>ERZ1034913.2199-NODE-2199-length-10198-cov-39.643005_pt1 | contig 10198 bp, 7 predicted proteins | sample MGYA00520697_ERZ1034913 | MGnify/ENA primary metagenome ERZ1034913 (study PRJEB33766, sample SAMN09781786) | gut metagenome | biome: gut microbiome | host: Homo sapiens | place: Madagascar | study: EMG produced TPA metagenomics assembly of the PRJNA485056 data... | reverse complement strand
TGCCGTAGATGTCGAGGTGGTCTGGGTCGGTAGATGTGATGACGCTCATCCATGGTCGCAACCAGTGGAAGCTGCGGTCGAACTCATCAGCCTCGATTACTACGTAGTCGCTCTTGTCGGAGAGGATGTAGTTGGTGCCGTAGTTCTTGGAGATACCTCCCAGAAAGGCATTGCAATCTACATGGCTCTGGTGCATGATATGGGCGCACATGGTAGATGTTGATGTCTTGCCGTGTGTGCCTGCCACGCACAGCCCCTTGTGTGTACGGGTCAGGGTTCCCAGTACCTGAGCACGCTTCTCGATGGTGAAGCCGTTTTCACGGAAGAAAACCAGCTCCTTGTGCTCGGCAGGGATGGCTGGTGTGTAAATCACCAGTGTGCTCTTGGCATCCTTGCAGGCCTCAGGGATGAGATCTGCATTCTCCTCGTAGTGGATGAGCATGCCCTCTTTCTCCAAGTCATGGGTGAGTTTGGATGGGGTCTTGTCATATCCGGCTACAACCAACTTCTTGTTGAGGAAGTATCTTGCAATGGCACTCATGCCGATGCCGCCAGCTCCTACAAAATAAACTGCTTTGATATCTTTGATTTCCATTACTTTGTTGCTAATTTGATGACTTCGTCGGCGATGACGTCGGCAGAGTTCTTTAAACCTAATTTCTTGATGTTCTCACAGAGTGAGGCGAGCTTAGCTTCGTCCTTCACTGTATCTACTGCCTTTTTCAGCAATACCTCTGGTGCCTCGGCATCCTTCACGTAGATGGCTGCGTCCTTGTTCACCAGTGCCATGGCGTTCTTGGTCTGGTGGTCTTCTGCCACGTTAGGGCTAGGAACCAGGATTACCGGCTTGCCGATGAGGCAGAACTCGCTGATGCTGCTGGCACCGGCACGGCTGATAACCAGGTCGGCTGCCTTGTAGGCTGCACCCATGTCGCCGATGAAGTCGGTAACCTTGAGCATAGGCAATTCCTTGCCTTTCATCTGCTCCATGATGGCAGCGTTGTAGTACTTACCTGTTTGCCAGATAAACTGCACACCGCTTTCCTTTACCAGGTCGAGGTGCTGCAACACACTCTCGTTGATGGTTCTTGCACCTAGGCTGCCGCCCACGAGCAAGATGGTCTTTTTCTCAGGGTCGAGTCCAAACTGCTTTCTGGCCTCTTCCTTGGTGATGGTAGTCTCCAGCACATTCTGTCGCACTGGGTTACCCGTCATGATAATCTTGTCGGCTGGGAAGAAACGTTCCATTCCTTCGTAAGCCACGCATATCTTTTCAGCCTTCTTTGCCAGGAGCTTGTTGGTCACACCTGCGTATGAGTTCTGCTCCTGTATGAGGCAAGGAATACCTTTGCTGGCGCAAACGTTGAGTGTAGGTCCGCTGGCATATCCGCCCACACCTACAGCCGCCATTGGCTTGAAATTCTTGATGATGCTCTTGGCCATGTGCTGGCTCTTCCAGATTTTGAAGAGCACGGCGATGTTCTTGAGCAAGTGCTTTCTGTCGAAACCGCAGATTGGCAATCCTTTGATTTCATAACCAGCTGCAGGAACACGCTGCATTTCCATTCTGCCGAGTGCTCCTACAAACAAAATCTTGGCATCAGGGCGCTTGGCCTTGATGGCGTTTGCGATGGATACGGCAGGGAATATATGACCGCCTGTACCGCCTCCACTTATGATGATTCTTAATTCATTGTCCATGTCCATTCTTGTTTCTGACCCATAGGGTCAATAAATCCAACGCAAAGGTAAGCAAAAAAATCCATTTAATGGCATTTTTTACCTAATTTTAGATAGTCTTTTGTTATGCAGCAGCAAATTTGTCAATATTTGCTTCATTTTGAGGCAAATCTTTCTTTTTTGCTGTTCTACTGATGCTTAAAATGATTCCCAGATAGAGACAGTTGATGATGGTCGAGGTTCCGCCTCTACTGATGAGCGGAAGCGGCTGACCGGTAACTGGAGCCAGACCCACAGCCACCGCCATATTGAACAGTGCCTGTATCACGAGCATGATGGCAAGACCCATGCAGAGGAATGCCGGGAAGGTGTTCTCGCAGCGGTTGGCTATCTTGCCCGCTCTGAAAAGAAGGATGATGTAGAGCATGGCTACGAACATGGCTCCCCAAATGCCCATCTCCTCGATGATGATGGCATAGATGAAGTCGGAGAATGCCTGCGAAAGGAAGTCACGCTCCACGGAGTTGCCAGGTCCCTTGCCCACGATGTTGGATGAGGCGATGGCGATGTTGGCATGTGCCACCTGCGCATCCTTGTCAAGATCCACGTCTTCAGGTGCCACCGTTTTGGAGTTCAGAAACTTGTCAATACGTGCCTTCCAGGTGTCGGCTCGGTGGAACATCTTCTCTATTTTTCCCGGAGCTTCCTCTTCCTGATCCACGTTTTCCGTCAGGGTGTTTTCTGGTTTCTGGGCTGTTTCGCCCTTGTCCTGTCCCACAATCATCACGGCTGCAAAAATCAGGCAGACGCCTATCAGCACGGTTCCCACGAGCTTGCCTATCTGGCTCATCGGTACTCTTCCGATAATCATCATGCACAGGATGGTGATACACAGCAGCATGGCTGTGGATAGATTCTCCAGACAGATAAGGAAAACAAACAGGCTGCAAGCCGTCAGTACGTATTTAAAGGCTCTCCGGTCGGCACCGTTGGGTGTCTGCATGGCACTCAGAATCTGTGCCACAGCCAGTACCACCGCTCCCTTGGCTATCTCGGATGGCTGAAACTGGATGCCGATGAAGTTGATCCATCGGGATGCACCATTGGTCGACTGTCCGGCTACCAGCACCCAGACGAGCAGTCCGAGCGACGGGAGCAAGACGAAAGGAGTTACAATCTTGAAGTACTTGCACTTAACCTTGAGCATACATATCATGGTAATCAAGCCCAATCCCAGCAAGCCGATGTGCCTGAGTACAGGTGCCATGAAGTTGCCGCTCTTGTACGACAGGGAGCTGGAGGCGGAATACACCTCCACGATACTGATCATGCAGAGAAAGAAGAAAACCATCCAGATTACCTTGTCTCCCTTGAATATGTTGCCTATGGTTTTATTGTTCATTTCTTTTCTATCTATTTTGAAAGTGAAGGAGTTAAGGTCAGGGATGCCTGGTTCCTTAACTCCTCGTTTTTTTATTCTCCGATGGCTCTTGCCAATGCCTTGAACTGCTCGCCTCTGTCTTCCATGTTCTTGAACAGGTCGAAGCTGGCGCAGCATGGGCTCAGCAATACGGTGTAGCCTGGCTTAGCCAGTTCCTGGCAGGCAGCCACGCAGTCTTTCATGCTGTGGGTGTCGCGCACAGGGATGCCCAGGGCATCGAAGTTGTCGTGCAACTTCTGGTTGTCGGCTCCCAGATATACGATACCTGCGCATTTCTCCTTCACCAGGTCCTTGATCTGGTTGTAGTCGTTGCCCTTGTCCTTACCTCCGATGATGAGGATGGTAGGAGTGGTCATGCTTTCCAGCGCATACCAGCAGGCATCCACGTTGGTAGCCTTTGAGTCGTTCACATAGTAAACGCCCTTGAACTTGCCCACTTTCTCCAGGCGGTGTTCTACGCCAGGAAAATCGCTCAGCCCCTTGTGCAGGGTCTCGTGGTCGATGCCCACGATGTTGCAGGCAAGTCCGGCAGCCAGACTGTTGTAGATATTGTGCTTGCCGCGCAGGCTCATGTCTGCCTGTGGCATCTCGAAGGCTGATGGGAAGTTGAGCTTGTACTTGCCGTCCTCGATGAAGCCCACGCATCCTTCTTCGTTGAATTCAGAGAATGGGCAGAGGTGTGACTTGAGGTCATACTTCTCCAGTTCCTTCTTCACGATAGGGTCGTCGTTCCAGAAGATGAAGCTGTCTTCCTCTGTCTGGTTCTGGGTGATGCGCATCTTGGCATCGGTATAGTTCTGCATCTTGAACTCATAGCGGTCCAGATGGTCGGGGGTGATGTTGAGCAGGATAGCCACGTTGGCGCGGAACTCATACATGTTGTCGAGCTGGAAACTGCTCAGCTCGATGACGTAGTATTTATGAGGAGTCTCAGCCACCTGCAGCGCCAGACTCTTTCCGATGTTTCCAGCCAGGCCTACATCGTAGCCAGTCGACTTGATGATGTGGTAAATCAGCGAAGTGGTGGTAGTCTTGCCGTTACTGCCCGTGATGCAGATCATCTTGGCGTCGGTATATCTTCCGGCAAACTCAATTTCGCTGATGATAGGAGTGCCCTTTGCCATCAGCTTCTGAACCATCGGTGCCTCCTTAGGGATGCCCGGGCTCTTGATCACTTCGTCGGCGTCTAAGATTTTCTCTTCTGTGTGGTGACCCTCTTCCCATTCAATGTCGTGGTCATCCATCAGCTTCTTGTAGTTATCCTTAATCTTCGACATGTCTGATACAAACACCTCGAATCCCTCCTTCTTAGCCAGCACGGCAGCACCTGCGCCGCTCTCGCCAGCTCCTAAAATTACAATTTTGCTCATTGTCTTATTCTTATCTAAATCAGGCTGATAAAAGCGCCTGTGTATTATCTAATCTTCAATGTAATGATGGTCAGTGCAGCCAGGATGATGGTTACTATCCAGAAGCGGATGGTAATCTTCGACTCGTGGTAGCAGTTGCGAGGCTTCTTCCACAAGTACTTGCAGTCTGGGTCCAGCTGGCTGTCCTGTGTGCGGAAGTTGTCGTGGATAGGCGTACGCTTGAAGATGCGCTGCTTGATGCCCTTGCGCTTACCCAGCTTGTAGTAATACACCTGCATCATTACGCTGAGGCTCTCTACGAAGAAGATACCGCAGAGGATAGGCAGCAGCAGCTCCTTGTGGATGATGATGGCACCCACGGCAATGATACCGCCGATGGTCAGCGAACCGGTGTCGCCCATGAACACCTGGGCAGGGTAGGCGTTGTACCAGAGAAAACCGATGAGCGCTCCTATGAAGGCGCAGAAGAATACCACAAGCTCTTCAGAACCAGGGATATACATGATGTTGAGGTAGGCTGCAAACTCGATGTGCGACGACACATACGCGAGTATGCCTAGTGCCACACCTATGATGGCGGAGTTGCCGGCACACATGCCGTCCATACCGTCGTTGAGGTTGGCTCCGTTAGATACGGCGGTTACCACAAAGATGGTCATGATTACGAAGAGAATCCAGCCTGCTGCTACCTTGTATTTGCCGCAGAAACTGGTAATGTTGGAGTAGTCAAGGTTGTGTCCCTTGAAGAAAGGAATCGTGGTCTTCAGCGATTTCCTTGCTTCCGTGCGGTGTTTCACCACGGTTTCCTGGCCCTGGCGGTCGATGGCGAGGTTCTCGTTCATCTTCACGTCGGGCGAAGCCCAGAGCACCAGGCCCACGATGAGTCCGATACCCACCTGGCCCACAATCTTGTATTTACCCTTCAGGCCCTCCTTGTCGCGCTTGAAAATCTTGATGAAGTCGTCCATACCGCCCAGGAAGCCGAGCCATACGGTGGTGATAATCATCAGGATGAGATAGATGTTGCGCAGACGTCCCAGCAGAATCACCGGAACGAGGATGGCCAGGATGATGATGACACCTCCCATCGAAGGCACGCCAATCTTCTTTACACCAAACGGGTCGATGCTGGCATCGCGCTGGGTCTCAGTGATTTGCTTGCTTTTGAGATACTTGATGAATTTCTCGCCAAACCACGCTGAGATAACGAGCGATAAAATCAGTGCGAGCAGGGCTCGGAATGAGATGTAGCCCCACATGTGGGAACCTGAGATGCCCCACTGCTCTAAGAATCTAAAGAGATAATATAACATGTTTTTTCTTTCTTTTATTTTACTTTTGTGGGATGCCGAAGATTTCGCGAATCACTTCCTTATCGTCAAAATGGTGCTTTACGCCCTTGATTTCCTGATAGTCCTCGTGACCCTTTCCGGCTACGAGAATCACATCGCCCTTCTTGGCCATCATGCAGGCTGTGCGGATGGCTTCCTTGCGGTCAACGATGCTGATTACCTTCTTCATCTGCTGGGCATTGAGTCCGGCAAGCATGTCGTTGATGATGTCCTGCGGCTCCTCAAAGCGTGGGTTGTCGCTGGTGATGATTACCTTATCGCTTTGCTTCACAGCCTCCTGGGCCATCAGCGGGCGCTTACCCTTGTCGCGGTTGCCGCCGGCTCCGCATACGGTGATTACTTCGCCGCCCTTGCCGTCGAGCACTTCGTGGATGGCGTTCAATACGTTCTCCAGGGCGTCTGGCGTGTGGGCATAGTCTACGATGGCGGTATAGCCTTCTGGCGACTGGATTGGCTCCAGTCGTCCGTTTACGCTGTGAAGGGTGCTCATCACTACGAGCACATCCTCTGGCTTCTTGCCCAGCATGATGGCTGCACCGTATACGGCGAGCAGGTTGCTCACGTTGAACTTGCCGATAAACTGTACGCCCACTTCTCTGCCGTCAATCTCCAGATACATGCCGCCGAAGTGACACTCCAGGATTCTTGCCTTGAAGTCGGCCATAGAGCGGGTGGAGTAGGTCTTCACGGTAGCCTTGGTGTTCTGTACCATGATCATGCCGTTCTTGTCGTCGGCATTGGTGATGGCAAAGGCTGTCTTTGGCAGTCCGTCGAAGAATGCCTTCTTGGCGTTGCGATAGTTCTCAAAGGTCTTGTGATAGTCCAGATGGTCGCGGGTCAGGTTGGTAAACAATCCGCCGGCAAACTGCAGACCTCCGATACGCTTCTGTGCGATGGCGTGCGAAGAGCACTCCATGAAGGCATACTCGCAGCCAGCTTCTACCATCTTGCCCAGCAGCATGTTCAGCTCTATAGGGTCTGGAGTGGTATGGTCGGCAGGAATCGCCTCGTCCTCAATGTAGTTGCACACGGTAGAGAGCAAACCGCACTTGTGGCCGAACTTGCGGAACATATTATATAATAAGGTGGCGATGGTGGTCTTTCCATTGGTACCAGTCACGCCAACCAACTTCAGTTTTCTAGATGGGTCGCCGTAGTAAAGGGTTGCCACCTTGCCTACTGCATCCTCGGTAGATGCTACCTGAATGTAAGTTACGCCCTCAACCTTCTCCTCAGGCAAGTCTTCGCACAATATTGATTTTGCGCCCAGTTCCAATGCCTTTGGAATAAACTTGTGGCCGTCAACCTGTGTGCCCTTCATGGCAACGAACAGATGACCTTCCTTAATCTTTCGGGAGTCGATGTTGATGCCCGACACCTCTACATCCACATCGCCGATAATCTGAATCGGCTCGATGTTTTTGAGTAATTCTTGTAACTTCATGTAATTGTTTTTTATAAATTTACACCTTATTATATATAGAGAGTTGAATTATGTATAAGGAGCTGAACTCAACCCTTAATCTGTCTAGGGTTGAGTTCCACTCTTGTTTAGTTGAGTTCAAGGGAGCATACGGCTCCCTTCTTCACCGGTGTTCCCGGAACCAGACTCTGCTTGATAACCTTTCCTCTGCCCACAATTCGGGTTTTGATGCCTCGGCTCTCCATGTTGAAGATGGCATCTCTTGCGCCCATGCCCATTACGTCGGGCACGGTGCCCTTGCCGTATTGCTTCTCTCTGATGAGTCGGATGCTTCGGCTTCCCATTTGTTCAGCCTTGCCCCAGATAGGGTTACCGTTGGCATAGCTTCCACCCCAATTGGTGTTGGTCTTGATGCCCAGGTGGGTGAGCACATAGTCGGCGGCAAGCACATTGCCGTTCTTCACGTCTGGCACGAAGATGGATGCAGAATCCTTGGCATCCTTCACGTCGAGTTTCAGGCTCTGTGCCATGATGCCTTCTGCAATGTCGTGGAACACCTTTCCGCTCATGCTGCCTCCGGATGCAGGCAAGCCCGATTTCTGGATGCACACGATGCAGCTGTAGCGCGGATTGTCGGCTGGGAAGTAGCCGGCGAAGCTTACCAGATAGTTGGTTCCGCCGCTCTTGTAGCCGCCGGCACCCTTTGAAACCTGTGCCGTACCCGTCTTTCCAGCCACCTTGAAGTTAGGCGAACCGGCTCTCTTGCCGAGTCCCACGCTCACCACCTGTTCCAGTATGGTTTGCAATTCCTTGATACTCTTTTCCTTGGCTATCTGTGGCCGCATCACCTCTGGCGGAAATTCCATGATGGTTTCTCCGTTCTTCACCACCTTGCTCACAAATCGTGGGCGCATCATCTTGCCGTTGTTGGCTATGGTGTTGTAGAAGGTGAGGGTAGAGATAGGTGGCACCTGGGTTTCATATCCTATACTCATCCATGGCAGGGTGGTCTTTGCCCAGTTGTCATACTGGCCGTGGCTGTTTCTGTGCGGCATGCGGATTCTCGCCGGGGTAGCACCCATCAGCGGAATCTTCAGGTCGTCGTTCAGACCCGTGCGGTAGATGCCCTCCACGAATTTCTCCGGGTGGTTCCTGTAGTGGTCGTCGATGATGCGGCTCACACCGATGTTGGAACTGTACCACAGGGTCTGTGCCAGGCTCAGCATTCTGTATCCGCCCTTGCGCCAGTTGTGGTCCTTCATGTCTCTGCCATACATCTGCCATATACCGCAGCCCGTATCCACATGATAGGTGGTATCAACCACGCCGTCGTCTAGTGCCACGAGGATGGAGGCTGGCTTGAACACCGAACCCGGCTCCAGCAGGTCGCTCACGGCATGGTTATGAATCTCTCTGTATTCTCCGTCAAAGCATTTCTCCATGTTCACGATGGCCTTGATGTCGCCCGTAGGCACATCCATCACGATGGCTACACCCACGTTGGCGTTGATTTCCTTCAGCTCTTCTATGAGCGAACGCTCCGCCAGGTCTTGCATGCTCACGTCGATGGTGGTCACGATGTCAGCACCGTCGATAGGAGGGGTGTCGGTGATGTCGAGGAACTTGTTGCGCACCTTGCGGCGATGCACGATACCATTGGTTCCGCGCAGGATGGAGTCGTAGCTCAGCTCCAGTCCGAATCGGGCTGTATCCTTGGCACCAAACATGGCGCCTATGGTACGTCCGGCCAGCGAACCGTAGGTTCTGGTACGGGCATTATACTCCTCCCAGTGGAAACCGCTCTTGTAGGGAGACATGCGGAAAACCGGCAGGCTCTTCACCTCGGTAAAGGTGTTGTAGTCGATGCGGCTGCCGTATATCGCCCAGTGGCGACTCTTCTTGCCACGGCCCTCGATGAGGCTTCGCTTGAATTCCTCAGCGCTCTTCTCAGGGAATATCTTGTGCAATCCCTCGCAGATGGAATCCTGTTTCACATCCCACAGCGAGTCGTTCTTGGCAGTTGACAATGCCTGGAAGTCCATGTAAACCTTGAACTCAGGCAGCGAACTCGCCATCAGCTGACCGGCGCAACTCAAAATGTTGCCTCGGTTTGGTTTCACGGTCACGGAATCCTTCTTCTGTCGCTCGGCAACCTTCATCCAGTAGTCGTGCTTGGCAGTCATGATATAGAATGCCTTTCCTACTATGGCTACGGCCATCAGCGTCATGATGATGGCTATGGCGCTGTAGCGGGGCATTACTTTCTTATGTTCAAACTTGCTCATTCTTCTGGTACGTTAATGATGTAGGGAGGCTGGGTAGCGATGTGCAGGATGCTGTCCTTGCTGTGTTTCAGCACTTCGAGCACATTGCTCTCGCGACTCTTCTCTGTTATCTGACTGCTGGTTGACAAAGCCTTGTACTTGGTGTCTTGCAGCTCTTTTTGCAGTTGGTCCAACTCGATGAGGTCCTTCTGGATGCTGTATCGGTTGGATATGTAGATGATGACGAAAAACACGATGAGTATAAACAGCCATATCTGCTTGCGTATGATTTGCGCGGTGAGGATGTCACCACCCAGAATCTTGCGCAGGGTGAAGCTTGCAGAGCCCGAAGCCTCCTCCTCTATGGCTTGCTTGGCAAGTGCCGCCTTGAGCGACTCTTCGGGAGTAGGTTCTTCTGCAGGGTTGTTTACGATCAGTTTTTCTTTGTTTTCTTCCATTTTCTTATTTCCTTTCAGCTATTCTAAGTTTGGCGCTTCTGCTTCGGGGGTTTCTCTCCTGTTCGTCGGTATCTGGTATGATTACCTTGTTGTTCACGAGCTTGAACGGAGTCTCTATTCTTCCGAAGAAGTCCTGCTCTATCTTTCCTTCCGGGTTGCCCGCCTTCATCATGTTCTTCACGATGCGGTCTTCCAGCGAGTGGTAGGTGA
>ERZ1034913.2195-NODE-2195-length-10211-cov-34.984640_pt1 | contig 10211 bp, 5 predicted proteins | sample MGYA00520697_ERZ1034913 | MGnify/ENA primary metagenome ERZ1034913 (study PRJEB33766, sample SAMN09781786) | gut metagenome | biome: gut microbiome | host: Homo sapiens | place: Madagascar | study: EMG produced TPA metagenomics assembly of the PRJNA485056 data... | reverse complement strand
TGGTGCTCATGGTTCTCATGTTCGCCGTCGGTATGCAGTTCCCGGTCTACCTGGATAAGTTCCAGTGGTTCGCCGTCGTCATGGTCTACCTGGTCTTCGCTGGCGCTATGCCCATCCAGATGCTCAAGACCCCGCGTGACTACCTCACTTCCATCATGATGATTGTCATGATCGCCTGCGCTGTCCTCGGCATCGTCGTCCTGGGCGTCAACGGTCAGGCCACCATCACCGCTCCGGTCTTCACCGGCTTCTCCACTGCCTCCGGCATGATGTTCCCGGTCCTGTTTGTCTCCGTTGCCTGCGGTGCTCTCTCCGGTTTCCACAGCCTCGTTTCTTCTGGCACCTCTTCTAAGCAGGTCGAGAAGGAGCAGGACGCCGTCAAGGTCGGTTATGGCGCCATGATCGTCGAGTCCTTCGTCGGCATCCTTGCCATCATCGTCGCCGGTATCATGTTCTCCGACATGAACACCGCCGGTACCGGCGCCCTCAACGCCGGCGTCGCTTCCACCCCGTTCCAGATCTTCGCCGCTGGCATCTCCCGCGGTATGCAGGCCTTCGGTGTTGACGGCACACTCGCTACCGTCTTCATGACCATGAACGTCTCCGCTCTGGCCCTGACCTCGCTCGACGCCGTCGCCCGCATCGCTCGCACCTCGTTCTCCGAGTTCTTTGCCCAGACTAACGATGCCCTGGCCATCGAGTCCAAGGCCGGCTACATGAAGGTCCTCGGCAACCCCTGGTTCGCCACGGTCGTTACCCTGCTTCCCGGCCTCGCCCTCGCCTTTGGTGGCTATGCCAATATCTGGCCGCTCTTTGGTGCTTCTAACCAGCTGCTCGGCGGTATGACCATGATCACCCTCGCCGTGTTCTGCAAGTGCACCGGCCGCAAGGGCTGGATGCTCTACGTGCCCGTCGTCTTCCTGCTCTGCTGCACCTTCACCTCACTGGTCCAGAGCGCCATGGGCTGCATGACCGCTGTCCAGGCTTACGGCTTCTTCGGCACCATCCCGGCTACCGCCACCACGGCCGCCGTCTCCGTTGCCGCTACCAAGGGCCTGCAGCTCGTCTTTGCCGTCCTGCTGATGGTCCTGGGCCTCATCGTCGCCGTCAACTGCCTCAAGGAGTTCTTCGGCAAGGAGGCCGGTTCCATGCCCGATGAGGAGCCCGAGTGGTCCGAGATGGGCAAGGCCGAGTACGGTCGCGCCGCTGCCGCCGAGGCTCCTGCCGACGCCGAGGCTGCCAAGGCCTAGTCAGCTTGATGGGCTAACCGTTCCATCCATATGACTCGGAAAGACCGGGTCCGCAACGATGCGGACTCGGTCTTTTTCTTGCGAGAATGGGTGATGCAAGGGCGTCCTCGCAGATGTTTTGCGTGGATAGGCTCGCGCGTTGTACCATATGGACGTATATGTGTGCATATGAAAGGGGCCCCGTGGCCAAGACGGTATATTCCGATAATCAAAACAATGTCGATGCTCTGGCTGAGCGCCTGAGCAGCCAGACGTCGCTTTCTGCTGAGCGTGCCAAGCTGGTTGCCTACGATCTGCTTTGCCGCAAGGCGCTCAAGATTAAGTCGAGTGCACTGGCGCAGATTTTCCGCTCCGTCGATAAGGAATGCGACACCAAGGCGATGCGCGATGAGCTTATCGAGGCAAATATCGTGACCAAGATCGAGGGTAGCGGCATTAACGGGCGCCCGGCGTTCTATACCATCAATGTCGAGATCCGCGATGCCCAGGAGCAGCCTGCCGAGTCCGTCGAAGATTTTGTCGTCGAGGATTCCGCTGACGTGCCTGCTGTGGAAGAAGTTGCTCCGCATGAGCATGTCGATACCGATGAGTTGCTCGATGAGAACGTCGTGCGCGCCTTTACGGCCAAGGCAGGACGCGGCGGTTTTGGCGGGGGTGGCAAGCGCGATGCGCAGCGCCGCGCCCAGCAGGAGCGCTTCCGTCGCGCCGTTGCTCGAAAGGGTGAGACGGATGCCGAGGCTGTTGAGAACGAGGTTGCTGCCGAGTCGCAGAAGCCCGCGAAGGAGCAAAAGCCCGTGGAGGCCCAAGAGCCCCAGCGTCGTCGCGGTGCTCACTTTAAGGCTGCGCGGCAGGATGTCGCGCGTGAGGTTGAAGAGCCTTCCGAGGTTGCAGACGATGTTGAGGAGTCTGCCAAGAGGGCTCCGGGTTCGTGTCGTCCCGGCCGCGGTTTTGCGGGACGCGCGTATCCCGTAAGGCGTCAGGAGAAGGGCGAGCCGGCTTCGACCGCTCAGGCCGAGAAGGCCGAACAAACCGAGAAAACCGTTGAGCCGGCGACTCGCGAGCAGAAGCCTGTTGAGCCGCAGCTTGAGGTTGATGCCGAGGCCAAGGGCCAGCAGCCTACTGATGAGCGGACGGAGCAGAGCGCGTCGAGCAAGCCTCGCCGCCGTCGCCATCGTGGGGGCCGCAGTTCCCATGCCGAGACTGCAACCGAGAAGACCACGCCGCAGGACGAGGATGCGACTGCCGAGGTTTCTTCGGGGCAGCCTAAGCGCCAGCCGGCGAAGGAGAGCAAGTCCGATCGTCCGCAGAAGCAGGCGTCTATGCCGAAGCGCGAGCGCAATTCCCAAGGCGATTCTAAGCGCAAGGCTCAGAAGAAGCCGGGGTCTGCCGCAGCAGATACTGCTGCCCAGCAGCCCGAGTCGGCCGTCCACGGCGAGGTATCGGCGTTTGCCCTTGCCCGCGTTTTAGGCAGGCAGCTGCTCAAAGTTGTCCCTACGCCTACGGCGCTCTCTAAGATCAAGGAGCAGCAGACTCAAATTGTTAAGGTCGAGGGCAAGGACGGCAAAAAGGCGCCGCAGCGCACCCAGCACAACGAGATGTCCAACCGCAAGATTGCCGAGGAAATCGCAATCATCCAGGCTTGGATCGAGCAAAACCGAGGTGCCGATACGCCGGTTGCCTCGCGCCGCCAGCGTGCCTACCAGATCTTTAACGATGAGAAGGCCTTTGACGGCAAACACGGCGAACGTCTGATGAGGCGCATGACCGAAAAGGGCATCAGCATGCAGGCGATCAAGGTCGCCCCCAACCGCCCCGTGCACTTTACGGGTTTCTTTACGCTGGGCGCCGATAAGCCGTTCATTATGGTCGAGAACCTGGACACCTACGACGAGATCGTCAGGCTGCTGCGTGGCCGCAAGCACGCCAAGCTCTTTGGCATCAAGGTGGGCGGCGTGATTTTTGGCGGCGGATGCAAGGCGAGCGTCTCGCATGCCCTGGACGATTATCTGGCCGAGATCGGCTATCGCTTTAACTACGTCTACTACGTGGGCGATATCGACCGCGAGGGCGCGCGCATCGTCGAGCAGGCTCGCAATGCCAATGTGGTTGAGATTCGCCTGCATGCCGGCATGTACCGCGCCATGCTCGCCGAGCACAAGCGTCGCGTGAAGGCCGGCGGAGAGTGCGAGCCCGCGGCTGCCAACCAGGGCGTGCCGCAGAACTTGGCGGCGACGATCAAGGATCTGCCCATGGTCACGCGCGTGCAGTTCCGCAACGTGCTACGTGAAGGCGGGCGCATTCCGCAGGAGATTCTGATGACCGCCGACTATCGGGATGGCGACTCGGGAAGCTTCGACCGCATGCTGAACAACTAAATTCCGCCGGCCCCGGGAGAGCGGGGACACCGGCTTAGGTTTCCTGCTCTACAGTCCTGCTCACGACGGAGGCCACATTAAGTGGCCTCCTGTTCGTGCGGAACTCGCGATAAACCTAAGCCGGTGTCTCCGCTCTCCCGGGGCCTGTCGTGGCTTGGCCGTTGCATGCGGCTCGCTTTTCGGAACGGGGCTGACGGACACGTTCCGAAATCTACCACCGTCGCTGTACAGGGTGTCTATAAAGAGCCGTGGCCAAAAAACGGCAAATATGAGTACTGATACTCTTTTTGTAGCAGTAATTTTGACCACATTTAAGGTGATTTGACGTGTCGATCGAGCAGATAAGCTGCCGTATCTCCTCAAGTGTTCATTAAAGGAAGACCTTGATGCGAATAAATCTCATTAAGATCTTCTTTTATTAACGAAAATAATGTAGCTACAACGGTAACAGTACTCATATTTGCCGTTTTTTGGCCACAGTCCTTCGGAGGGTCCTCGAAAATAGTCCCGAGCCGGCACTTGGGGACGTTCCTATAATGTCGGCACTTAGGAGCGTCCCCAAGTGCCGACACCGCGTCTGCCTGCGGCGGCCGCGCCCCGCTGCGTCGCTTCGCTCCTTGCGTGCTGCGCTGGAAAACGCTTCGCGTTTCCTCAGCTCCGCACCCTTGCGGGTTCGAATCCCTCCGCATGCCCACAAGAAAGCGCCCCGGGCTGATGAAGGCCCAGGGCGCTCAGTTACCTTGGCTGGGACGGAGGGATTCGAACCCCCAACAGCCGGCACCAAAAACCGGAGTTCTACCGTTGAACTACGTCCCAGTATGGGTGTTGCACAAAAGCAACTCGTCTAGTTTACCTAATCTGCGAGGGCATCGCAAACGCCATCGAGCAGGCGTACCGCGAGCGTCTGGGCGTCGCTGGCAGTGAAGGTGCCGTTGTAACGCGTCATGCCCGTGAGCTCAATGCGGATGCGTGCCGGCTTTTGCTGCGCGGCGACATTGGCGGTGCGGATGCGCTGGGCCAGGTTGTGGCACTCGGCGAGGGCAATCGTGGCGCGTGGCGCGGCGTCGGCGGGCAGCTCGTCGCTTGCGATCTCGAGCACCAGGTCAACGTCGGTTGGGACCTCGGAGTCGCAGAGCATCATGCCGCTGTTGTCGGTCGTTGCCGTGGCGATATTCCACATGCGCGACGCAACACTGCGCGCGATGGGGTCCTCGCCGATAACGGCAATCTGGAAGCGCTCGAGCACGTTGGCGGCGCGAGCAAAACCGATGCGGGACTCGGCTTCGGTGACCGAGGGCTTGCCCTCCCACACATGGTGCAGGCGGTTGATGTAGGCGTAGGTGTCCTGGAAGGCCATGCCGTCGGCAAACAGGCCGACATTTTCCTGGAACTGCTGCAGGGCGGCCTCGGTATGCGGACCAAAGTAGCCGTCGTCCTCGCCGCAGGCAAAGCCCAAAACGTTGAGAGCGCGCTGCAGGGCCTGCACATCGGCGCCATGGAAATTGGGCATGCGCAGATACAGAGTGCGGTCGCCCAGCTTATACGAGGCGTCGACCAGGGCGCTCCAACAGGGGATATCGACGGCATGACCGGCAGCAAGGCCGCTGTCGAGCCTGAAGGTGCTGACGGCCTGCTCGGTGGTGGTGCCAAAGCGCTTGTCGGCAACCTCGGTGTCATCGATTGTATAGCCGAGCTGCAGAAGGCGGGACTGGACGTCCTCGACGGCTGCTCCCTGCATGCCCGTTGTAATAGGTTCCATGAACGAACCCCTTTCGGCGTACCATTCGTACTATTTGAGCGTGTGTCGGATAGACAACGCAAAGGGATGCATAAACATGCACTCAACAGTGTAGCAAGTTGTACCCAAATACGCTGCTGACAGGTTTTATAACCCCCGCTAGTTAAGGCGCTCCACAAAGAAATCTGCCATGGAGAGGAACAGTTCACGTGCATGCGGGTCGAGCGAAACGTCCTCGATGGCGGCCTTGGCTTTGGCGGTCAGGTTGAGTGCGTAAGCGTGGGCGTAATCGATAGAGCCGGTCTCCCGGAAAATCTCCACGGCGCGTGCGAGCTGCGCGGGGTCCTCGGTGCCCGAGGAAAGGATCGCTTCAATCTCGTCGTGATAGCGCTCATCAGACAGGGCGTGCACGGCAACGAGCGTGCGCTTACCCTCGGTGATGTCGGTGCGGAAGTCCTTGTTGGCGGCCTCCTTGGTGCCGATCAAGTTGAGCAGGTCGTCTTGAATTTGGAAGGCAAGGCCCGTGTGCAGGCCAAAGGCGCGCAGCGCCTCAATCTGCTCCTCGCTGCCTCCGCCAATGATGGCTCCGGCGGCAAGCGGCGTGGCTCCGCTGTAGTACGCGGTCTTGTGCGTCGCCATGTCCAGATAATCGTCGACCGAGATGTCGAAGCGTGCGTCACGGACCCAGCCCAAGTCGAGCGCCTGGCCCTCGATGGTGCGAACGATCATCTCGGTGAGCTCGTGGAGCACGCGCAGTTTCACGTCGGACTCCAGCGTGGGGTCGTCGAGAACCGTCTTGGTGACCATGGTGAGCGCCAGGTCACCGCAGTTGATGGCAAGACCGGTGCCCTCGGTAAGGTGCATGCAGGGCTTGCCGCGACGAATCTGCCCGTTGTCGGCGATGTCGTCGTGGATGAGTGCGCCCGACTGAAAGTGCTCGATGGCCGCCGCGGCGCTGCGGGCGCTCTCAAAGCTGCCGCCTACCGCAGTGGCGGCGAGCATGCAGATGAGCGGGCGGTGGCGCTTGCCGGCGTTGGCCGTAAAAGCCGAGAGCGGCGCGTACAGGTAGCGCTCGATATCGGCAGAGGTCGCCTGTCCGTCAAAGAACATGGCCAGATAGTCGTTGATCTGGTCAAAGTGCTGGGCTAAAAAGCTGGTAAACGGACTGGACACGGGTTCTCGCATTCTTTCTAAAGGTTGCATCGATGTAGTGTGCAGGCAACATATTGCCACATTGTGCCTGCCTGCGTGGCAGGTTTGGGGATTTAAGGCAACGGCGCATGTCGGACGAGTTTCGTAGTTAGACCAGTCCAAAGTGCTCAAGCGCCTTGACGACGCCATCTTTGTCGACCGAGTCGGTGATGTAGTCGGCGCGCTTTTTGAGATAGTCCGGCGCATTGCCCATGGCGATACCGACATCGACGGCGTTCATCAGCGAGATGTCATTGCTGGCATCACCGATGCCATACACCGTTCCATGGTTGGGGTCGAGAGCGTCGAGTACGGACTGGATACCCTCGCGCTTGGTGCATTCGCGAGGCGAAATCTCGGTCACTTCGAGCTCGAGCTCGTTAAAGCAGAGCAGCGGCTCAAACGCTTGATCCTGAGCGATGCGGTTGGCAAGCGACGTGGACATTAAGATCTTGTAGGCGCTGTAATGTTGCAGCTGCGTAATTGCATCGCCCACGGTGCGGGCGTATCCGGGGGCGTTGGGCGCATCGGCACTCATGCGAACGACGCCATTGAGTCCCTCAAAACGAATCACTTCGTCCGATTGCTCAAGAATGGGAGCAAGGCGCTGCAGCATGCCGGGCGTCATCGCCAAATCGCGAATCACGTGTCCCTCAAGTTCGACATAGCCACCCGCGAGGCAGACGATGCCGGTCCAGGGCAGCTCGAGCAGCTTTGGATGGATGCAGCTCAGCGTGCGCCCTGTGCAGATAAACGCCATATTGCCCTTGGCGACAAAATCACGGATGGCTTGCGAGACCGCTTCATTGGGATAGGGGGAGAGGTCTCGCTCGCTCTCGGGAAGCTCTTGTGCCACTCGAGGGTCTTGCCAGGCGAGTGTTCCGTCGATATCGAAGAAGCAGATATCGCCGCGCTTATGGGCTGCGCTGGCGGCAGGGGAGGCCGAGGTGGTGGGCACAAATCCCGGCTCGAGGCCCATGATCTGGTCAAAATGCTCTTTAACGCGGGGAACGGAGATGCCGATGATCACCTGAGCGGTCTTGCCCGTAATGATGAGGCCCTTGGCGCCCACCGCGACAAACGACGCGTTATCTGCAACGATGGAAGGGTCTTCGACCTCGACGCGCAGGCGCGTGGCGCAGTTGGTTGCGCCCACGATATTGCCAACGCCACCTAAAAGCTGAATTACCCGCTCAGCGAGGACGTGATCTTGATCGGATTGAATACTGACCTCGCCATTGGGAGATTGCTCTTTGACAAAGCCGCTTCCCGTTAAACGATCGATTGCCGCGCGATTGGAGGCATGATCCTCGCGGCCCGGCGTCTTAAGGTCATAGACCAAGATGAGTGCTCGAAAACTAACAAAAAAGATGAGGCTAAAGGCAAGACCGATACCGAGCGCCAAAAGGTAGGAGCCGGCATGCATTCGCATGAGTGGGATGAAGTTGAAGGCCGTCATTTCCATGAGACCGCCCGAGAAGATGCCGACGATGCCAAAGAAGTTCATGGTCATGGCAAGGCAGGAGGATAGGACGGCGTAGAGCAAAAAGAGTCCGGGATAGGTGAACATAAAGAGAAACTCGAGCGGCTCGGTGACGCCGCAGACCACCGAGGCGACGATGGCGGGCAAAAGGATGACCTTAAGGCCGGCGCGGCGTTCGGGTTTGGCGGTGAAATAGAATGCTGCCGCGATGGCGGGAAGGCCAAAGAGCTTGCCCCAGCCGGTGGCGGTAAAGCCTGCCCAGGGCGCAAGTTCATTTAAAGGGCGCGTGCTATGGGAGAGAATGGGGAGCAGGTTGGTCCACGTGGCGTAAATACCGTCGTGAATGACCAGATTGTCGTAATAGATGGGCATATAGAGCAGATGGTGCAGCCCCATGGGCTCGAGCGCTCGCTCCAAAAACACAAAGATGCCCACGCCGAAGGGGCCGACGCCCGCAAGTGCGTGGCGCAGCGTTTCGGTCGCAGCGTATGCGAAGGGCACGATGGCGGCCGAGATGGCGGCAAGGGCAAACACGGCAAAAAAGCTGATGAGGTAGACCAGCGAGGAACCCGAGAAGGTGCCGAGCCAATCGGGAACCTTGGCATCGTAGAAGCGGTCATGGATGGCGACGACGGTTGCCGATACCGCCAGCGGGCCGATAATGCCGGTGTCGAGCGTCTTGATGCCGTCGATGACGGTGATACCGCTGGCGGGGGTCAAAGATGATGGGTACTTAAGCCCAAGGTTGTCTCCGCTCAGCTTAATGATCTCGCTCAAAAAGAAGCAATAGGCAAAATAGGCCACGAGTGCCTCGAGGCAGCAGCGTGCCGGTTGTTTTTGGGCAAGACCGATAGGCAGCGCTACGGCAAAAAGGAGCGGGAGACGTTTAAAGACCGTCCACGAGCCGCGCTGGATGATGGTCCAGAAAACGTACCAAGGGGTTCCGTATACGGCGAGGTCACCGACGATGTCTACGGTCGTGGCGAGGGCGGAGATGCCGACCATGAGGCCTGATATAGAAAACAGCATGGCGGGCGCGAACATGGCTCCGCCAAAACGTTGGATTTTCTGCAGCATAATATGCCTTCCGGATGCAACATGCTGTGCGAGCAAGAACGTTTAAACAATGAACTCATTGTAGAGGACTGGCTGCTTGCCGCATTGACGGTTTTGATTCGGTCCGATTTGGGTTTCAGGGGAACCGTCGACGGTAAATAATCCGTGCTTTACCGATAATCGGTTTGAACAACTCCAAGAAATGCTATCGTGCCTAGCCATACATATTCATTAGAGGTGAAGTCATGCCAAAAGCGATTTACGAAGGAATCTACCGCGAGATCCGTTCGCGCATCATTAACGGGACCTATGCGTTTCAGGAGATGCTGCCAACCGAAGCCGAGCTGACCGCGGAGTTTGGCTGCACGCGCAATACCGTTCGACGCGCCTTGAGCATGCTGGCCGACCAGATGTTTGTGCAGCCTATACACGGCAAGGGCGTGCGCGTTATTTGGCTTAAGGGCGAAACCGACATGTTGGGCGCACTCGAAGAGGTTGAGTCGTTTGGCGAGTTCGCAAAACGCAACAATGCCGTCGCATCGACCGAGGTCAAGTCTTTTGAACATTTGATTTGCACGGAGCAACTCTCTCGTCGCCTGGGCTTTAAGGTGGGCGAGGAGCTGATTCGCGTCGTGCGTGTCCGAAGCCTCAACGGCAGCGCGCGCCAGGTGGACCATGGCTACTTTTTGGAGTCGATCGCCAAGGGCCTGACGCCCGAGGTCGCCGAGAAGTCCATCTACGACTATCTGGAGCACAAGCGCGGCATCAAAGTGATGGCGAGCCGCCGTACGGTGAGTGTCGAGCTCGCCAACGATGAGGACTGCAGCTACTTGGACCTTGGCAAGTACAACTGTGTCGCCGTCATGGAGAGCCAGTCGTACACTTCGGACGGTATCTTGTTCGAGGTCACGCACGCCCGCACGCATCCCGAGATCTTCCACTACCGCGTCAACTCCAAGCGATAGCCGGCTAGCTCGCAGCCTGACGAGACTCATGCCCTCAAAGAGAAAACGCCCGGTCAAACCGACGATGCATCGGCTTGACCGGGCGTTTTCTCTGCATTCGATAACAAATAATTGTTTATACAAAACTTGTCAAGTATCAAGTTGAAATTACCG
>ERZ1034913.2184-NODE-2184-length-10244-cov-6.080773_pt1 | contig 10244 bp, 8 predicted proteins | sample MGYA00520697_ERZ1034913 | MGnify/ENA primary metagenome ERZ1034913 (study PRJEB33766, sample SAMN09781786) | gut metagenome | biome: gut microbiome | host: Homo sapiens | place: Madagascar | study: EMG produced TPA metagenomics assembly of the PRJNA485056 data... | reverse complement strand
GCCCTGGGTGCCGTCCGCCACTTCATATTCCATGATCTGGCGGATGGCCTTGCTGGCGCTCTCGCTGATGACCTGGCGGCGGACGTTTGCCCCCACCTCTTCAATGACGTTGCCGTTCTGGTCGGTGATCTTATCCACCACATGAGGGGTGACGAGATAGCCGCCGTTGACAGCAGCGGAGATGGCCGTGCAGACCTGCAGCGGCGTGACCGCCATGGCCTGACCGAAGGCCGACGAGGCCAGCTCGACTTCGCCCAGGCGGCTCTTGCTGTAATACTGCATGAAGTTCGTCTCGCTGGGCAGGTCCACACCGGTGCGCTCGGTGAAGCCGAAAGCGTCGAAGTAATCATAGAACAGGCTGGAACCGATGCGCTGGCCCAGCTGGATGAAGTAGATGTTGCAGCTGTTCCGCAGCGCTTCGGCCAGATTCTGGACGCCATGGGCCTTTTTGCCGGCGCAGTGATAGGTCTCCTTGGCGACACCGTAGGCACCGGAACAGTTCAGCGTGGTGTTGATGGTCGCCTTGCCGGAGTCCACCCCCATGGCCGCCGTGATGACCTTGAAGACGCTTCCGGGGTAGTACAGCTCGGTGATGGTCTTGTTCTTCCACTGGATGTCGCGGTAATAGCCGGAATAATCGCCCTCCGGGTCCAGCACCTTGTTGCCGTTCGCATCTGTGACAGAGCTGCCGTCCTCATTCTTGAGGTAGATGCCGTAGAGTTCCGGTTCGGCGTGGACCAGCTCGTTGAGATAGGCCTCGTTGGCGGTGTAATCCAGCGCGTTATTGGGGTCGAAGTCCGGCTTGGAGGCCATGGCCAGGATGGCACCGGTCTTGACGTTCATCACGATGGCCGCGCCGCGGTTCTCGACGTTGTTGGCCGAGATGGCCTCGTTCAGGTAGCGCTCCGCCACCTCCTGGATGTTCACATCCAGCGACAGCACCAGATTGGAGCCGTCCTTGGCAGCGTAGGTAGTGGCGTTTTCGTCCGCGATGGCATTGCCGTAAGCGTTGCGCAGGGTGATGGTGCGGCCATTGACGCCCGCCAGCGTGGATTCGTAGGATTTTTCCAGGCCGTAGGTGCCGTAGCCGTCGGCATCGCAGAAGCCCAGCACCGCCGCCGCAAAGGCTCCGTAGGGGTAATCCCGCTGGAAGCTCTTGGTGGACGAGACAGAGATGCGGCCCTTGCGGATGCCCTTGTCGGCATCCGCCTTTTTGTGGGCCTTGTTGTACGCGGTGACGTATTGTTCAATGGACAGCTTGATGGCGTTGTTCACCTTGGTGGCCAGCGTCTGGTAGGCCGAGTCGCTCTTGGACAGAGCATCGTACACCGCCTGATACTGGGTCTGGTAGGCCGCCGAGGAGGTATCCACGCTGTCCAGGCTCTCGCCGTCGCCGGAGAGCAGCCGCAGGGTGATCTGGGTGCTGACCTCCTGCAATGCAGCAGGGTCGGCCGTCCTGGTCACCTCGCCGGTGTCGTCGTTCTTGCTGCTGGTGAACAGGGCCGTGCTGTAGCTGGGGTCGGCCCAGATGGTCCAGACCACGCTGGTGGAGGCCAGCGTGATGCCGGACGTGTCGTAGATCTCGCCGCGGGTCGCCTGGATGGTACTGTCCAGCAGCTGCTGCTGGGCCGCATACTGGCGGAAGGTCGCGCCGTTCTTGATCTGGATATTGTACAGGCTGTGGATGACGATGCCTGCCGCCGCCACGACGAACACCACCGCCGCGCCAAAGCTGAAATGCCGCAGCCGTGCGCTCAGCCGCTCGTGCGGGTCAGCGCGGCGCAGCCGGTAAAGCCCTTTTTTGTTCTTGGAGGATGGTTCCTGCATGTTGGTTTGACTCCTGAGAAACCGAAAAAGCGTGCGCTGCCGCACGCTTTTCCTGTTTTATTTTAGTTTGCGCGGTTCACGCGGCCCATGACCATCATGGCACCGTCGTGCAGCAGGTCGGTCCACTGCCGCACAGCGGACTCCTTGCGGACGAGGACGCTGCCCTCGTCCAGGCGGATGTAGGTGATCTGGCTCTGGTCGATCTTCATCAGACCGAGACGGATGGCCGTCTCTTCCACGCTGGTGATGTTGGTGCGGTTGTTCAGTGCACTGTTGTAGTAGGTGTACTGGCTCTGCTCGCTGACGAGCTCCGCCTTGGCGTTCTGGATCTTGCTGTTCAGCTCCACCAGCTGGGACTCGCTCCACAGCAGGCTGACGGCAAAGCCAACCAGCAGCGCCGCCGAGAGCAGCTGCAATGCGTGCTGCATGGCAGCGCGCACCGGGTTCAGCCGGGGCTTGCCGCCTTTTTCCACCCGCAGCGGAACGTTCCGCTGCGTCTGGGGTGCTCTTCTGCGGCGCACCTCTGTCATATCATATGCTGCCTGGCCCATGGTACTCTCCTCCTCACTGATACTCCGCGGTGGTTAAATTTTTTCAAGAACGCGGAGATGTGCCGACCGGCTGCGCCGGTTCTCTTCCAGCTCCTGCGTATTTGCTTCGATGGGTCTGCGGGTGATGAGTTTTGCTTTGGCCCTGCCGCCGCAGACGCAGACCGGGAACTCCGGCGGGCAGGTGCAGGCGGTGGCCCAGCGGCGGAACTTGTTCTTCACCAGCCGGTCTTCCAGCGAGTGGAAGGTGATGATGCACAGCCGCCCGCCGGGGGCCAGATGCTCAAAGATGGTGTCCATGCCCTCTTCCAGTGCGTCCAGCTCGTGGTTGACTGCAATGCGCAGCGCCTGGAAGGTGCGGCGGGACGGGTTCTTGTTCTTACGCCGCTCGGCCGCCGGCATGGCGCTGGCCACGATGTCGGCCAGCTGCAATGTCGTCTCGATGGGGGAAGTCTCCCGTGCCTCGACGATCTTGCCCGCGATCTGCCAGGCGAAGGGCTCTTCGCCGTAATCCTTGAGGATGCGGGCCAGCTCCTCCCGGCTCTCGGTGTTCACAAGGTCGGCGGCGGTCTCGCCCTCCTGGCTCATCCGCATGTCCAGCGGAGCGTCTGCCCGGTAGGAAAAGCCTCTGGCGGCATCGTCCAGCTGGTGGCTGGAAACGCCGAGGTCCAGCAGCGCTCCGTTGATCTTGTCGATGCCCAGCTGTTCCAGAGCTTGTCCCGCATAGCGGAAGTTGATCTGCACCACGGTGGCAGGCAGCCCGGCCAGCCGCGCCCGCGCGGTCTGCACCGCGTCCGGGTCCTGGTCCAAAGAGATGAGCCTGCCGCCCTGTTCCGCGTCCAGCCGCAGCGCGATCTGGCGGGAATGCCCCGCACCGCCTGCGGTGCCGTCCAGATAGATGCCTGCCGGGTCAATGGCAAGGCCGTCCAGGCACTCGTTCAAAAGCACAGGCACATGCTCAAACGAGGCCGGGTCAAAGGCTTGTCCGATCGTTTCACTGCCCATAGGGCCCAGCCTCCTTTCTGTCGTTTCAAGTTGCGTATCATCCGGCGATTTCACGCTGTTTTTTCCGTTTTTCGCCGTGTTTTTCTGCCTGCAGGGACACACTGCCCCAAGGCATCTCTCTGATACAGTTTTATTGTAACAAAACCGCCCTGCGAATGCAAGGCTTTTCGGGCTGGTTTTTCTCTCAAAATGTCACAAAAAAAGCCCCTGCAAGCCGTCAATTTTGCTTGCAGGGGCAAATGGTTTTTCCGACAAACTCCGCTCACTGGGGTTTCCGGGGCGTCTGGCGCAGATTGGCGCGGACGTTCCGGACCTGCGCAGCGTTCTCCGCCATGGTCTCCTCGGTGGTCTTGAGCATATTATCACAGTAGTCGGTCACGGTCTGGCGGACGGTGCGGGCCTCGGTCTGGGCGGCTGAGACGATCTCGGAGGCGCGCTGCTGGGCCGCCTTGACGATCTCCGCCTCGCTGACGAGGATGCGGGCGCGATCCTCGGCCTTTTTCACGATGGCCTGGGCCTGGGCGTTGGCCGAATCAATGAGCTGGGCGCGGTCGCTGACGATGGACTGCGCCTGCCGCAGCTCCACGGGCAGATTCTGGCGGATCTCGTCCAGATAATCCCGGATCTGCTCCACGTCCACGATCCGCTTGCCACCCGAAAGGGGCATCCCGGCGCTCTCTTCCAGCGCATCCTCAATGGTATCCAAAAGCTCGTTCACGTTCATTCCGCATCTTCCTCTCCGGCAGGCTGCATGGGCTTCGTGTACTTCCACAGCAGCACCTTGCCATACCTATACTGTTTCTTCAGCGTCAGGCTGCCCACCTCGGCAGGCAGCACAAGGCCGGTCTCGCTCTCGCACAGGGCGATGCCGCCGGGCGCCAGTACCTTTTCCACGCTGGGAAGGATCTTTTCCAGCGTACCACCGTGGAACGGCGGGTCCAGCAGAACCAGGTCGAACTGCTCACGGCAGGCGGAAAGATACCGCGCCGCCTCGCCGATGTTGACGCGGCTGCGGTCGAACACGCCGCAGGTCTTGCAGTTCTTCATCACGATGTTGACGGCCTCGCGGTTCTCGTCCAGGAACACGCACCGTGCTGCCCCGCGCGAGAGGGCCTCGATGCCGAGCTGGCCGCTGCCTGCGTACAGGTCCAGCACCCGTGCGCCGGGCAGGTCGAACTGAACGATGCTGAACATCGCCTCCTTGACCTGGTCGAGGGTGGGGCGGGTGATATCGGTGCCGGGCAGGGCCTCCAGCCGTCTGCCCCGTGCGTCTCCTGCAATGACTCGCATGTGGTTGCCTCCTTTTGCATTCCGTTTTATGTATCTTTATATTATTGTCAAGACACCGTGCTTTGTCAAGGCCCGCGTTGCACTGCGGCCGCAAGTGTGCTAAAATCAGGGCAGCGCGCCCCCCTGTTCCGGGGCGCATGGTCAAAAGGAGAGATTCAACGTATGAAAGTCCTGCTCATCAACGGCAGCCCCCACGAGAAAGGCTGCACCTACACCGCTCTGTCCCTCATTGCGGAGGAGCTGAACCGCGCCCACATCGAGACCGAGATCTTCAACGTCGGCACCCGGCCCGTCGGCGGCTGCATCGGCTGCGGCGGCTGTGCCGCAGGCAGCGGCTGTGTCTTTGGCGGCGTAGTCAACGAGGCCATCGAAAAAGCCAGGACCGCCGACGCCTTCGTCTTCGGCAGCCCGGTGCACTATGCCTCGGCCTCCGGCAACATGACCAGCTTTATGGACCGCCTGAGCTACGCAGGCGGCAAGTATCTGACCTACAAGCCTGCCGCCATCTGCTGTTCGGCCCGCCGCGGCGGCACCACCACCACGCTGGACCAGCTGGTCAAGTACCCGGAGTTCTTCCACATGCCGCTGGTCAACGGCTCCTACTGGGCCATGGTCCACGGCTCCAACCCCGCTCAGGTCCTGCAGGACGAAGAGGGCTGCGCCGTGATGCGGGAGCTGGGCCGGAACATGGCCTGGCTGCTCCAGTGCATCGAGGCCGGCAAGGCCGCCGGAATCCGGCACCCGGAGAATCCCCGCCGTCCCATGACGAACTTCATCCGATAAGCAGCCACGCCCGAAAAGCCTGACCGGCACTGCCCGGCCGGGCTTTTCTGCTGCCATCCGCCGCTTTTGTTCCAGAAAAAGTGAGAAATCCCGCAGAAACAGCGCCTGCATCCTTTTTTCGTTCATAACTTTGTGGTAACATGAAGATAAGTATTTTTTACCATGACGGAGAGCAGGCTATGGAACACTACGATTGGAACGACGGCTGGACCTTCACCCCAGTATTCGACCCCGCCATCGTGCGGCCGGAATGTCCGGATCTGCCCCTGACCCCGGTGCGCATCCCGCACACGGTCAGGACGCTGCCCTACAATTACTGCAATGAGAACGATTACCAGCGGCTCTGCGGCTACCGGCGGGAGTTTTTTGCGCCCAAAGAGTGGCAGGGCCGCACGGTCCTGCTGACCTTTGAGGCCGTGGCGCACGACGCCACCGTCTTCTGCAACGGCCGCCGGGTATTCCACCACGGCTGCGGCTACACGGCCTTTACCGTGGACCTGACCGAATCCCTCCGCCTGGGGGAGCAGAACGTCGTGGCCGTCCGGTGCGACAGCCGGGAAGACCTGAACATCCCGCCCTTCGGTGGGCAGATCGATTTCCTGACCTACGGCGGCATCTACCGCGTCGTCTCGCTGGACGTGAAGGAGCCTGCCTACCTGCGGGACATCTTCATCGAGGCGCAGGCCGAGGGCGATTTCCGCATCTACACCTCCACCGTGGGCGAGACGGTCGGCTGCACCTTGCAGGCCGAGATCCGCAGCCCCGCCGGGAGCCGGGCGCTCTACAGCGGCGAGCTGTCGCTGCCCATCGTGGGCACCCTGAACGGCGTCCACCCATGGAGCATCGGACACCCCTTCCTGTACACCCTCACCGTGCGGCTCATCCGCCCCGGCACCAGCGGCCTGCCCGACCGGGTGCTGGACGAAAAATCCACCCGGTTCGGCTTCCGCACCCTTCAGTTCGTGGCGGGCGGGCTGTACCTCAACGGCCAGCGGGTGGAACTGCGCGGCCTGAACCGCCACCAGAGCTACCCCTATCAGGGCTACGCCATGCCGGACAGCATCCAGCAGCTGGATGCCCAGATCCTGAAAAAGCAGCTGGGCTGCAACGCAGTCCGCACCAGCCACTACCCCCAGAGCCAAGCCTTCCTCGACGCCTGCGACGAGCTGGGGCTTCTGGTCTTTGTGGAGATGCCGGGCTGGCAGCACATCGGCGACGAGAGCTGGCAGGCGCAGGCATTGCAGAACTGCCGCGAGATGGTCTGCCAGTGCCGCAACCATCCCAGTGTCTTTCTGTGGGGCGTACGGGTCAACGGCAGCCCCGACGATGAAGCGTTCTACAAGCGCACCAATGAGGCCGTCCGGCGGCTGGACCCCACCCGCCCCACCGGCGGTGCTCACATCCGCCGCAAAGACCAGTTGCTGGAAGACGTCTACGCCTACAACGATTACTCCTACACCGGGCGGGGGGCTGGCTGCGAGAACCGCTCCGCCGTCACGCCCGACCTGCGCAGGGGCTACCTCATCAGCGAGTTCGGGGGCCAGCAGTTCCCGGCCAAGACCTTTGACGACGAGCCGCACCGGCTGGCCCAGGCCCTCCACCACGCGGCCGTCCTGAACGATGCCATCGCCCAGCCGGGCGTGGCGGGCAGCTTTGGCTGGTGCATGGCCGATTACAACACCCACCGGGAGTTCGGCAGTGGCGACCGCATCTGCTACCACGGTGTGCTCGACTCGTTCCGGAACCCGAAGCTCTCCGCTGCCGTCTATGCCAGCCAGAAGACGCCCCGCTCCCCCTCCGACATCGTGCTGGAAGTTTCGTCCAGCATGGCGCTGGGCGACCACCCCGGCGGGTTTGCCGGGGCCTGCTGGGTGTTCACCAACGCCGAGAGCGTCCGGCTCTACCGCGGCAACGATTTCATTGCCGAGTTCAGCCCGGACCGCCGGGGCCGGTTCGCGGCGCTGCCCCATCCGCCCATCGAGGTGCAGGATTTCGTCGGCTCCCTGCTCGAAAAGTATGAGGGGCTGGACCCCGTGGTCGCGCCGCAGGTGGCCGCCATCCTCAACGAGATGCGCCGGGACGCGCTGAGCCTTTCGCCCCTGAGCCGGGCGCGGCTGCTCTCGCTGCGGCTGAGCTGGAATGACCTGCTCCGGATGTACTACAAGTACATCGGCGTCCTCGGCTCGCCCTCCAGCGTCTACCGGTTCGAGGCCGTGTGGCATGGGCGCACCGTCCGCACCGTGGTGCGGGAGCCGGTGCAGAGCGTCCGGCTGGAGTGCACGGTCTACAATCCCCTGCTGACGGACGGCCCTACCTGGGACTGCGCTGCCGTCAGCCTGCGGGCCATCGACCAGAACGGCAACTTCCTGCCCTACTGCGGCGAGGCTGTTCAGCTGAGCGTGGAAGGCCCGGTCAGGATCCTCGGCCCCAGCGTCGTGCCGCTGCGGGGCGGCATGGCGGGCACCTACCTTGCCACCACCGGCCGAGCAGGCCGCGCCGTGCTCCACTGCAAAATGGAGGGCGCGCTGGACACCGAAGCCGTGCTCACGGTGCGCAAGCGTTCTTAAATCCCGTCCTTTCATGATAGATTTGCACTCCGTTCAAAGTTTTATCATGTTTGGCTGATATTCTATGGGTGTAAAGAGTTTATGGGACGGCTTCGGCCGTCCCCTTTTGAAGAGTTTGAGGACAAAGGACTGTACGATTATGAGAGAAAAACTTCGCCGCTTTATGATCGGCCGCTACGGCACCGACGGCCTGAACCAGTTTCTGAGCATCGCCTCTCTGGTTCTGCTGCTCATTGCCATCGTCAGCCGCATCAGCCTGTTCACCTGGCTGGGCGTGGTGCTGCTGGGCTTCTGCTATTACCGCACCTTCAGCCGCAACATCTCGAAGCGGACCGAAGAGAATTACAAGTTCTACACCCTCAAAGACCGGGTGGACAACAAGTTCCGGGGCCTGAAAGAGCAGTGGGCCAACCGCAAGGTCTACCACTATTACCGCTGCCCCCAGTGCCGCCAGAAGCTCCGTGTGCCCCGCGGGCGCGGCCGCATCCAGATCTCCTGCCCCCGCTGCGGCACCCAGTTCATCAAGAAGAGCTGAGCCATGTTCGGATATGTGATCCCGAATCAGGCTGCGCTTTCGCCGGAAGCGCAGGCGCGGTACCGCTCAGCCTACTGCGGGCTCTGCCGCCGCATCGGTGCGCTGCACGGCCTGCGCGGGCGGCTGACCCTGAGCTATGACCTGACCTTTTTGGATCTGCTGCTCTCCAGCCTGTACGACGGCGAGACCGCGCTGCATACCGGCGCAGACCACTGCCCCATCCACCCCATCCGGAAGGTGGGCTGGCGTTCCAGCGGGCCCACCGATTACTGCGCCGACCTGAGCGTTGCGCTCCACTACTACAACGCGCAGGACAAGTGGAATGATGACCGCAGCCTGCTGGGGCTGGGGTTCGAGGCGCTGCTCGCCGCCCCCACTGCGGCAGCCGCCAAACGCTGGCCACGGCAGTGCAGCGCCATCCGCGCCTGTCTGGACCGGCTGGCGCAGTACGAGGCCGAGGGAAGCGAAGACCTGGACGCCGTATCCGGCTGCTTTGGCGACCTGATGGCGGAATTGTTCGACTACAAGCAGGACCACTGGTCTCCGGAGCTGCGCAGCATCGGCTTTCATCTGGGCAAATACATCTACCTGCTGGATGCCTACGACGACCTCGACCGCGACCTGAAAAAGGGAGCCTACAACCCGCTGCGCAGCCTGCACCAGCTGCCCGGCTACGAAGAAGAGATGCGGGAGATCTTCGAGCTGCTGCTCGCCAACTGTGCCCGCAGCTTTGAGCGCCTGCCCTGCGTGGAGGATGTGGACCTGCTGCGGAACATCCTCTACTCCGGCGTCTGGCTCAAATACAACTGCAAACATGCAAAAAAATCCCCCCAGAGCCGCCGAATGAGGCGGTTTCTCTTGATTTTTCAGGCGTTGTCCTGTACACTTAATTTTGTTCGTGCGGCAGCAAGGCCGCGCAAGTTCGTAGAGACGTGAGGAAGTTGATCCATGAAAGACCCCTATGAGGTGCTGGGCATCCAGCGCGGAGCCAGCGAGGAAGAAATCAAAAAAGCCTATCGTGCCAAGTGCAAGCGTTGGCACCCCGACCTGAACCCCAACGACCCCACGGCCGAAGAGCACTTCAAGGAAGTGCAGGCGGCCTACGACGCCATCACCAAGGGGGAGACCGGCCCCCAGAACGGCGGCTACGGCAACCCCTACGGCCAGCAGCAGAACTATGGCGGCTTCTACAACAGCGGCTATCAGCAGGGCTACAGCCAGCAGGACGGCGACTGGGACTTCGGGTTCGACCCGTTCGGTTTTGGGTTTGGGTTCGGCGGCTACCAGCAGCAGAGCGGGCCGGGCTTCAGCAGCGCGGACACGCCCGAACTGCAGGCGGCGCGCAACTTCATCGTGAACCGCCGCTACGCCGAGGCCCGCCGTGTGCTGGACGGCATCGCGAACCGCACCGCCCGGTGGTATTATCTCTCGTCGCTGGCGAACCAGGGCCTGGGCAACAGCATCGACGCCCTGCAGGACGCCCGCCGCGCCGCCCAGATGGAGCCGGGCAACACCGAATACCAGGTGCATCTGCGCAATCTGCAAAGCTCCGGCCGCACCTACCGCACCCAGACGACCTATGCCCAGCCGGGCGGCCTGATGCGCTGGTGCTGGAGCATGATCCTGCTGAACCTCCTCTGCAACTGCTGCTGCGGCGGCTGGGGCTGGGGCTGGCGGTTCCGGGGCATC
>ERZ1034913.2182-NODE-2182-length-10253-cov-18.229849_pt1 | contig 10253 bp, 7 predicted proteins | sample MGYA00520697_ERZ1034913 | MGnify/ENA primary metagenome ERZ1034913 (study PRJEB33766, sample SAMN09781786) | gut metagenome | biome: gut microbiome | host: Homo sapiens | place: Madagascar | study: EMG produced TPA metagenomics assembly of the PRJNA485056 data... | reverse complement strand
CAGCCGCCGGAGCGGTGCTTAAGCCGTAAGGCGGGAATTGTGCGGTGTTGCCCTTGGTTTTCAGATACGCCTTAGCCCGCCAAAAAGGCCGCAAACTTTTTGTGCAGTTCTTCCTCGCTCAGGGTTGGGCTGTCCACCGTCAGTTCGCGCGCCAGGTTCAGGGCAAAAATACCCATGATGGATTTTGCATCCACGCAGTAGCGCCCGGAATGCAGGTCCACATCTCCGGGCACAGTGGCCGCAATGCGGTTAAACTCTTTCACTTCACCAATGCTGTTCAGCCGGATGGTAACACTTGCCATTGCCAGTTTGCTCTCCTTTTTGCCGCGGGCATCTGCGGTGTTCTGCCGCCAAAAGCCCGGCTAAAATGTAATGTTCAGCTGCTTGATGCAGGCAGCATCCTCTTTGGTGCCGCCGCGGGCGTACAGAGCCAGGCGCGCGCCGGTCCAGGTTGCCTTGGCAACGGGTTGGGCTCCCCCCAGCGGCACTACGGTGCCATCTGCTGCCAGCAGGGCATACTGCACCTGCTTGGCAGCCGTTATTTTCATTGTAACGGTTATTTCATCCGTGTCAACCATTTTTTCGGCAAGGATCGTTTCTTCTGCATCGCCGGTGGAGGCAAGGTCTTTCACCATGCCCTGTACCAACTGCACGGTGCAGCCCTGCGCGGTGCGGCAGAGCTCAATGGCGGAATATTTCTGCCCCATCACGCTAAGCCCTACTTTAGCTCCGGCGCCGCACCCGGCCAGGCCAAGGGTAACGTTTGCGGTAAAATCCGCTGCAGGCAGCATCTGACTGAGCACATTGGGCTGCCGCCACAAACTTCCGCTGGCCCCGCAGACCAGATGCAGTGCCTCCCCCGCCACCGGGCGCAGCCAGGCTTCGGGCTGGGGGTTGGCCTGCCATTGCCATTGCAGGCCGGGCTTGCCGTTTGTAAAGCTGTCCCCTATTTGCAGGCCGGGACCAGCTTCGCCTTTGGGGCAGTCCCACTCGGTCACCGGCTCGCCGATGCCATCGCCGTTTTGTTCCAGGCCGATGAACGGCCAATCGCTGTGCCAGCACATAGGCTGCAGGTGTACCACGCGGCCCAGTTCAAACCGGTCCTGGAAATGCAGGAACCAATCGCTGCCGTCCGGCGCTGTGACCCACGCGCCCTGGTGGGGGCCGTTGATGGAGCTGGCCCCCTGGTGCATGACGATTTTTTCCTCATACGGGCCGTACACATTGCGGGCGCGCAGCACGGTCTGCCAGCCGTATTCCACACCGCCTGCCGGGATAAAGATGTAATACCAGCCGTTGCGCTTGTACATTTTGGGGCCTTCGGCGGTGGGCTGGCTCAGGGTGCCATCAAACACGATGGGGCCGTCCTCCACCACTTCCAGCGTTTCGGGATCCAGGCGGGAAAGCTGGATCTTGTGCTTAATGCCGCAGCGGCTTTTGGCAAAGGCGTGGGCCATATACACGCTGCCGTCATCGTCCCACAGGGGGCAGGGATCGATCCACCCGCTGGCGGATTTTACGCAGTGCAGCGCACTCCAGGGGCCGGCGGGGTCGGTGGCTTCGGTGTAAAAAATGCCCTCGTCCGGCAGGGGAATGAATGCATAGAACCTGCCCGCATGGTAGCGCAGCGCCGGGGCCCAGGTGCCGCAGCCATGGGCGGGCTGGGCATAGCGGTCAAACGGCAGACGTTCCACGCAGTTGCCGATGCGCTCCCAGTGGACAAGATCCTTGCTGTGCAGCACCGGCACGCCGGGCAGGTAGGTAAAGCTGGAAGAGATCAGGTAATAGTCCTCCCCCACGCGGATGGCGTCGGGGTCACTGAAATCCATGGGCAGCACCGGGTTCTGGTAGCAGCCATTTTTGATATCGGTCACATAACGGTCCATTGCTTTTATCCTTTCTTGTGTTCGATTTCCAGCAGCAGCTCACATGCAGCTTCCAGCACGCAGGCGGAAGCCCACAGATTGTGGCTGAACCAGCTGCTGAACGGTCTGCCATCACTGAAGCGCTCCACATCCAGCCCATCGCTGGGGCACCAGCGTTCCGACAAAATGCCGTAACGGCCATAGCCGGTGGCTGCGGGGTACAGTTCCAGGCATTGCAGCATCCAGGCGGCAGAATCCGCCGCGCGGCTGGCGTAATAGCCGTCACCCGTCACCCGTGCCAGATAGCGCAGGTCCGTGTCAATAATAACCCCCATGGGGTGGATATGCGGGTTGGAAACCGAGGTAACGGCGCCGCCGCAGGCGGACCACCCCTGGTTCAGCGGGGTGTGCTCCGGGTAGGTCTTGTAGCCATAGCGCCACAGGAACTCGTACCCGGCGCTGTCTTTCATATACTGCAGGAATTCGGCCTTGCCGGTCTGCTCATACAGCAGGCGGCTGCCGCGCATGAAGGCCAGGTTGCCCTCCTCATCCACGGCTTTCCAGGTGTCCATGGGGGTACCGTAACAGTTCAGGTCCTTGACAAAGGTATGGTAGTAATCCAGCGCTTTTTCGGCGGAGTGCAGGCAGCGTTCTTCGCCGGTCAGGCGGTAGAGGTAAACCAGCGCCGGGGCAAACCAGCAGCCCGCAAAGCCGCTCCAATCCAGCACTTTGCGTTCCTGGGTGGAGTAAGTATAGCCGAAAGCGCCGTCTGCGCGCTGCAGATCCATGACGGTATGCAGCACCTTTTGGGCTGCATCCATCCATTTGGCCGGGCAGGGTTTGCCGTTTTGGTGCAGATAATCCATCGTTTTGGTCAGGTAGTGGACGGCGCTGCCCACTGTATAGGCACAGTGGCAGTCTTTGACCAGGCCGTACCCGGTCCACCAGCCGTTCACCTGGCTGCCCGCGGCATTGGGGGCCATCAGGTCGTTCAGCAGGCCGGAATTTTCGTTATACGCATCGGCAATGCGGTCAAACAGCTGTTCGCCACTCATGGCCGCGGCCAGCGGCGCTTCGGCATCCGCGCCAAGGGCATCGCGGCAGAGCACCAGCGGATAGGCCAGCACAGCGCCACCCGTCCAGCCGATCTCCGTCACCAGCCGCCAGGGGCGCATCTCGGTCTCCCTGGGCGGGCGGCAGCAGCGGTTGGTATACTCCCCCGCCGCCGCGTCAAAGTTCTGGTAGGCAAAGGTGTCCAGCATACCCTGCACGGCCTGGCGCAGGGTATTGCGGGGGACGGCGCGGTCCTGGTGGCGGGCGTATTCCTGCCGGATGATCTCATGCAGCTCAGTTCGCGGGCCGCTGTGCAGGTAGATCCTGCCGCTGGTCTGCGCCTTGCAGGCCATGCTGCGGGTGGACGGCGCCGGGGTGGAGCGGTTTTTGAAGGTGGTGGGGTCGTTGGTGTACCCCAGGCTGATGCCGAACGCATCCGGCAAAGCGGCAAACACACCGTTGCGGATGATCCCGGCCTCGCTTTCGCTGTAGGGTTCCACCGCAGCGGCGGCCACTCCGCCGTCCCAGCAGAGGGCGGCGAGCGGCATGGCGGCGCGGTCCGCACGGAATTCCCACAGCGGCGCACAGAACGCCACCTCGTGGTGGTCCTTCGTCAGCAATGGAAATTCGCCGGGTTTGGCTTCCGCGGCGTGGTTATCGCCGTAAATATTGCAGGGGATCACATGGAAATAATCGCTCTGCCCCGGCACAGCCAGCCACATGCGCAGCTGGGTGGGGTTGGGCGCATCCATTTGCAGGGTGTAGCACAGCGTATCGCCAGCGGGGGTGAACTGTGCACTGTAATGCGCACCGTTCAGCGTCCAGTCAAAGCCGGACTGTGTGCAGGCAGTTTCCGGCACCGGCACCCAGGCATCCTCGATCCGGCAGGCAAAGCTGACGTTTAATGTTTGGGAATTCAGATCCAGTTTCATTATGATACCTCAATAAAAAATGCGGGCCGGGCAGTGCCGGCCCGCAACGGGTCAATGATTTTTAGGAGGGGCAAACATTTTTAGGTGGAGGAACAAACAAAAAAGAGGAAAACGAAGATCAGCCTTTCAGGCCGGAGGTTGCAATGCCTTCCACAAAATATTTCTGTGCGGCAAAGAAGAGGAGAACCAGCGGCAAAACCGCCACGCAGGCCATGGCCATAACGCGGCCCCACACCACAACACTTTCCGCGTCAACGGAAAGGCGCAGCGCCAGCGAGATGGTGTATTTTTTGACCGAGTTGATGAAGATCAAGGAGTTGAAGTAATCGTTATAGGTCCACAGGAACTGGAACAGGCCAGCGGAGAAGAGGGCCGGCTTCATCAGCGGCAGCAGGATCTGCCAGAAGATGCGGAAGGTGCCACAGCCATCAATGCAGGCGGATTCGTCCAGATCGCGGGGGATGCCGCGCATGAACTGGATGAGCTGATAGATGAAGAATGGGTAGCAGGCCAGCAGAGCGGGCACCCAGAATGGCATGTAGGAATCGACCCAGCCGAACTTGTTGAACAGAACGTAACGCGGGATGATGATGACCGAGTTGGGCAGCATCAGGGTGGCGATCAGGATGGCAAACAGCTGCTTTTTGAACGGGAAGTTGAACCGTGCAAAGCCATAGGCAACCAGCGCGCTGGAAGCGATGGTCAGCAGCGTGGTGGGGATGACCATGATAAAGGAGTTGATGAAATAGGTTGCATAGGTATAAATACCGGCGCTTTTCCAGCCGTCAATAAAGTTCTGGAAGCTGAAGCTTTTGGGCAGCAGCGCAATGGAGCCAAAAATTTCATCGTTGGTTTTGAACGCGGCCGAAATCATCCATGCAATGGGGAACAGCAGCACGCAGCCAATCAGGATGATGACCAGATAGGTCAGCACCAGGTTCAGGGTCTTTTTTTGTTGTTTTGTCATAATGCTCACGCGCCCTTTCTCAGCTTTCGTCGCCATAGAAGACCCACCACTTGGAGGTTGCGAACAGCACCAGAGTGATCAGCGTGATCACAATAAAGATGATCCAGGAAATGGCGCTGGCGTAACCCATCTTGAAGTAGGAGAAGCCTTCCTTATACAGTTTCATGCCCAGCACATAGGTAGCCTTCATGGGGCCGCCATCGGTGATGACAAAGGCAGAGGTGAAGTTCTGCAAAGCCTGAATGGTCTGCATGATAAGGTTGAAGAAGATGATGGGGGTAATTTGCGGAACGGTGATGCTGAAGAACATCTTGACCTTGCTTGCGCCGTCAATTTCGGCAGCTTCGTACAAATCTGCCGGAACGTTTTTCAGCGCGGCCAGGAACATGACCATGGAAGAACCAAACTGCCAGATCTCCATCATGCAGATGGTGCGCAGGGCCTGGTTGGGGTCGCCCAGCCACTGTACGTTGGGCAGGTGCAGGGTGGTCAGGATGGCATTGATAACGCCGTTATCCATGAACATGATCTTCCACAGCAGAGCAACAGCAACGCTGCCGCCGAACAGGGACGGAATGTAGTACAAAGTACGGATGAGGTTGATGCCTTTGATGTTGCGGTTGAGGAACACCGCAACAGCCAATGCCATAACCAGCTTGCCGGGCACGGTGTACAGTGTGTAGACCAGGGTGACTTTTAAGGAGTTCCAAAACTCATTATCCATGGTGAACAACTGGATGTAGTTGTTCAGGCCGGTGAACGAGGGGGTGCCGGTGATTTTGTAGTTGCAGAACGAGTAAACCAGCGAGCTTAAAAACGGGTACAGCTGCAGGACCAGCATACCGATGATCCACGGGGCCAGATAAGCAAACGCCGCGTAATCGCGCTTGGTATAGTGCTTGATTTTGGTTTGTTTTGTCATAGGATCACACCTCTTTGGAAAAAATCCGCCTTTTTACTGGTGTAGCTGAAAACAAAGAAAATGACGGATATTTCGCAAACACAAGCAGGATTTAAGGCAAAGAGCCGCAGGAATCCTTTGTGGATTCCAAGGCTTTTTAACGCCAAATCCGGCTGTGTTTGTAGAAATAGACTATATTTTCGCCTTTTCAGGTACACTTTAATAAAACGGATGCCTCGGTGGGAGACACCCGTTTTTGATGTTCGCTGAGGTTTACTGGGCGCTGATGTAGTTGGAGAGCTGCTTGTACATATCGGATGCAGCGCTTGCGGGGTCGGTGGTGCCGTAACCGACAGCCTCGATGGTATCAGCAATGATCTGCTTGGATTCCGGTGCGGAGGAGTACTTGTCGTTGGTCAGGCCGCTGTAGCCGCTGGCAATGTTGGCGGCGGTCATCATGTTCGGGTCCAGGGTACCGTCTTTTTCGCAGATTTCACGGGCCTTTTCCGTCGGGGGAACACTGCGCACGCAGGCCAGGGTGCTTTCAGCGTAATCGCTGTTGAAGAAGTAATCCAGGAACTTCATGGCTGCTTCAGGAGCCTTGCAGGTGGAGGTAACTGCCAGGACCTGCGGGCAGTTGCAAGCCCAGCCATTGTCCTTAGCGCCGTCCAGCAGGGGCAGGTAGCCGGTGCCGTAGGTTGCGCCTTCATTGGCGGCGGTCATAACGTTCATGGTAGAGATGTAAGCGAAGGTGCAGACGTACTTGCCAGCGATCCAGTTGGGGTCAGACTGCAGGTCGTCGTTGCTGTAAGCGGAAGAGTAGGAAGCCGGTGCGCAGACATTGTTGTCGTACAGACTCTTGACGAGATCCAGGCAGTTCTGGATATCTTCCTCGGTATAATTGAACTCTTTGGAGTCAGCGTCAAAGATGGTCTTGCCGGTCAGCTGCTTCATGTAGGTAAAGAACACCAGGTTGGTCACATACTCTTTGTTGGTGCACAGCAGGTAGGTATCAGGGTCTGCTTCATGGACCTGTTTGCCCCATTCAATGAACTGATCCCAGGTGTACTGGGTGTTGAAGTCGATGCCGTACTTTTCGGCCAGCTCTTCGTTCACAACCAGTGCCGGGCCGGCAATGCCGGTGGGCAGGCCCAGCTGCTTGCCGTCATAGTTGCCATTCACGCGCAGGCCGATGTAGTTGGGGTCAAAGTTGGAAAGATCGAAGTCGTAATCTTTGTAATCCAGGAAGTAATCACCGGTGGAAACGAAGGTTGGCATCGTTTCGGGGTCAACCTGTACGATATCGGCGGCGGTGCCGGATGCCAGCTGGGTTGCCAGCTTATCATGGTAGCCGTCAGAAGAGCCATACTCGGCTTCGATCTTGATGTTGGGGTTTTCTTCCATGAACTTGTTGATGACTTCCATGGTGGCGTTGGCGCGCTCATCGCCGCCCCACCAGGCAAAGCGCAAAGTCACCTGTTCATCGCTGGAAGTGGAAGCTGCGGTGCTGGTAGAGGCAGCGCCGCTGGTACTGTCGGCGGCCGAGGCTGCGCTGCTGGCAGCACTGCCGCCGCATGCGGCCAGAGACAATGCCATGCTGGCGGCCATCATACCGGCCATAAGTTGCTTTTTCATATTGTTTTCCTCCTTCTAAATCGGCCCTTTTCGTCGAGCCTTATCATGGTTTTATTATAATTTGTTTGGCAGATTTATAAAAGGACTCACGCTTGCTAAAAGGATTCATCATTTGACACAAAGCGCCGGGCAGGTATCATCTCTTGCGTTTTGGCGCAATTTAAGATACCTGCCCGGCATTTTATTATTCTGTTTTACCCGTTTGCGGGGCATCCGGGGTATATTTTTTATACGGGATGCAAAACGACACGCTGGTGCCAAGGTTTTTTATGGAACAGATGCGCAGCCCCGTTTCCTCCGGGTAGCGCAGGCGCAGGCGGCGGTCCAGGTTGGTCAGCCCAATACTGCGGCTGTTGCGGTCCGCGATGCGTTTGCGCAGCGCTTCCAGCTCTTCCCTTGTCATGCCATCGCCGTTATCGATCACACGCAGGTTCACTTTATCGCCAATGCGGCGGGCGCGCACCTTCATGTAACCGCGCTCGTTGCCGCGCAGGGCGTGCAGCAGGCTGTTTTCTACCACGGGCTGCAGCATCAGGCGGAATACCTCGGCGTCCATCACATCGTCGTCCACTTCATAATAAATAATAAAGCGGTCCCCAAAGCGGTAGTGCTGCACTTCCACATATTTTTTCAGATAGTCCAGCTCTTCCCGCAGGCTGACGCTCTTTTGCGGGTTGGTCAGCGAATACTTTAGGATATCCGATACATACCCCACCACCGCGCTGATGCGCCCATCATCGTTCAGCTTGCGGGCTTCCATATCCAGCGTTTGCAGGGTGTTGTACAAAAAGTGGGGGTTGATCTGCAACTGCAGGGCGGTCAGCTCGGCGTTCTGCTGGCGGTACTGCTTTTCTTTCAGCTGGATGTTCAGGTAGGTGTTGTTCAAAAACATCATCAGGATGTTGTTCATGATAACGTCATATTCATCATTTACCTTGCGCTGGGGGCGCTGGATGGTGCGGCCCGCCTCGGCATCCTCAAACATCTGCAGCATCAGGTTGATCTCGTCAAAGCTGCGCTTGGTGTTGACGTATGCCAAAAACACAATGGCGCACAGCGCCACAACCGCCATCAGCAGCAGCGGCATCAACCGTTCGCCCAGATTTTCCAGGATCATGGCCCGGTCAATGGTAGATACGATGTAGAAATCCGGGTTCTGGTAGCTTTGCCAGTTCAACAGGCAGTCCCGGTCATCCAGCTTGATCCAGAACTCGTGCTCCTGTTCCGCCGTGTTCCCTGCCCCGCTTAGCGTTTTGCCCATCAGGTTTTGCAGCTCTTCCGTCGCGCCTGCGTCCCCTGCCTTTGCCAGCAGGCGGCCGCTGCCGTCAACCAGGTACAGGTGCTGGTTATCGGACGGGCGCAGCACGGCAATTATTTCCTGCAAGTGGCTGATGTTCAGGGTAACGGCCACACAGCCTTCCATCGTCAGCATCCGGGCGCACACTACCAGCTGCCTTCTCTCGCTGGCTTTGCCTGCGTTCACCACCACCGGGGCAATGCAGGTGCGCTCGGTATCCGACATAGAGGAATACACGCTGTACCAGCCGCTGTAATCATCCGCCGAAAGGTTGACCAGCCCGCTGGACGTCAGCGCACGGTCGTACCCATCCATATAGATCAGAACCGAATCCACGTAATCATACGCGTTGGTCATGCTGTTCAGTGAGGATACCAGGCTGCGCAGGTAGATGGCATCGGTGTAAGCAAGGCTTTCCCTTTTCAGAGCTTTGTTCAGCACCATGTTGGTGCGGGTCATGCCGGTCATGTAGCTGTTCTGCGCCAGGACCGAATCCAGCACCAGCGAGATGTTGGAGCGCACAGCCTCAATACCGCGCTCATTGTCCTGCGTCATACGGTGCATCTGGGTCACAAGGGTCATGTAGGTGGTAACGGCCACCAGCAGCAGCGCCGGGATCAGCATGACCACCACAAAGTTCCACATGCGCTTCAAAAAGAACTTCCGCTTCATTCCCTTCATAGCGCGGCACCATCCAGGCGGGATTTGCGGTATTCCGATGGGCTCTGCCCATAATACGCTTTGAACGCACGGGAGAAGTTTTTGGGGTTATCGTACCCGACATAATAGGCAATATCATAGCTTTTATAGTGGATATCCGCCAGCATCTCACATGCTTTTTCCATCCGCGTCTTGAGCAGCAGCTCCGAAAAGCTGGTTCCGCTTTTTTCCTTGAACACGCGGGAAAGATAAGCCGGACTCAAGGAAACCTTGGCCGCGGCTTCTTCCAGCGTGGCAGTGCGGTAATTATCTTTTAAGTATTGCTGCACATCGTACACGATCTGGTCGTAATAGGCCTTGGGGGCGGTTTCCTGCACGGCGCTGCGGGCATCCAGCCGGGCTTTGACCTTTTCAAAGCATTCCAGCAGGGCGCTGTAGGCCACCGGTTTCATCAGGTAATCCGCCACACCGTTTTGCAGCGCCGCGCGGAAGTATTCGTAATTGCTGTAGCTGCTGAAAAATATTTTCTGGATGTTGGGGTATTCCATCAGCCGCTGGCTCAGCTCTAGTCCGTTCATATCCGGCATTTCAATATCGGTCAGCACCACATCCACCGGGTTTTCGGCAATATATTGCAGGGCTTTGCGTGCGCTGGTGAGCACCTGCACCACCTCGAACCCAATGTTCTGCCAGGGGAACAGCTGGGCCATTCCGCTGGCAATCTTCTCTTCATCATCAATAATAATCAGTTTATACATCTTGCAGCCCCCATCCGTGTTCAGGGCAAAACCGTTCTTTCTGCCTGCCCTTACACGGGGGCAGACTACCACTCGTATACTAGTATAAAGCCCTTTTGCCCCAAGGGCAAGACAAAAATCACGGAATGATGGTTAGGGCAATACCGCATAATTCTAAGTGCCGATACGGCGAGCGAGGTGCGGCA
>ERZ1034913.2177-NODE-2177-length-10262-cov-4.409719_pt1 | contig 10262 bp, 12 predicted proteins | sample MGYA00520697_ERZ1034913 | MGnify/ENA primary metagenome ERZ1034913 (study PRJEB33766, sample SAMN09781786) | gut metagenome | biome: gut microbiome | host: Homo sapiens | place: Madagascar | study: EMG produced TPA metagenomics assembly of the PRJNA485056 data... | reverse complement strand
ATACAGCACTATGCACACATTTATTTGTTAGATACCCTTTAATATCAGTGGTAGAAAAAGTAATATTTTTAGGGTGATTATGTATTACTACATACTGATTTATTGGTGTTTTATCATTATTAGGAAAATAAATGCCTACATTGTCTGAACCTATTTTACCGATATTTTCTTTGCCGACTTTCTTGGTTGCTAGATCAATCATTATGCCACGTTCTCGGTTATAACCATTTGCAGCATTTAAGCATGCTATACATTCTGAATATATCAGCCTAGTTATATCTTTTGAATAGCCTAATTCGTTATATTTATCACGATACACCTTATTGTTTATAATTTTTGTGTCAATAATATAATCAGAATTTATACTGCCACCCTTTGGAGGGTGTAGTTTTACAGTGTTTTTAGGCATTTCTTGCGACATAACAGGAGCTCTTGCATTGAAAGTGTTAGATGTCCAACCTCTTGCAATGTTTTGCCATGTCTCTTTGCCAGTTAATACCTGTTCACGCCCATTAACACCGAGCAACACTTCTTGATGTTTCTTAGACAACGATTTAATATACTCTAACCCTGCCTGTTCAAGGTTAGTATGTCTTTTATTAACATCAATATCAAGCTCAGTCATTGGCTTAATATGACACATACAATGCGGATGTGCTGGCAGTCGAGGGAACTTATCTTTCGGATAAACCCCTTTCCCAAGTCCGTATAGATCAGCATTCGCATAAAAGTCGCATATATCATACCGAGGATGTCTACTTGATAACTTCCATTGAAAAGCGACAATATCATCATCGTCAAGAAATCTATTCATCTGTCCGTCAGCGTAAGCCCTTGCATTTTCTGTTCGTGCTATACGCTCAGCATGATAACGTGCTTTTTCTTGCGTAGCATTATAAATGGCCTTTTGTAGTCTAACTTCGTTGCCATCTTCAACGGCTGCAGCTACTTCATTATATGCAGCCCTAACATAAGGAGTTTCGAGCCTTGCTATTTTACCTTTAACGCTACGTAATAACTCACGTTCCTTACGTTTAGCCTCTGGAGTAGCCTCACCACTTATATTTATATCGGATAACTTGCTTAAAAACTTAGGTATACTGGCCTCCGGAATTATACCACCTTTACCATAGCCATCGAATATTGATTTCGCTAACCCCTTTACAGTCTTATTTGTTTTTAATGCCTGCTTAATTGTGTCAGCTACTTCATTTCGTATAGTACTTGAACGTCTATATAGACGTTTAGAAAGTGTAAGATCATCACTCGCCCAACTTTCTGACATAGCCTGTGAGATACTTTTAGCGGAGTATGGAACATTATCGCCATACCCCGCCATAAAAGTATTAACCAATTCAGCTTGTAAAGTAGCTTTCATCATATCCATAACAGGATATTTTGCATAAGCCTTTCTAACGGCCTCATTAGGCATAAGCCCTAGTGCTAACTGCACCTTTACTTCTTTCTCAAAGCTATCTATCGCCTTGTTTATCTCCCTTTGCGTTCTCATCTTCCGCACCGCCCTCTACTTCGTCATTATGATATGTTTCGTCTTGCTCCTGTCGTTGAACACTTTCTTCAATTTCAGCAATAATTTCATCGAACGTTTCAGGCTCAATATTTGGCAAGTAGCTGTCTAATACCTTTTTACCTGTTTCAACTTTAAGAGTGTTACTGCCTAGTCCAAGATCTAACACGGCCTGAGATTGTGCAAGGCTATCTGCAATATCATTAATTTTGAATTCACGAGGATAGTCGCATTTATAATCGACATTCGTATTTGTCCATAATTCAAACAACTCAATAATGTCATATTCGGCACTTTCACACTGTACGGAGAAATCTGCCAAGCGTTGGTTTGTACGTTCAAAATCCCATTGCTTAGCCACGCCACTTTTTGCCTCCTGTACACCTATTACAGAATTAATTCCGGACAAACGATACATATCATCGACAAGCATTTTAATAACGCTCATGATAATTTCTGCCGGTCCTCTATCCGGTGCAATAAAAGCCGGTGCATGACTACTTTCCGCAGGGTACATCAATACATTATTTGTACCTAGCGTAATATCATCAGCCCCTTGCCCATTATCTGGCAATGTCAATGTACTAAAAGTCTGCATATTAAGTATTTGAGTTAATAGCGAGCATAGATGATACACTTGATGATTTGTTCTAGCGATAGCCAAGTATTCCGGCGGAGGTAGAATATCAATCTTACGAGATGAACGACCAAACCATTGAACGATAGGAACCCTGCCGAGGTTATGTTCACCAGTAGCAATGACTTTTTGCTCCTCATTTCTTACTGTCCAAGATGTGCGTGTCCATTCGTTGTACTGGGTTTTGGCTTTCCCCTCATCATCAAATACGGTTGTTGTATAAGTAAATAAATCAAGTTCGCCAATATCATTTACAAGCCATTTATATACGCTTTTTGGCTCAATAGCGACTAAATAAGGTAGTTGCCTATTATTTACTTGGTCGGCTACTGTTTCCCCTATCTCAGATACGTTGTCGACTAAAACATACATAACACTATAGATTTTTGCTTGTGTCGAGTTATAACGCATAAACTCTTGAAGTGTAGTTCCTAATCTATCTACATCATTAAGGAATGTTTCGAATAATTCGCTTTCGTTATAATTACGAGAAATAGTATCTTTGAATATCGGATCCACACACGCATTAATAATAGGTGCAGTATGATTTAGGTAATAAGATAATTGTTGTCTAAAGGTATAATTCGCAGCATTTTCCCTAGGGTGCTTTTGTAATGCACCGCCAGCTGCAAACATACCTGTGCCATAATAAGCGTCATGCAATAACTCATATTCGTTATTACGAGCATTGGTTAATGTAGCCATGTAATAAGCCTCCTAATAAATGTTAGTCCTTGTTGCCTTGTAATCTGGTGCCGTCAATTTCTCAGCAATACCAGTTAATGCATCCGGAGCATCGTCATGTTCGTTCTTGCCCTCACGTTGATAACGTGTGATAGCTTTGTAAAATTCAGGCCATTTGTCAGCCCAGTTTTTAGGGAAATAAATATGATCCATAACCCATGTCGCATTGGATAATATGCGAGCCTCCTTATTCTTAGATTGGTGGAACGATACAACCTTTGTATAATTGCTGTTGTATTCTTCCTTTAATATCCTAGTAACCTGTCGAGCAAAGCCACGACCACCGTTATTGCTTTCAAAATCTGCAATATTAACACGGTTGCGATATAGCATTTCTGCCACGGCAGGCTCCGTATACTCCATACTAGCTTTGGAGAATACCACGTCGAGTATGTAAGCCTCTTTGTCATATATTCCGTAAGTAATACTTGCTAACCAGTCTTCGCCAGTATCAGCAGTATCGGTATAATTTTTTATTTGAGTAAATAGAGGAGTACCGTCAGCACCAGTCGGAACGTGTTCATAAGTTTTAATATTGGAATATAAGCACCCTTTAAGGTCTATCGGTATTTGTTGATAATTGGCTGAGGCTATATCCTCACCCATAGCCCTGCACTTTTCTTTATAGCTTTCATAAGAAAGTACATCATCACACAACATAGTGCCATCGTCCTGCAAGGCTTTCATCGTAATAACCTTTGCTTTATCCCCAAAGTGTTCGATTGCCCTACCGGCTAGATCATCAGACGCCCAACGTGTCATGATGATTATGATTTTTCCGCCCTCTTCCAAACGAGAAAGCATAGTGTTTGTAAACCAGTCCCAGTGCTTAGCCTTAGTATTTTCGTTGTAGGCCTCTTCTGCATTTTTGATAATATCATCAATGATTAAGATAGTAGCACCAAAGCCTGTAGCAGTACCGCTTGGAGAAGTAGCCAAGTAAGAATTATAACCACCCTCTAACGACCACATATCCATAGATGCATCGCCACGTTTAATACGTACGTTAGGGAATATATCCGTATATACAACCCTGTTTTCGTCTGCCTTTACTTCTTGAATATCATTACGAACATTCTTCGCAAAGGTAGTTGATAGAGTTGTATTGTACGAACCAGTCATAATCTTTTCTATAGGGTTCTTGCCTAATATCCATTTGACTGCCATCTGAGCTGTACGGCTTTTACCATGTCGAGGTGGCATGTTCATTATCAGAACTTTTGCGTCTGGATCTTCATAAAACTCTTGCAACGTATTGCATAGTTCAACGAGGTAATCTCTATCTTTCCTATAAAAGTCCGGTGCTTGTAAATGGCAATAATAAAAAAACTCACGCCTTGCTAATTCATATTTGAATTGCTGCATGAGTTCCGGTGTGAGTTTCATAGCCTCACCCCTCTTTGTCTATTAACTTCTTTAGTTCCTCAGTACTAATACCGTCAAGTGGGTTGTTTTGAACTGTCGTATTGACTTCCATTTCTGACTTATCGGTCTGCCCAAGAAATTGTTTGCCTAGGAATATTGCCATAGCTGCAGATCTATCTGCCAACTTCCATTGCTTTCTTCGTAAGCTAATCTTGCCTGCACTTCGTTTTTCACGAAAAACATCGGAGAAAGTCTTTCCATATGTTCTCTTACACCAAGCATTTAATGTCTTATCGCTAACACCTAGAACGAGGGTTATTTCTTCCTGTGTAGCTTGTATTTGACACATCGCCTCGAACTGCTCTTGTTTGATAGCTTTCTTAGGCCGTCCCATTTTAGCCATATATTAGCCCCCTTTCTTATATTTCTGAGATAAGATTTTAGGAGTGCAACACTCCCATTTGACTTGATGATGCATACGCATATGTTTATCACCCATCGCAGCAACCTTTACACACGATGGAGAATACATAACAGAATAGAATGACTTAACATACGTCCCATTATCCAAATACGTTGAAGTCATTCCGCCTGCGTTAGACTGCGTTTGTTTTTGATTTAACATAAACTCGCTAATGCTCATTATTAATTTGCCTTGTTGCCCTAACAAAGTGTATGTATTTACATCTTCATTTACACGCCCAAGGAACTTAAAAGGCTTATCTACATCGCAGAAAAAGCTATTCATCGCTTTTCTTAATATCTTCTTGTGGAAGTTATTATTATCAAGTCCGCCAATTAAATCGCCACCCTGAACAAAAGCAACAGTTAATGCCCCGGTAGAGTTTAAGAAATCAATCATCATTGTAAATATATCATCAAGCCTTGTCGTGATTTTAGATCTTAATTGTTGGCCCTCAATATATCTATGCATAAACCCTGTGTAATCATCATCTAGCTCGAGAAAGTATTTTATGCCTAATTTATTTGCAATATCAAAACATGCATTCCTTGCATATACAATAGTTTTTCTATCGTTAAATGTATCTGCGGTGTCAAACGTCTGTGCGATTTGAAGTTTATCAAACATAATAACACGTTCTTCGCCAAAGTTTTTGTAATATTCATCGGCTGTTTTATCTTCGTTATCAATCACAATATACCATTCGCCTGTATATCCGCATTTTTTAAGTGTATTTAGCGTGATTACATTATTCGGTCGCCCATGACTCAAAATAAATACTGCAAAATTTCTCATTTCTTCCACCTATCAGACAAGATCATGGGATAGTAATTGCTCATGTACTTTTTAGTAAAAGTATTGCTATCTAATCTCATTACTATTGTTGCTGGTACATAAATAAGAGTTCCAAAGTGTCGGTAATAATCATTACTTTTATCGTAATGCCCCTCAATACCGCCACCCTCTTTATTTTCACCTTTTACAATAGCACTCTGTTGCAGTAAGCCACATGAGAAAATCATCTTGCCACGTTGATTATATAGAATACTGGCTGCCAAATCTTCTTGGCACTCACTGGTATATTGAACTCTTTTTCCTGCACGGTACAAGCCAATATTAAATGCCACCCGCTTTATCCCCTCATTTACTATAGGGGCCTTTACGCCACCCATAAAAGATATGTGAGGGGCTATGCCTATGCAGTAGATATTATCAGAAGTTTGCATGAAGTCTGCCAACGCCTCAAAACAGGCACCAACATTTTGTATGTTTTTACTTCTCAATTTATCACCGTCAGCATATCTATAAGTAATGCTATCAATATCATCATCGGCAATCACAAAAAAATCGTAGCCCTTTTCTAATGCTATGTCATATGCTGCGTTGCGTGGATACATAGAATGTAGCCCAGTAGGTTTTTGCACTCCCCCATCGCATTTATCTATATATTCGTTTTTATCAAATATAATGATTTTATCGTTATATTTATCTACATAACCTTGTAGTGTTTTATCAAGATTATCGCAAATAATATAAACATCGTCAGGGTTTACCCCATTATCGATAAACAGATCATAGGTGAGTTGCTTACTTGGACGACCATGAGAAATAATAAAATAACCTATGTTATTCGTTTTCTTCACCTAAAATCGCCTCCAAACTACTGGATAGTTGTACATATCCGTTTTTGATTGCATCGTCATAATCGATAATAACTAATGCAGAACGTTCCATAAGTTCTTGCATTTCTTCGCTAGCATTAGCGTAGTATTCTGCAATTCGCTTATAGTTAAATTGATTGTGGCGTTGTGCTGCCTTACGCAAGAAATCTTTTTCTTTCTCTGTAACGTTACTGTCCTCAATTTCCATTAATAGAGATTGTGTTTTATCATCATCAAGGCAATTTTCAAGCGATACAACTTCGCCAGTCGGTTCATATTGAGGAATATTAATATCAGTTGTATACGTATCGTCTGGCTCGTTTATGTCCTCTTCTTCGTCAAGAAAACCAAACTCGGACATATCAACTGCCAAAATTCCTTGCAATTCTTCGAGTAATGCGTCTTGGTCCCATTCAGCGAACTCGCTTACTTTATTATCGGCAAGTCTAAATGCTTTTACTTGTTGGTCGCTTAGATCATCCGCAATAATGCAAGGTACTTTAGTTAATTTTAATTCTTTTGCAGCACGATAACGTGTATGCCCTGCAATAATAATTCCGTCCTTATCAATTACGATAGGGACTTTAAAGCCGAACTCACGAATGGAATTTGCAACAGGCTTTACTGCCACATCATTTTTTCGTGGGTTATTCTCATACGGCTTAATGTCGTTTATATTCTTTTCAACTATATTCATTTTAGAACACTCCTTTTGCTACTCTTATAACGATTATGCTCCTTTTTCATTATGCACCCCTCATAGCGACTTGCATTACTGGACGTAAAAAATGCACGACAATACTTATCTATAACGATAAAGTTTGCCATGCATTTGCCTTTCTTATTGTTAAGGCACTGTAATGCCTTACATTTTATTGTTGTCATTTTGTGCCCCTCATTACAGAACAAAAAAGCTCAGACATACAGGGAGAGAGGTTTGTACGTCCGAGCTTTTTCGTAGGTAGTTAAATGTTCAGTATATGCGTTTGTCGAAAAGAAATAGTGAATGCCTAGGAGAATGAACATTTTTCGACACTAATAGTTTACTATATGTAAACTGAAAAGTAAATGAAATGTTTTTGCAAACTTACATTAAGCTGCTTGAACTCCCCAAAGCAGTATACTTATGTCCTTTTCCGCCCTTTCAAGATAGTTGTAAACAGTTCTTTCAGAAACGTTTTTTGAAATGGCTATATCTTCAATAGGTACAGAATTTACATAAAAATCGATTAGAATTTCAAAATATGGCACCTCCCTGTGCTCACATTGTTGCTTGTACACTGCTAACATAGCATCGATATGTTCTATGATTAACTCTGTACGCCTTTTACTAGCTGCAATCGCCTCAACCTTTAACAGTCCTCGGCGGTTAAAGACTTCATTGAGTACTATTTGCAGATCACTAGGAACGCTATTTTCTACACTAGCAACCGCACGCTCGCAATGTTCTTTGAGTTCTTTGTAGCCTTTCAGAAGTCTTTTAGTGTTCTTTCTAGCCTTTTCTCGCTCTTGCTCGCACTTGTCAGCCTCCATTTGTTTGTATTTCTCAACGGCTGCCTCGCTAGCAATTTTGATTATTTCTTCAATAGTTAAATATTCCCTATCAACGGCTGTTAATTTGCTTATTTCCATGTTTATTTAATCTCCGTCATAAAAAACGTAACTATTTGTTTTTCTTTTAGGCGATCATATTTATATTGAGTGGCTAAAATTTTATATTCCTTATGTTCTTTTTTGTTTAAGAATTTAATTTCATCTTGCTCGTTCATGTTAATTAGTATCTCGCCTAACGACTTCTTATCCATGTTTACACCTCTTGTTGGTTAGTACTCCCAAAACCACCAGTACGTTTTGCAGTTGCATTATCACGGCTCGTAATGCGATAAGGCATAAATACAAGCTGTGCCAAAAAATTACCTGCACTATATTCAAATGGTGTAGTGCCAATATTCCGAATAGGTATCATAATATGGCCCTCGTTAGTTTCATTGTTATAGTAATCAGCGTCGATAATGCCGGTGCCATTGGCTAACATAACGCTATGATTAATGCCCACGCTAGAACGCAAGTGTAATTGTAAGTATTCATCTGGGTTAATTTTACACTTAACGCCAGTTTCTAATAATTTTACTTCGCCCGGTTTAATAATTCCTGAGTGATAGCATGCTAGATCATAACCTGCAGAAAATTCAGTTTTACGTGTTGGCATAATGGCATCGTGATAACCCGATACCTGCTCAAATAAATTCTCGTTCATTTTGTTATCCCCTTTTCTTGTAAACGTTTCCACACGGTGCTTGTAGACCGATTAACCCTTAAAGCAATGTCAGATAAAATCATGCCATCTTGTCGCATTTTGATGGCGTCCTCTATCCAGTCGGTGGGCTTATTTTCCATGTTACGCAGTTTCTGCCCACACGACGGACTGCATGTCTTTTTAATATTCCTTAGTCGATACGATACTCGATATTTAATGCCACATATAGGGCACTTCTTAACAACAATGTCATTTGTCTTTTTATCAACTGTATCGAATTGGTGTTCCCTAACTCGTTTTGTAACCTTAACTTTGTCTTTAGGGTTAGCTTTCCAAATAGGTAAATGCGATAAAAAATATGGAATGTTATTCATTTATTTATCCTCCCTTTTTGATAGCTCACCCGACCAAATGCATAAGCTCATTATGGCAATGCCAGTCGCACACCCCAGTGCAGATCCAATTAAAAATATGATAAGTTCAGTTGTCATTCGTCCACTACCTCCGCAAAAGTCCACGGAACTAAATCTGAATGTTTATATGGTTTTGCACTCCACGAAGTTGCTCCGCCATTATAAGCATACACTCTGCCATTTTCATAACAAGCGAAATAACGGTTTGTCCATTGGTCGTCCGCATAATCTCTAACACGAATTTTTGTATCCACTTCAACGGTAGACCAATCAATGATATTTAATCTTTTGCCAATATCAATGCAGTAGTCCGTGTCATTTAAAATCAATCTACCTAATTTATGTGCATAGCCAGAAAGCACGGTATAAAATGCTGCACTTTCAAGGCACTTCTCATTAGAGAATGTCGGTTTTGACTTTGAGACTGCTGCAGCACTAGTATATGTAACAACAAATAAATAGCGGTAGCCCTCATCATACAAATATTGCAAGAAATTATTTACAACTTCATCTGTTAAGATCATATTTAATCACCCTTACGTTTTAAATCATGTAGCGGAGTTTTCTCCGTTACTGGAATTATGTCTATTTCAACTCTTGGCGAACTCTTATCAACTCCAACAATGCATGAGCCATCGTAATGTACTATCCATTTATCATCGTCGATAAGTTTCGCATCGGTTAGGATGTCGCTAGTCGCTTGTAATAGGCCGACCAAATCTGGCCAAGATCTTTTATCCGGCATGTAATAGCGGCACCGGACATGGACTGGACCTGCAACATAGAAACGTTTTCGGTAAAATTGCAACTGTTGTAACGCTAACTTTTGATATTCAGTGAATGCTTTTGATGGTAAGACACGAGGATATCGACCAGCCATTACAACCCTCGAACTATTTTTCTTTGTCGTTGGTCGGCCATAAATTACAAGGCTATTCATTGTTTAATTTGCACCCCCTTACTTATATGTCAGCTCTTAACATATCTTTGATAGCCTGTAACGCCATTACTTTGGCAATACCTTTTTCGGTATCGCTATCTAAATCACGATATAGAGATATAGCTGCACCCCATAAAGCTACGCAAGCGTCTAATTCATGAGTGTTACAAAACGGCTCACCCTCAATTTTCAATTTCACGTTTTTAGGATCATTAATTGTAATTTCAATTTTCATGTTTTTATCTCCATATATT
>ERZ1034913.2174-NODE-2174-length-10273-cov-5.585242_pt1 | contig 10273 bp, 7 predicted proteins | sample MGYA00520697_ERZ1034913 | MGnify/ENA primary metagenome ERZ1034913 (study PRJEB33766, sample SAMN09781786) | gut metagenome | biome: gut microbiome | host: Homo sapiens | place: Madagascar | study: EMG produced TPA metagenomics assembly of the PRJNA485056 data... | reverse complement strand
CCGAAAGGTGAGATCGTAACTCTGGTAGGGTCTAACGGCGCCGGCAAAAGCACATTGATGAAAATGCTTTACGGTACATATAAGCCAACATCGGGAGAAATCTTAGTGGACAGGGAACGGGTTCATATGACGCCGCAGATCGCAATGCGGCTTGGCATCGGTATGGTGTTTCAGGACTTTCGGATCATCCCGGCATTTACCGCGTTTGAAAATATCATGATGGCACTTCCGAAGGAGAAAAGAAAACGTCCGAAGGAAGAGATCAAGAAGGAGATTTGTGAGATCTCACAGAAATATAAGATTCCGGTTGATCCGGATATGCTGGTCGGTCAGATGGATCTGGGACAAAGACAGCGGGTGGAGATCATCAAGGTATTGATGATGGGAAAAATGCGTGTCCTGATTTTTGATGAGCCAACCAGTGTGCTGACACAGCAGGAGGCACAGGAATTTATCAAAATGCTTCAGTCTATGCGCGATGACGGTTATGCGATCCTTCTGATCACCCACAAGCTTCATGAGGTTATGGCATGCTCCGATGTGATCACCGTGCTTCGCCACGGCGAGATCGTTGAGAAGGAAGAGAAAGAAAACGGCTACGATCAGGAGAGACTGATCTCGAAAATGATGGGTGGAGAGGTGACGATCCACACCGATTATGAGGATCAGAAAAAGGTCTTTGAAAAGGAAGAGGTTCTTTTGGAAGGAAAGGACATGAGCATCTACAATGCACAGCACCGGGAGTTGATCCGGCACGGCAATCTGACCATGAAAGCCGGCGAGATCATCGGTCTGGCAGGAATCTCAGGACGAGGACAGCGAGAGCTTCTTGAGACATTGTTTGGTGTTAATGTCCTGAAAATGGGACAGCTTACGATCGATGGCAAGGATATGACAAAGTCCTCGATCCGGGACAGGATCGAAGCGGGAATGGCACTTGTATCGGAGGATCCAAAGAGAGATAATGTCGTCGCCGGAATGAAGATTTATGAGCATTTCGCTTTGAACGGACCGGAGATTTCCTATAAAAAGGTTGGAATCAACTGGAAGGATCTGACCGATAAGATGGACACATCCAAAGCCGTAAAGGAGCTTGGTGTTCCGGAGAAAACAAGAGAGCTTGCGACACTTTCCGGTGGAAATATACAGCGTTGTATGCTGGCAAGAGCCGTGATGAAGCAGCCGGAGATCCTTTTGGCAAGCTATCCGAGCCGCGGACTTGATGTCGGAACCGTGGAGATGGTTCATCAGACATTGGTGGAATTAAGAAATCAAGGCTGCAGCATTCTTCTTGTTTCTGAGGATCTGGAGGAGCTGTTATCTGTATCTGACAGCATTGTCGTGATCAGCGGGGACACCCTGACGGAGAAGTTAGATCCGAAGACAACATCGGCACTGGAAATTGGAGATCTGATGATAGGAGGAAAAGAGCATGAAAGATAAAACGGAATCAATCAAACAGGCGTTGCTTACAGTACTCGCGCTGGCAGTGATGGTCGTAATATTCGGCGTTTTCCTGATGACTCAGGGCGTCAATCCCATTCAGATCTATGGGGATATGATCGTGTCCACGCTGGGTAATTCTTACGGAATCGGGCAGGTTGTTGTGAAATCGTCTCCATTCATTATGGTTGCCGTGGCGACTGCGATCTCCGCAAAGGCAGGACTGGTCAATGTCGGCGGGGAAGGACAACTCGCGATCGGTGCTCTGCTTGCAACGTTTGTGGCGGTCTTTGTTGCAAAATCCATGCCGGGTCCGGTTGGAATCCTTCTGATGCTTGTGGCAGGAGCGCTTGGTGGAGCGGTATGGAGCGGACTTGCCGGACTGATGAAGGTCAAAGCGGGAATGAATGAAACGCTGACCACGGTAATTATGAATTACATAGCATATGATATTGTTAGTTTCTTTGTATATGGCATCCTCAAGGATCCGGAATCCTTCAGCTGGCCGATGTCCCCGGAGATTGCAGATAAGCTTCGGCTGCCGGAGATCTATGTTGGTGTAAGCATCGGAATCTTTGGTGCTGTGGCGGTGGCAATTGTCACCTGGCTTGTTTTAAAGAAAAGCGCCTGTGGCTTTCGGCTTCGTGTGATCGGCGGAAATGCAGAGGCGGCAAAGCATGCAGGATTTTCAGTGGCGAAGATCCAGATGGCTGCCATGTTGATCTCCGGTGCAATTTCCGGAATCGCAGGTATGGTAGAGATTGCCGGAGTTGAAGGAAGACTTCGTACGACAACCGGCGTAAATTATGGATATTACGGTTTCCTGGCAGCATGGATGGCATGGAACAATCCGCTGGCAGCGATCATTACCTCCGTGGTGATCGGATTCCTGTGTGTAGCGGGTAACGTGTTGGAGCAGTCCAGTGGTCTTCCATCCTCCGGAACCAAGATTTTGATGGCACTCGTTTTACTTGGCATTTTGTGGAAAGGAAAGGGGCGTAAGAAATGTTCATAACATCTTTATTATCTGGAGCAATCCAGTGTGGTACCTCCGTTCTCTATGGCATTTACGGTGAGACGGTAACCGAGCGTGTGGGCGTGATCAACCTTGGCACCGAAGGCTGTATGGTGGTCGGAGCTCTTGCGGCATATGTGTGTACCTATCACACAAAGTCCCCGCTTCTCGGTATTTTGATGGCGGCAATCGGTGGCGGTGTCCTTGCACTGCTTCATGCGATCCTGGTCATCGGCAGAAAAGCCAATCAGCTTGCGACAGGTCTTACGATCATGTTTCTGGGGCTTGGTCTTACGTCGTTTCTGGGACAGCAGTACGTCAGCGTTTCCATTGATGGACTTAGCATGATACCGATTCCGGTTCTGTCCGGGATTCCGGTCATAGGAACAGCACTGTTTAATCAGGACATTCTCGTATATGTTTCTTATATACTCTGCCCGTTGCTTTGTTATCTGTTGTTTAAGACAAGACTGGGATTGTTACTTCGGGCAACCGGCGAGGACGAGGAGGTTGTATTTGCCTACGGTGCAAACCCGAAGCTGTTACGTTATATCGGTGTCGTGCTTGGCGGTATGATCTCTGCGATCGGCGGAGCGCAGCTTGCCATTGCTTATACACATACATGGATTGAAAATATGACAAATGGTCGTGGCATTATCGCGGTAGCGCTTGTCGTGCTTGCCGGATATCATCCGAAGAAAGCGATGATCGGTGCCTACATTTTCGGTGGGGCACAGGCATTGCAGCTTTTACTGCAGGCACAGGGCGTTCATATTTCCACATTCATCCTGCAGATGTTTCCGTATCTGTTCACAATCTGCGCATTGTTCTTTGCATCCCGCAAGAAGGTTCAGGCAATGCCTGCAGAATTAAAGAAGATTATTGAGAGCTCTGCGAATTCGTAGAACTTAAGATAAATAATTAAGAAAAGAGAGGTAATCACTATGAAAAAGAAAATCTGGAAAAAATTGATGTCAGTCGTCCTCTGCGGTGCCATGGTATTTTCGATGGTGGGCTGCGGAAATACCGGTGGCACAAACAGTTCCAGTGAAGCGGATTCTTCTGCGAAAACAAGCTCTGAGAAAACAGACAGCAAGAAAACAACCGTAGGTTTTATCTTTGTCGGAGCAAAAGATGATTACGGATACAATCAGGCGGCATACAATGCCAGCGTAGCTGTTGAGAAGCATTTTGGTGATCAGATTCAGGTGCTGCGTCAGGAAAATGTACCGGAGACCGAGGAGGCATCCAGAGCTCTGGAGCAGATGATCCAGAAGGGTGCAACCGTGCTCTTCCCGACATCCTACGGACATCTTGAGCCGGCAATGGATGTGGCAAAGAAATATCCGGATGTTACATTTTTCCATCAGGGCGGTTTAAAGACAATGGATAATCTTGGAACCTATTTCGGAACCATCTGGCAGAGCTTTTATCTTTGTGGTATCGCCGCAGGTGCCAATACAAAATCAAATAAGCTTGGTTTCGTGGCATCCTTCCCAATTCCACAGGTTCTTGCAAATATCAACGCCTTTGAACTGGGTGCAAAATCAGTGAATCCGGATGCGACAACTTCTGTCATCTTTACCGGAAGCTGGAGTGATCCTGCATTGCAGACAAGCTCCGCCAACACATTGATCGACAAGGGCATTGATGTTATCGCGCAGCATCAGGACAGTACGAAGACAATCGTTGAGCTTTGTGAGCAGAAGGGTGTTTACTGTGTCGGCGATCACGCAGATGCGTCAGATCTTGCACCAAATACATGGCTGACCGGTGCTGTATGGCATTGGGATGACCTGTTCATCGATATGGTACAGACTGCGATCGACGGTAAGTTCGACGGAAGCAAATATGATGGAAAATATCGTGGTGGTCTGAAGGAGGGCGTAGTAGATATCGCTCCGTTTGGTAAGAGCGTATCAGAGGATACCCAGAAGAAGATCAAAGAGGAAAAGGATAAGATGATCAATGATGATTTTAATCCATTTAGCGATGAGATCAAGGATCAGAAGGGCAATATAGTCTGCAAGAAGGGTCAGACACTGACCATTGATGAGATCGAGTCTATGGATTATCTGGTCGATGGTGTGATCGGAAGCACAAAATAAAGAAATAATTCAGATCGGGGAGCTGCTTCTTATAACAATGTGGGAGGCAGCTTTTCCCGTAAACAGAGAGGAACGGTGATTATGATGTATATAAATTCAGAACCTTACAAGTGGCCTTATAACGGAGATCTCAGAGCAGACAACACCGCGCTGATGATCATTGATATGCAGACGGATTTCTGCGGAGAGGGTGGTTATGTGGATGCCATGGGATATGATATTTCCCTGACGAGGCGTGCGATCGAGCCGATCAAAAGGCTGCTTGCGGCAGTCAGAAAGGTGGAGGGTCTGACGATCATCCACACCAGAGAGGGGCATCGCCCGGATCTGTCGGATCTTCCGGAAAATAAGCGCTGGAGAAGCGCACAGATCGGCGCGGAAATTGGCGCAAAGGGACCGAAGGGCAGGATTCTTGTCCGTGGAGAAGAAGGCTGGGATATCATTCCGGAGCTTTATCCGAAGGAGGGCGAGATCATTATTGACAAGCCGGGCAAGGGAAGCTTTTGTGCGACAGATCTGGAGCTGATCCTTCGTCAGAAGGGCATTGAAAATATTATTCTGACCGGAATCACTACGGATGTCTGTGTTCACACAACGATGCGCGAGGCAAACGACCGCGGTTTTGAGTGCGTGATTCTTGAGGACTGCACCGGAGCCACTGATTTTGGCAATCATCAGGCAGCGATCAAAATGGTCACGATGCAGGGTGGTGTCTTTGGTGCCGTGTCTGACTCGGCAAGTGTGATGGAGGCGTTGGAGAAGCTGGCAGGAGAATAGCAATAAAAGATTTGTTGGCATAGGAAAGGATGTATTGGAATGATAGTAGATGCAAAACCATATGAATATACCTTTGATCCGGAGAAGACGGCACTTCTTGTGATCGATATGCAGAGAGATTTCTGCGAGCACGGCGGCTTCGGAGAGATGCTTGGCAATGACATTTCTGAGGTGACGGCAATTATACCGCAGGTTGGTAAAGTGATCGATCATTGCAGAAGTCTTGGCATGCCGGTGATCTATACAAAGGAAGGTCATCTGCCGGATCTGTCGGACTGTCCACCGAGTAAGCTGCGCCGCTCGAAGAAGCAGGGCGCTGGGATTGGTGATATGGGACCGATGGGACGGATCATGATCCAGGGGGAGCCGGGCAATGACATTGTGCCGGAGCTTTATCCGAAGGAAGAGGATATCGTGATCCATAAATGTGGTAAGGGCTCTTTCTATAAGACAGCTCTGGAAGATATTCTGCAGGAAAAGGGAATTGAATCGCTGATCGTGACCGGTGTAACGACGCATGTCTGTGTGCAGACCACGATCCGTGAGGCAAACGACCGCGGATACGAATGCCTGCTGATCGTGGATGCCAGTGCGGCATATGATCGTGCCGATCATCTGGCTTCTCTTCGGATGATCACACAGCAGGGGGCGATTTTCGGATGGACTGCGGATACGGAGTCCTTGTTAAAGGCGTAGAAGAGAAAATAGTCTGTCCGAAAAAACGGACAGTATTTGGAGGGAACATGAACGAAGAGGAAATCGTAGAGCTTGCGGTCTGCGGACTGCATATGAGAGGCTTTGCACTGGAGCATCAGCTTACCGGGCTGGGGGCAGTTTATGACAGAACCGACCACACAGCGCCGGTGTACCGCATGGTAAGAACCGCGACAGAGCCGGAGAAGCCAATGCTTGTCTGTGCGCAAAACGGGACAGAACTTGAGGTGGAGATCTGGCGCATTGCATTGTCCAGGATCGGAAGCTTTCTGCAGATGATACCTGCGCCGCTTGGGCTTGGCAAGATGCGCCTGCAGGACGGGCAGGAAGTGATCAGCTTTGTCGGTCAGGCGGGAACAGAGGAAGGTCTTGCGGATATATCGGGCTATGGCGGCTGGCGGTATTATGTGCAGGGGACACAGAAATTGTCATAAAGGCATAAAATGGGTGGTAAGAAGCTGTGGTATCTCCACAAGGAAATCACCGGGGCGTATTGTTATCATAAGACTATAAGATATGAAAAAATACACAGGAAAGGAATGTTGTTTATGGAAGAAAAACATCTGACCATTGCATCGGTGAAGGCAGCATATCAGAGTGGAGAGAAAACGCCGACAGGATTGATGCAGGAAATCATAGAAAAAGCAAAGAAATACAGCAATAAAAATATCTGGATCATTGAGCCGGATATGGAACGGATCCGTCCGTACATAGAGAAGCTTGGAAAGATGGATTTTGGCAAAAAGCCATTGTGGGGAATTCCGTTTGCGATCAAGGATAACATTGATCTGGCAGGGACTCCGACGACGGCAGGATGCAAGGCATACACTTATGTGCCGGAGGAGAGCGCCACGGTGGTTGACCGTCTGATCAAAGCCGGAGCGATCCCAATCGGTAAAACAAATCTGGATCAGTTTGCAACAGGACTTGTCGGAACAAGAAGTCCTTATGGGGAGGTTTCAAATGCGCTGAAGCCTGAGCTGATCAGCGGCGGTTCCAGCTCCGGTTCGGCAGTGTCGGTTGCACTTGGAATGGCATGCTTTTCCCTGGGAACAGACACCGCGGGAAGCGGACGTGTCCCGGCGGCATTAAATCATCTGACCGGCTTTAAGCCGACCTGTGGCGCATGGCCGTTAAAGGGAGTTGTTCCGGCATGTGCAAGTCTTGACTGCGTCACTGTTTTTGCGGATTCCGTGGAGGAGGCAATGAAGGTGGACGAGGTCGTACGTGGGCTGGATGAATCCGACCGTTGGTCGAAGGATGTGTCCAGAAAAGAGGACAAGCTTCCGGAATGTATTTACCTGCCGGAGCAGGAACCGGAGTTCTACGGACCATATGACGTGCAGTACAAAGCAGCATGGGACAAGACGATTTCCTTCCTGAAGCAGACGGGATGCAAGGTGCAGAGAGTGGATCTTAGCTTTTATCAGAAAGCGGCGCTTCTGTTGTATGGAGGTCCCTGTGTGGCGGAGCGCTGGTGTGATCTGGGAGATTTTGTAAAAGCGCACAGCGAGGATATCTTCCCGGTGACAAGAGAGATTCTTATGACCGGTGACCGCCCGGATTACACGGCGGCATATCTGTATGATACGATGCATGAACTGATGGAATACAAGAGACGTTCCCGGAATCTGCTGAAGGATGCCGTCATGATCTTTCCGACCTGTGCGGGAACTTACACAAGAGATCAGGTGCGGCGCGATCCGATCAATACAAACAGCGATATGGGAAAATATACCAATCACTGCAATCTGCTCGATATGAGTGCGATCGCTGTTCCGGGTATTGATGCCGGAGAAGATCTTCCGTTTGGAATCACGATTTTCGGGCTTGCCGATGCAGAGCATAAGATCGTGGCGGTGGCAAAGAAGTGTCGTGCCTATGCGTAAGCGTAATGCAAAACGGTATTTGCAGGCGGAAGAAATTTTCGTTCCACAGTCTTCTGTGGAAGGAGAACCATCTGATGTGAATTTATGCAGCCAAAATCTGTCAGATTGTGAACAAGTCACGACGGGAAATGTTCTGCTTTCCGGAAGGATCCATTCGGTATTTCATCATGTGATCAATGTTGTGACAGAGCAGGGGACGCTTTTCTCATTGGTGAATCAGGGGACAGAAACCTTTGCGGGAGCCATTTCTCTTGTGGAGGATATAGATTTGAAAACCCTGCTGCTTAAGGCAGGAGATCCGGTTGTCTGGCAGACGGATATGATCTGTCTTGGCAGCTTAGTTCATATTTCGCTGGATCATGTGCAGGTCCAAACAGTTCCGTATATCCCTGAAATCGGACAGAACATTTCCCGACAGACCATAAGCCGGATCAGTCATCTGGTGGAAATATACGGCAATAAAAGCAGTCTTTACGATGCGTTATTTGATCAGCCGTATCTGGATGAATATGGAAGAATGTTTCGGGAGAGGCTGCATCGTCTGCAGGCGGCTCTGGCAGCCGGGACGGCTTTGGAGGATCGAAAAACCGGCACCGATCAAGTGGCTGCAGAGACTCAGAAGGCTTGCACAGATCATGTGGTACCGGCAGATCAGAATGCTTGTACAAGTCAGAGGTGTTTTGATTATGATTATCAAAGCAAGATCTGGCAAGCGGTATCCGGCTTTCTGGGGCTTGGAATCGGTATGACACCATCGGGAGATGATTTCCTGTGCGGATTGTTTGCGGCAGCTTACGCGAGAGGAGATTCCTGGCGCGGGGCGATGGATATGGATCGATACCGGGACTGGATCCGTGGAAGTACCGGCGCAGTCAGCAGTGCCATGCTGGAAAATGCCTGGCGTGGTCTGGTGAGAAGGTCTCTGTGGCAGTTATTTGATGCAATGGCACAGGGGGACTGGGAGGTGCAGAAAAGAGCCGTACATAATGTGATCCGTTATGGAAGCACATCGGGAACCGATATGATGTGCGGCGTTTTGTTTGGACTTTCGGGAGGAACAAATATATGAAGAAATATATTGAGATACGCAAAAATGAATATTATGATTCCGTGACGCTGATGTCGCTGTCAGCGCAGATCAAAAAGCGGGATGATGTGGATAATATCGTGGTGTCCATGGGAACCGCGATGAACAAAGAGCTTTTGGAGCACGTTGGTCTAAGCAGCGATGAGGTGGAAAGCTGTGATGAAAATGATCTGATGATCGCTTTTGAGATTTCCGATAGCACAGAGGAAGAGGAGATAAAGCAGGAGATCGAGCGCAGACTGAAGGGCGATGAGAGCGGTAAGGAGCATCATAAAGAAAATTATACGAGCCTGAAACAGGCGATGTCGCAGGAAGAGGAGGCGGATCTGGTTGTGATCTCTGTTCCGGGAGAATACGCCGGACGTGAGGCGAGAGTGGCTTTAAAGGCAGGAAAAAATGTCATGCTTTTCAGCGATAATATTACGGTCATGCAGGAAAAAGAACTGAAGGAACTGGCGCATGAGAAGGAGCTGCTTTTGATGGGTCCCGATTGTGGGACATGTCTGATTAATGGAGTGGGACTCTGCTTTGCTAATCAGGTCAATGCCGGAGATATCGGTATCGCCGGGGCATCCGGAACCGGAATGCAGGAGGTAATGACGCTGATCAGCGAATATGGTGGCGGTATTTCCAATGCGATCGGAGTCGGCGGTCGGGATCTTAGCCGGGAGATTGGCGGGATCATGATGAAGGATGCGCTTCGTTTGCTGCAGGCAGATGAGCGGACAAAGATCATTGTTATGGTGTCCAAATTACCGGACAGTGAAGTGTTTGAGCAGATCCGGGAACTGATCCGTGAAGAGCTGACCAAACCGGTGGTTCTTGCGATCACAAATAGAGAGCCGGTCGAGGTTTCCGAAGAAAATGTGATTGTAGCAGAATCCCTGCAGGAAGCAGCGGCAAAGGCAGTTGAGCTTTCCCGTGGAACCGTGGTTCTTCCATGCGAAAATATTATTGCGGATACCATCTCTTTTTCACCGAAACAGAAATATATTCGCGGACTTTATTGTGGCGGTACCCTGTGCGCAGAGAGCTTCTATTATCTGCAGAATAAGTTAAAGGACGTATATTCCAATGTTTCCCATGAGGAATCTTCAATGTTGGAGGATGTGTTTGCGAGTCATGGAAATGTGCTTTTGGATCTTGGTGACGATCAGTTTACAAATGGAAGACCGCATCCGATGATGGACCCGACGATTCGCAATGAAAGAATTCTCGAGGAATGTAAGGATCCGGAGAC
>ERZ1034913.2172-NODE-2172-length-10275-cov-7.578474_pt1 | contig 10275 bp, 13 predicted proteins | sample MGYA00520697_ERZ1034913 | MGnify/ENA primary metagenome ERZ1034913 (study PRJEB33766, sample SAMN09781786) | gut metagenome | biome: gut microbiome | host: Homo sapiens | place: Madagascar | study: EMG produced TPA metagenomics assembly of the PRJNA485056 data... | reverse complement strand
GTTATAATATATAATATCTCCCACCTACTGATCATATTTTTGTGAAAGGTTGGTGATTCTCATGAACAAATGTGTTTATCCATATCTTGTTCATGTCAATGCTTACACTCGTGTAAGATTCGGAAGAATTGAACATGTTTGTAGACATTGGCGTAGATTTCCTACGAGATAGCTTGTCTGTTGTTATTATCTTTCAGTGCGGATCGGTAATTACTCGACAACAGACGGGTGGGAGAGTATTTATCTTAGAATTGGTAATTTGTTAGTCTAATTGAATATCGTATAAACAAATTAACCCTTTGTCACCTATAACTGACACTGTTTGCTCAGGTCTATTAACTTTTCTTATTGAAGTCGCAAATTGATCACTACCTGATACGCATCCTGACTGTATTACTTTTGTATCATATACTGTTTCCATAGCATTAGTATGTCTATGTCCAAGCAATACAATGTCTGGCTTAATATTGAACATCATTGTAAAATTCTGCACAACATTACTTGGTGAATCTTTATGTCCATGAGCAGCAAATACATTATTCCCACGGATATTGAACATTGCAATTTCAGGTTCAATTGTATTATCACAAATAGTGATATTTTTTATATTCTGCATTCTTGCCTTTAGATAAAAAGGTAGCAGTATGTCCATATTTTCGCCATCTAAAGCTTCTTCCTTCTTAGGGGAAATCCTAGAATGATTACCAGGCGTTGTATATACATAGATATGATTAAAATGATTTGCTAATCTAGTTAGCATAGCAGAAATCAACTCTGAAACATATTTGAACTGTTCCATAAGATCCATGTTATTCTGTAATCGAAGATTATTGTGAATAATTCCACTAAGAATCTCGCCAATTACAAGATAACAGTTTTCAGATTGATGCATTTCACGGATATCTAAAATATCAGAGGTGAATTTTTCAATTCGTTTCTTTAAAATATCTTCATCAAAATCATTCTTCCAATTATGTATCTCTATACCGCAATGGACATCAGTGAGATGGCACAGTAAATCAGTCGAACTATTGAACAAAGTATAATGTACTGGAATATTTATTGGCTCAACATTCTCACAAATAATACGCTTCACCATATCAGCATAAGACTCTTTGCGAGCTTCCTGCCTGATGAGTCGATTATACTCAACTCTTGCATCAGAAAGTTTAATCTTTTCTTTACGCATTTTAATTAACTCAGCATTATCTGAATTATCTTCTGTCTCTACTGGTTCATTAACCCATCCAGCGTCAATATACTCGTATAATAATTTACTACCTTTACGCACTGTATCTCTGTGCTCTAAATCACCATTAAATTCAGAACGAAAGTCAGCAACGTCTTGCCACTCTAAATTTTCGTCTGTTCTTTTTCTCTTGAGTAAGTCTAATTGTTCTCTAAGAAATTCATTCTTCTCGATGTCGTCCACCTACTCTCTATTCTTCATTAGATTCAGTAGGTTCATCGAGTTCACTTTCCTCTTTCACCTTCACGTTTATTTCAACATTACCACTGTTAAATACGGATAGAAGAGTAGCAAGCTTCTTTTCTTCACCATCTACTTCAACAGTCATATTATCTGTGTCAATGATACCTGCAATCTTCATAGAAGTCTGCTTGGTTTCTTTAAATACAAAATTTGCCATTTATCCTTTTCCTCCATAAAATTAAAAATTCCCACCAGACTTATATCTGCTAGGATTGTAATAATTATTTTTCTTACCTTTTTGTTTTCGTATATCTAATATTTTCTGGATTTTTTCACAATATTTTTCATCACTACTCAATCTATACATACTTATAAGTGTATAATTCCGTGAATTCAACGGTATTTTGTTATAACATAAATTATGAATAACCGTCTTTATCAATCGTTTTGACAACATATGTGTATGATAATCACCATCAATATCAGTGCGTGTTACTCGAAAACTGCCATCTTGAATTCTTTCAATCTTAAAATCTTTTTCAGTCATAAACATTACCCAACTGTCTGAATTTTTCTGATCTTTTCTAAAGCATTCAAATTATATTTGTTTTCGCACAAATAGTATTTTCGACTCTGGGTATAAGTATGAGAAATTCCATTTTCTCCATAACGGACACCATATTCTTCATTAAGAGTCGTAGCCTCTTTTTTACTAATTAATAGTATAATTTTTCACATCCTTTTGTTTATTTTCTACATAGTTTGTAGAATAACTGTCCAAATAGGAGTTGAACCTACAACATCACGGTTAACAGCCGTGCGCTCTACCATTGAGCTATTGGACAAATAAAAAATCCCATACAGAAGTATGAGATCCTTACTTAGTATAGGCTGAGATATTTGACCTAACACACTAACATCTACTGTGGTTGGACACAGTTTATCACACAAGCGATTAGCTTGTAGTTAGCAACAACACCAATTTTGACATAACTGGCAAACTCTTACTATGAAGTATTATAGATTTTCTTTCATCACATCGCCTCTTGCGGAGTTCAGAGAGTGCGAATCTCTTACGGTTGCAATTACTTGTACTTTCTTACATAACACTTTGCGAGTGTCATATATGTCCATATTACAGGACAATAAGTTGTTTTTCTCTTCATAGTCATACACACTTTTGCTGTTTTGTAATCTTCTTTAATATTATTTACCTAAAATAATTTAATTTCTTTCAAAAGTATGTACTTACATATGGACGATGAGGTGTACATTTGACCATCCGTGCCTTTTGAGCACAGCCCAATCATCACCATCCTGCTCGGATTGCGATCTCCTTGCTTTGTATTAAGCCTACTATCTTTCGATTTGAGAAAGCTACAATACAATACCATCAGCAGTCACACTTGCGGTATTCCCACCAACAGTACACAAATCATCCCCACATTTCTGTGTTAATACAGCGCATTTTTCATTACGCCCACCAACAACCATATTCGCCAACAGTCGCCCTTGAATAGAAGGTTGGGTGTAGATTTTATGTGTTTTCCGATAAACTGTATTACTACAGTCGCAGTCTTGTAATACGACAATAACCACTTTATACATGTCGCCATGCTTATTTTGAGAATTAAATCTCCTGATCCGAAACCGACCAGTTCCTACAAAGTAGGAGAATTGCTGAAGCACAGGAGTCGAACCTGTTATTTCATGAGAATGAGTCATGCGTGATAATCCGTTTCACTCACCAGCAATAATGTATTTGAGAATAATCGGCAACCATACTACAAGAACTGTAGCACAGTCACCAACACATATAAGAAGAGGAGTACAATATGAATATGTATCAATCCTAGAAATGATTTTTAGAATTGTTCAGAACCACCAATGATTAGTAAGCGATGGGAAGTTTCACATTGAGTTCTCCGTCTCAAACATTAACGTTCGCATTTATGGCTGCGTACACCACATGCATTTATTGTAGCCTCAGCATGATACGAGATCCAAATCACTGTTCTGAATTTAATTTGTGTTATATTATATCCATATAGAACATTGTTATAATGTCTCTCGACAATTATATGTTCTCTGTTTTATCAGCCAAGAAAAAGCTGATTTCATTGTTTTCCATTACTGATATATAACACCACAAAAACAGCTATAAAACCTTATTTTACAAGGAAAACTCGGATTTTCTATTTTATGACGATTTATTTCTATACTTTTTTGATGCAATCTTCCAATTTTCCTTTGTAATTATGATTCTACAATCATTACAATACAGGCGTTTATTACCCGTTTTTTCAATAATTCCACCACATCGTTTACAACGAGAATATTTATTATTGTGTCCACGCTTAACAGAGTAATAATCTTTTTGGTAGTTTTGAAAATACGCATTTAACGATCTATTGATGTACTTAACATAGAAATTATCCTCAGTGATAAAATCATAATTATTTACTATCTGAGTCTTATCTTCGTATTCACCAATCAATTTGCAATTATCAAAGCATCTTCTCAAAAATCCTTCAACAACCTTTTTATAATCATTCCAAGATAATGTCATTTTCTCCATTTGAAAACGTTGTTTGAGTTTTTCAGCTTTGTCAATCGTATCATCAATAATATCTGTAACTGTATCTGCATCCATTTCAATTCCAGATAACCAATCGAAGTACATTAGCTTTGTTTTTTTTAATAAATCCATGTACTCCTTATTGAGAATTACTTCTTTATCAAAATATCTTGTATAAATATTATTTATTTTCTGCCTGATAATAGCACACCAATTTTCCTCTTTAGTCATTGACTTGTAATATCTGTATTCAATTCCTGACCATGTATCAAATACTCGTCCAAGTTCTGTATCAAGTAAATCTTTTCTGACTTTAAAATGAATTGTTTTAATATATGTACGTCTTTTATTATCAGAAGCCCATATTGAGGAGCAGAACGAGTTGAATATCTCGTCCTTTACCTCATTATTCTCTGCTTCTTTGTAATCTTCTATAATTTCATATAGAAATGTTTCATTACAGTCGTAAATATGTATCACCTACCTCAAATTCATAGTATTTTCCAAGATATTCATATGAATTGTCCGTCTTATAAGGAACTTCTCTTATTGATATATTTCTCTTTGGATTCGTGTTATTCTTAAGATTTTCAATGATATAATCACCATAAGCTGACCATGCAAGAGATTTGCTAATAGAAACAGAAGAGTACGAAGCTTTGATAACATAATTTGCTATAATATTTTCAGGCAATCCGATCTCGTTTAAGAGTTCTGCCTTATAACCATTTACGACTTCATCCATATTAAATTTATGGTCTTCATCATCCGACTTATCTCTATGTAGATTCAGATGCTGCTTAATATCAACTGCATACATATTTATAAACTTCCTACATTTCTTTAAGACTCTTTTATCAGACAAATCCAAATCATTATCAATGATTAAACATCTAGTATCAACCAAATCTACCTTATTGTCCCATAAGATATTTTTCTTTTCCCAAGTTTCAATATAGTCACATAACTCATTCATAGGAGAGGGAGAGTGATATGCATTAAGATATTCTTTGTCTTCATCCGATGCGTCCTTATTTTTTTTGATTATATTGATATAGGATTTCATTTTTTTTGGATAATTATGAAGTAAAAAATATGGAAGCTGTTTAAGATGCTTTCTAAGACCTGAATTCATATGCCATCTGAATCCCGTTTTAAGGAAGTCGATTTCTTTGCCCTGAAAAATTCTTAGAAGAGAAGAGTAATCAGAATATAATTTTTGAATATCTGGATTAGTCGTATATTTATTCTCTATACTTGTGGCAACATTAGTAATTTCACCAATACGATTATCTCTTGTCATTACTTCATACTCAATAAGATTCTCTTTTGTATATAGTTTTGACTGAGCAGTTATTTTATCTTCAATATCAAGTATGATATGCTTGTCTATTTTTGAATTAATAATGATTGGATCGTTGCTTAAATAGAAAATATCCCCATCAAAATCTGCACCGCCTTGCTGTGGAGCTGATACATCATACATATTAAACATTACTACATCTTGGTCTTTAAAATAATCAAACCATTTTGTAAGAATGTCATTTCGTACGATCTTAATCTTATTTACCTCTGACGGATCAACAAGCGGAGAACGGAATGAACAACAATATCCTGGCTCAAAATTTGCTGTATATAATTCTCTTTCTCCAAGACAACCAACCGGTTCTTCACCAACGGCATACTGAAGATAACCAATCATATCACCGACACCTGTATGATAAAAACCTGAGCAGTAAATCTTGCCAACCTTTGCTTCATCAATAGACTTTTTAAGTTTTCTATAAATAAATTGCTTAACGGCAGGATCTTTCAGCATAACATCATTTACCAATGCAGCTTCAAGATATTTACTTTCTGGCTCATAATCTTCTGTGTCTGTAATTCCCATGAATTTATATGTATAAAATTTATCACCTTTAATGATTTTTTCATACATATTAGTGGTATATTTTGCAAGCTTAATAATTTTTCCATCATTCTTAGAATCTAATATGTCATAATCCTTTTTTGTTTTATTTGTATAACATCTGACATATTTATCATTCCAAAGATCCAAACATTGTAAATATTGAAAATTCATTCGTGTATATTTATTTAAATGCTTAATATGATGACTGTATTTACTGATTCCAAGTTTGAATTCATACTTTCTGACAGTATCCATATATTCAATCCATGCGTTTTCACCATAAGTTGACTTAAAAATCCTGTGTCCTTTAAACATCGAAATATTCCATATGCAATCTATATCATCAACATTATGAACATGACCATAAATGTCAGTGATAGTAGTATAGCCCCATTCTTTAAGAATTTGTTTAAATGGTACATACACAGAATATCCTTTAATAAATGGTAAACGCACCTGTGTTCCAATAACTTTATAGTCTAATCCAAGTTGCTCACTCACAGTATTCATAAAATTTTCTTCATGACAGCCACATCCATCAAAAGGTGATAATCCAATATCTTTTAATCCTTCTTCGATTTCTCTGGTTTTATATTTCTTTTTCTTACCAGTATTTTCATCAACAAATTCTTTTTCTCTTTCAACTACGTATTTGATAAGCTGATTTTTTAAAGTTTTTTCATATTCACCGATAATTACAATATTAGGCATATAATCTTTGATAAGAGTACATGAACTAAATGGTAAACATCTCTGAGCTTCGTATTTAGAAATAACACACTCATCAATTTTAATATCCATCTGAGTAATCAAATATAATTCATCAAAAATTTCATCACATACAAATGCAGTTATTCCATCTTTACCTTGTGAAGCTGATTTGCCAAAACGAAAGTAGTGGATTCCATTATATGTGAATCCATTATTTAGAATTCTTCTAAGAGATTCTTCCTGTTTTGGATTCTTCTTTGCAACAACCAACATGAGTTCACTTATATGAGACGATGGCTCGCCACGAAGTCTCTGAATCTGATCAAATAAAGGAGAGTCACCTTGCTTGATAAGATATTCTTTTTTGATTTCGGTTTCTCTATTAATCTGAATATTAAAATTCCCATCTATAAGTTCTCTTATTGGGATTTTTACTAATGTATACTGTACCTTTTTTATAATTATCACCTCTTATTCATAAAATTCTGGAAATGTTTTTCTAAAATAATTATCAGATATTCTAAAATATTTATCATAGCCATCAAAATAATTATATTTCTGCTGCATTTTAAACTCTTTGAACATAGGGAAGAAGTGATTTAACATAGAGTCAGAATATATATCTGTTTTAAAAATTCTTCGACACATAACTTCACCTGGATTTACATTTAACCTACCAGACATAACCATTTGGTCAGACAAAAATTGCTTATACACAATATCTAAACTGATATTATATCCATCTTTCTTAGAAATACCATACTTAATAACGTGGCGATTACCATCTTCTTCATCAAATACAGTTGTATGACAGTCAGGACAGATAGATGTCACATAATTCATATCATCTATTTTAATTAATTTGTGTCCACAAATAGGACAGATAGTTGTTTTGTTCATATAAAATCCTCCTAAAATAATTCTTATACTTTTATATTCTCTTTTCATTTCATAGAAATCTATTTATTTATCATGAAAACAAATGAAATGAAATTTATATTTACTTCTTAATCCACAAACCAAACAGGAACTTTATCACAGTTATTCATTTTATAGATCAAATAAGAACAATATCCATCTACTAACTCAAAATCTTTATTGAGTTTAATCTTGCCAATCGTTCCGTATTTCTTAAATCCATATACCTTTCCCCAGAATTTCCTTGGATGTGGTCTTGTTAATTGAAAATCATATGTTATAACGACATCTTTAATCGGAATCCAATATTCTACGTTTGTTCTATGACCAAAAACTATCATCTTTAATTTATTCATTTGCATTTTTCTCCATTTCTTTAATTTCATAACCAAGCCATTTAGCAAATTTTCGATTTCCAGGAATACAATCATAATGCATGTACTCATCATTATCATTTTTTATGTATTCGTCCCCTATATTTATTCGCTCATTACACTCACAACATATGTAACTGCTTTGTGCTGGTTCATACTCTGGACATCCCACTTTATGATATCCAACCCCATGACAATAAGGACAACATAATCTCATGGTTTTAAGCCACCCCCTCTACATATTCATATCCATACCCATCATTGGTTGTATAGTATATGTGTTTGATACCAAGATCTTTGATTGCAGCCATACAACTAGGACATGGTCGTGCCAATCCGTGATCTTAATCATAACGAGTCCTATAAATATACAATTTCACTTTGGAAAAATTAATATTGAGGTGACGAATAGAAGAGATACAACTAATCTCAGCGTGAAGTTTTGGTAGGAGATTATTGATTCGATATTGATTATAATACTGTTGTAAAGGGTGAGTTTTATCTGTATTATATCCAACACCAATAATTTTACCTTGGTATACTGCAACACAACCAATATGTATTTTGTGAAAATCTGATAAATCGGCAATATTACGAGCTTTTAAGAAATATCTACGATCCGTTTTACTTATCAAGCCAAACCTCCCAATAACCGTCACGGTATCTTGTTTTTAAATCTTTATAATGAAATTTCAATAGATCAAGGATGTGATAGATGTAATAGACATAATCAATCTGACCAGCACGTATATTGCGCAGCACATCATTTATAAAACTGCAATATTCCTGCCAATTAGTTGCTCCACTATATTCACCGTATTTCTCAGTGTTCCATGTACCAGGTTTCTGTGAATATTTTCCAGTCATTCTCGTAACAGTTGTAGCTGGTGTAACAAATAGCTTGCGAATCTGAAGTTCTTGTTGCCATTTTTCATCAGTTAGATCAGAAGATGGTCTTCCGTTTGTATTACTTACAAGTTTCATCTCTTTTAATTCTTCTAAAGTCATTGATTTGTATATATTCATTTTTTTCTTTACTTGCTCCTTATCATGAATTGTTTTTTCAAGATTGATTGCATCCTGATATTTATTTATTCTCTTTTTATTTGGTGTTGATGTTGAAAAATCTTCGCTATCAATAACTCCGCTATAAGTGCTATGGTTCTCTGTGTAGTTTGTTCCGTTTGTTTCTTTCATATTTTAGTCGTGTTCTCCTTTTAGTTTCGTTAAAATTTGTATTCATAATCGTTGCTCCTTTGTGGTGCGTTGATTGGTTACATATAGATATTCTCCGTTTCAATCTTAATCTTGATAAAATTTCTTACTGATATGTTTCATATTGCGAAGATACATAATTCCATTTTCTACTTCTTCTTTTGGATCATATTCTTCTTTTGAACAAACATAAAAATGTTTATTTTGATAAATTATCTTATACGGGATAACATAAATAATGTCATCGGTATGCCATTTTCCAGCATTGTCTTGATATCTTGGCATTCGATGCGTAATTATTAACCCCATTTTTTCAAGTATTTCAGTTGCTTTGGAAATCATTTTTGGTTTTATTCCTATAAATTGGGACATTGTTTCGAATTGAGAATGAAAAATTTCTGGCTTAGATTTTTTGTTTTTTTTAGAATGACCTGTAATAGAAGAGAATCTATTCCATGTAAATGCTTTTATATATGAAAATACAAGCAAAAGAATACTTTTATTTAGTGGCTTATAAGGCGATTCATATTTCATAATAGTTTCAAATTCGAAATCATACACAATTCCATAATTCTGATCAGGTACAAGCTTTTCTATATTCAGCATTGAAGATTGAAACGTATTTTGTATATATTTTGTCTCATCAAAATCAATAATATATCCATTTGAGAATAAACACTGCATTGATTTAAAAAACTTATCATATATTGATTCTCTGTTTTTATGTCTATTCCAGTTAGGTTTATACCCACTCCACTGAATCATGTAAACGGGAGAGTAGTTCACCATACCATCCCATGTCTGGTTATAGTTGAGATAGAAGAGTATTGAAATTCTATGCTCAGGATATGTATTTTGCAGAATTATTTCTTTTGACACTCTTACATTATGCATTGGTATTCTAACTTTAACTGTTGGAATGGATGGAGATTTATTGTTTTCCGTATCATCACTTCCTTTCATTTTAATATTCTCTACTTCAATACAATAAAGTATGTCACACTCTGATGTGACATATATTTCGATTTTTGACCAATATATGTCACACTACAGTGTGCCAAATCAGCGTTCTTTTTATAAAGTTTAACTATATATATTAAAGTATAACTACTATCGTATTTATTTTTCGCTTACG
>ERZ1034913.2167-NODE-2167-length-10290-cov-3.951050_pt1 | contig 10290 bp, 6 predicted proteins | sample MGYA00520697_ERZ1034913 | MGnify/ENA primary metagenome ERZ1034913 (study PRJEB33766, sample SAMN09781786) | gut metagenome | biome: gut microbiome | host: Homo sapiens | place: Madagascar | study: EMG produced TPA metagenomics assembly of the PRJNA485056 data... | reverse complement strand
AAGGCGGAAGTCTCCTGGGCCCGGATTCACGGGTACCTGTCGGACATTCCGGAAAAAGGACTTCATGCCGAATCCCCGGCGGAACTAGACATCCGGGATGTGAGCTTCACCTACCCCGGCGGTGAAAAGCCGGTGATCCGTAATTTCTCCCTCACCGCGAAGCCCGGAGAAATCATCGGGGTCACCGGGAAAGTGGCCTCCGGAAAATCCACCCTGGGCCGCCTGTTTCTCGCCGAATCCCCCTATACCGGTTCCATCACCTGGGGCGGCAGGGAACTGGGGAAAGAAATCGCTCCGGCAGGACTGGTTTCCTACATGGGCCATGACCCGGAACTCCTTTCCGCCACCATAGAAGACAATATTCGACTTGGAAAACCGGGAAACCTAGAGGAAGTCCTCCGGGCAGCGGACCTGGAAAAGGACATTGCTTCCTTCCCCGAAGGCATCCATACGGCCATCGGAGAAGGAGGGATCCGCCTCTCCGGAGGCCAGCAGGCCCGCATCGCCCTGGCCAGGGCCCTGTACCACTGCCGGCCCCTCCTCATCCTGGATGATCCCTTCTCCGCCGTGGACTACACCACCGAAGACCATATTCTTACCCGTCTTCGTCCCCTCCTCAAAGATTCCATAGTCATCCTCATCTCCCATCGCCTCCGCTTCTTCCCTTCCCTCTCCCAGGTCCACTGGGTAGGGCCGGAAGGAAAGGTGGACACTTCCACCCATGAGAAGCTGATGAAGACAAATGAAGATTACCGAAAGATGTACAGCCTGCAGAATAAATAATAGAGTTGAGTTTTGAGAGTTGAGAGTTGAGAGCCCCGATCCCGCAGCTTCGACGCGGATTGGCATGTTTACGGGTTGAGTCATTCGTGCGAGAGCTCCTAGCCGCTGGCTGCCAGCTGCCAGGAAATCTCTACAGCCTACGGCGTGAATTCATGACGAAAATATTGGACAGGGAACGCCGCAGGCCTAGAAGCTAGCCGCTAGCAGCTAAAAGCCCCGCACGAATGACCCAACCCGTAACCCTCCAGCCACATAACGGCTGTACAGCACCAGGCACAAAGCCCGTGTCTCTACCCATTAAAATGGGAACCCCCGGAATGGAGAATAAAACTGGCGGCGCTTCCTTATTTGTGCGCCGCCACCACCATTCCTAATTCCTCATTCCTAATTCCTAATCTCCCACTAACTCACTATCCCACTAACCCACCAATTCACTATTTCCCAAAGGAGTCATCATGAAACCATCCGGTCACACATTGAAAGGCATCATCCTGTCCGCCGCTGCCATGGGCCCCCGGCTCACGGCCTGCCTCCTGGCAGTGATTCTGGTGTCCCTGGTGCTGGGCGTCCTGCCGCCCCTGATTCTCCAACAGGCCATCGACAGCCTCACCGCCGGCAGCGCCACCGCAAGGGGACTGCTCTTTATGGGTCTTCTGTACTTCGGCCTCACCGCCCTGTCGGGCCTCGCCGATTCGGCGAAGGAATCCTATATCACCGTATTCGGCCAGAAAGTGACCCACCATATCCGCACCGTGATGGCGGATAAACTCTCCCGCCTTCCCGCTGCCTACTACACCACCCACGAAGGAGGCGCCGTGGCTTCTCTCTTTGTCAATGATGTGGACACCATAGAAGACCTCTTCGACTCCGGCATCATCAGCATGGCCGCCGACGCGCTGAAAATTATTTCCATCCTTATCACCGTATTCTTCCTGAGCCGGGGACTCTTCCTGCTCCTCCTCATCGCCCTGCCACTTCTCTTCCTCCTCACCAGGGCTTTCCAGAAACGCATGCTGGCGGCCCAGGTGGAGAACCGGAAAGCCGTGGCCGGAACCAATGAAATCATTCCGGAAACCATGCATACCATCCGCACCATCCGCCTTACGGGATGTGAAGATTTCATGGAACGCCGCTACGGTGCCTCCATCCGCAGGAGCTTTTCCGCCATGGAGAAGACCAATTTCTACGACTCCATCTATTCCCCCATCATCCTCACCACCAGCGCCCTCCTCATCGCCCTCATGTGCATTCTCTCCGTCAGCGGCACCGATTTCACCGCCCTCTTCGGCATGACCGCCGGCACTGCCGCCGCCCTCATTGCTTACGTGGACAAAGTCTTCTCCCCCCTCCAGAGCATGGGCATGGAAATCGAAAACATCCAGTCCGCCATGGCCGGATCCCATCGAATCCGGGAATTTCTGGGTGAAAAGGAAAGGGAAACCACCGAAACGTCCCCCAGAGAAACGGGGGCCCTTCCCCTTTCCATTTCCCACATGTCCTTTGCCTATGATGGGGACCATCCCCTGTTCCATGATTTCTCCCTCACCGCCAAGGCCGGTGAAAAAATCACCATTGCCGGCCGCACCGGCAGCGGCAAGACCACCCTCTTCAAGCTCATCTGCGGCCTCTATGAACCCACCGACGGCAGCATCACCGTCTTCGGCCGGTCCCCTGCCGCTATCCCGCCGGAAGACCGGCGGAAAACATTCGGCATTGTCAGCCAGTCCTACCCCATGGTCCGGGGCACCGTGAAAGACCAGATTACCCTGGGCGATTCCCGGGTCACCGAAGAAGACATCGAAAGAGCCCTCCGTCTGGCAGGGCTCTATGACACCTGCATGAGCCTCCCGGAACAGTTGGACACCCCCTGCGGGGAAGGGCTTTTCTCCCAGGGTGAATTCCAGCTCCTGGCCATTGCCCGGGCCCTGGTCTTCAACCCGCCCCTCCTGCTGCTGGATGAAATGACCGCCAGCCTGGACTCCCTCACCGAGAAACGGGTCATGGCAGCCCTGGACCGGGCGTCTTCAAAGCGCACAGTCCTCTCCATCTCCCACCGCCTCTATGAACAGCAGGGCGGACGGATCGTGTGGATTGGGAAATAGTGGATTAGTAGGGTTGGTGAGTTAGTGGAAAGATCGAGATCGAGGCCAAGATCGAGATCTTCAGGTCCTCCGGACCCTGAAGCCAGACATCCGCTATGCGGTAAATACCCCCCTCTGTCAACTTCGCTGCCATCTCCCCCGAAGGGGCGACAAGAGTATCGGCCTGCGGCGGCCCCCCTCTCTAAAGAGAGAGGGTTAAGTGCCTGCGGCGAAGCCGCTGGACCTCAAATCTCAAATCTCAAATCTCAAATCTTGCCTCGAAGCATCATTCCCCCATTGACGGCAATTGACCGTAACGATATAATGACGGCAATTGACCGTCTTTTTTTATGCAGGAGGCTTTCATGTTTGACTGGTTTCTCATTGGCCTTACCATCCTTTTCGCCGTGGTGGTGGCCCGGCTTATACTGAAGAAGTATAATGCCATTTTCGTATTTTTTGCTTCGGGCATCGTGATTCTCATGGCCGCCAGCCTTTTGACGGGCACCCCAATCCTGCCCAAGGGGTCTCTGGGGAATGTGTTCCTTGACACCTTCGGCTTCCTCACAGCCACCTTCAAGAAGAACATCGCCGGCATCGGCACCCTGATCATGGTGGTCACCGGCTATGCCACCTACATGAAGCACATCGGCGCATCCACGAAGCTCGCCTTCACCGCCAGCCATGTCCTTGGGGGCATCCGGAATAAGTACCTCCTTCTTTCCGCCTTTTACCTTGTAGGCATGTGCCTGAAGCTGGTCCTCACGAGCCAGGCCAGCCTCGCCGTTCTCATGCTGGCCACCGTATTTCCCGTATTCATGGCCCTGGGCATCCGGCCCATTACCGCGGCATCGGTGCTGGCCCTGCTCTGCCTGGACTACGGCCCCAACGACGGCAGTACCCTCTTCATATCTACCGTGGCCCAGATGAACGTGGTGGAAATGTTCCTGAACTACCAGTCCAGGGCAGCCCTGGCCATCATCCTCGTCACCGCTGTCCTCATTCCTTTCTACTACCGGTACTTTGACCGAAAGGACCGCCTCCATGCCGAGGAAGAAGGGGACGTATCGGAAACACAGGAAATTGAAAACCCCCATGTTCCTTTCTTCTACATTTTCCTGCCCCTCATTCCTCTGGTCATCGTTTTTGCGGACTACTTCATTCCTTCCACAAAAATCGACGTCATCACCGCCAACTTCATCGGATTTGCATTCACCTTCCTCTGTGAATTCATCCGCCGGAAAGACAGGAGCGCCATTCCCGCCGACATGGCAGTCATCCTGAAGGGCATGGCAAATGTCTTCGTTTCCGTGGTATCCATTATCATCTCTGCCTCTGTCTTCGCAGAGGGCATCAAGATCCTGGGCGGCATCACCATATTCACCAATATGATTTCCGACATGCAGGGAGCCGCGGTGATTATTATGATTCTTCTTACCGCCATTACCTATCTCTTCGCTATCATCATGGGCAGCGGGGCCGCTCCCTTCTTTGCCTTCGGTCCCCTCACCCCGGCGGTGGCAGCCAAACTGGGTGTCCCCACCCTTACCCTGCTTCTCCCGATGGAGCTGGCCACTTCCATTGGCCGGGCTTCTTCCCCGGTCTGCGGTGCCCTCATCGCCATCGCCGGTACCGCCGGCATCACGCCTATCCGCCTGGCAAAACGGACGGCGCCCCTTCTCTTCATCATGCTTCTGGTCGACATGACCGCATCCTATATTTTTACGATCTAAGGAGAAATGAAATTGGCAAAAAAAGTAATCCTCGACTGTGACCCCGGTTCCGATGACGCCATCGCCATCATGCTGGCCATGAAAGATCCATCCATCGACCTCCTGGCCATTACTACGGTGAACGGAAACCGCATCGTCCCCAAAACTACGGAAAATGCCCTGCGGGTTGTACAGTTCATGAAATCAAAGGTCCCCGTGTACCGGGGCTGCGAGAATCCCATATTCTGCAATGAAATCCCCGGAAGGAAACCGGGACTTCCCCGAGTCACCCTGAATGACTGCCACGGCGATTTCCTGCCCCTTCCGGAAGCCCGCATTACCGCCGAGAAGGAACACGCCGTCTTTTTCCTGGTCAAAAAATTCATGGAGTCGGACGGTGACATCTCCCTGGCCTCCGTAGGCCCCCTCACCAACATTGCCATGGCCCTTCGCATCGAACCGAAGATTGTCGGAAAAATCAAAGAAATGGTCATCATGGGCGGCGGCCACACCGGTGCCAACGCCAGCGCCGCTGCGGAATTCAATTTCTACGCCGATCCGGAAGCCGCCAAAATCGTGATGGACTCCCCCATTCCCAAGGTCATCCTCCCCCTGGATGCCACCTGGCGGGCCTGCATCACCGAAGAGCAGAATAAGGAACTCCATGACCTGGGCACGCCGGAAGCCATCTTCGCCTCCACCATGGTGCAGAAGCGGATCGATAACCTCAAAGTGAACGATGTGTCGGAGCATAACTTCCAGCTCCGCCACACACCGGGTACTGTGGCCTCCGCCCTCCTCTACCGCTACGACAATGACCGGGCGCCCATCCACGACGCCCTGGCCATCGCTTACCTCATTGACCCCACGGTCATCACGGAACTGGCGGACGCCAACGTGGACATCGATACCTATGGCGGTCCCTGCGACGGCCGCATGGTGGCAGACTTCCACAACACAAAGAAATTCCGGGACCCCATCACCGCAAAGGTCGCCCTGAATGCGGATGCAGAGAAATTCGTAGAAATGCTCTTCCGTAACCAGGGGAAGAAATAAAAAGACAAAGTAAAACCATCAGATTTCCTGTCATAGGAAATCCGATGGTTTTATTTTATTCCGGTTCCCATCCTGTACCTGCCTCTTCGTCTTTACGAGGTACCCCGGGCCAACATCCGGGGCAGATACCGTTTTCTTATCTTCCCGAATCATGAAGCCTCTTCCACAGTCTTCCTGCCAGGATATAGACGGCTCCCTGCTTCAGGGAAAATGCAGTGAGAACCGTAAGAACCGGTGGTATCACATAGGGCGCCAGCCCCAGTGCCACACAGACATAGAAGCCAAGGATCTTTTTAAAAAAGGAAAAGAGTATTTCCCAGTCCAATGCGCCGGGCATGGCCTGAAAAAGAGAAATCCCTGCCAGAAGGACCGCCGCCATGGAGCCCAGAAGAGGTCCAAAAAACATACTCATCCCAATCCATACCACCAGAAAACCAATGAATGGGAGAAGGCTGCCGGTGATGAAATCATGCATGAAGTCCAATCGCCAGGCAGAAAGGGCATCGTGCCAGGGAAGCAGGTCGTAGAGCCTTTCCCAGGGCACGTAGAAAATCATTCCCAGCCAGTAAGACAGGAGTCCTGTCCAATCCACAGATCCCTTCATAACCATATCCATCATAACCATCCCTTTCTGATCACATTGGGGCCTTTGCCCCCCTCACTATAAATATCGGGATGAAAAAAATTTTATGGGGATGTTTTGGGGCAGAAATAGCTTATTTAATAAAATTATAATATAAAAGCAAAATGGAGCAGCACTGAATTCATCGGATCCATCCCCCGCCCTTCTCTAAGGGGACACATGCTTACCGATATCCACGATATGTAAGATAGCCATCAGAATGCAGGCCCTTGGAGAAGGGCCGAGGCAAAGCCTCAGGATGGATTGCGGCGGAGCCGCAATAACCCCAACTACCGGATACCAGCTGCTCGCCCTGACGTAACCGTGAACATGTCTGACGTCTGACTGTCTAATGTCTCGCCTGCGGCTTCTCCGCGAGGCCTCAATGTTTCACACAATTCTCAAATCTTACTAAAAAAACAGCAGCCCCATAATGGGTGCTGCTGTTTTTCATTGCCACTGATCAGTTGGTCTTATTGTTGTCCGCCTCTGAAGGCTTAGCCGTATCCTTGCCGGTAATGCGGTCCAGGAGTTTATTTCCTACGGCCTTATTGGCCTGGGCGGCTTTATCGTCCTTCTTCTTCGTTTCTTCCTGCTTCCTGGCTTTTGCGGCCTGGGCAGCCTGGGCGGCCTGGGCTCTTGCATTTTCTTCTCTCACTGCCTGGGGGATGTCGAAGCTCTTTGTCTTATAGGCGGTAAGGGCCTGTTTCATGAAGTCCCTCCAGATAGCGGCAGGGATGGTGCCGCCGGTGTAGCCGGCGTTGGTGGATGTATCATCGCCGATCCAGACGGCGGTGACCAGTTCAGGGGTATAGCCCACGAACCATGCATCGTGTTCATCATCGGTGGTACCGGTCTTACCGGCTGCGGTACGGCCAATGTAAGCGTTGCCGCCGGTGCCCCGGGAAATAACCTCTTCCAGGATGCTGGTGAGGCGGTACACCGCATTTTCACTGACCACCTGCTTGCCTTCCTGTTTGCCGGAATGGTCTTCCAGGACGTTGCCGTTCCGATCCACCACTTTCATGATGGCCGTCGGTTCGATGAGCTTGCCGCCGTTGGCGAAGACGCTGTAGGCCTTGGCCATATCGTAGACGGAAACGCCGTTGGTCAGGCCGCCGATGGAGGCTGCCAGGTTATCATCGTTCTTCTTGCCTGTCTTTACGAGGGTGGAAATACCGCATGCCTCTGCGGTGTCCAGGATTTTCTTCATACCCACTTTATTGGCCAGGTCAATGGTAGGGATATTCATGGAGTGAACGAGGGCCTCTTCCAGTGTGACCTGTCCGCCGGAGGTGCCGCCGTAGTTCTTCGGAGTCCATCCGCCGCCGTAGGTCTTCTTTTCATTACTTACGGTGTCGTAGGGGCTGAATTTGTTTTCAAAGGCCGTGAGGTATACGAAGGGTTTGAAAGAGGAGCCCGGCTGACGAACCATCTGGGTGGCGCGGTTGAAATGGTCTTCGCCCCGGCCGCCAACCATGGCTTTGATATGGCCGGTACCTACTTCAATGGTCACGAGAGCGCCCTGGGGCTGGGTGAGTCCCTTGGAGTCCTTATTTCCCTTCGGCAGGTCCGCTTTCAGCGTCTTTTCTGCTTCCTTCTGCATATCCAGGTCCAGGGTGGTGTATACCTGGAGCCCTTCTTTGTAGATGGCGTCAGAATCATATTTATCACTTATCGCCTGGATGACATAGCTGATGAAATAGGAAGCGGTGCTGTCGGTGCCTTTATTGGTCTGGGGCTTTGCCAGGTGGAGATCCGCTTTCTTGGCAGCCTCTGCATCGGCCTGGGAAATATAGCCGTACTTGGCCATCTGGTCCAGTACGATTCCCTGGCGGTACTTGGCCGCTTCCAGGCTCCGGAAGGGGGAGTAGTAGTTCGGGCTGTTCGGAAGTCCGGCCAGCATAGCACACTGGGGCAGGGTGAGGTCTTTCACGTCTTTGCCGAAGTACACCTTGGACGCTGTCTGGATGCCGTAGCATCCCTGGCCGAAGTAAATCTGGTTCATGTACATTTCCAGGATCTGTTTCTTGGTGTACTTGTTTTCAATCTGCAGGGCCAGTACCACTTCCAGCAGTTTTCTCTTCAGGGTCTGTTCCTGGGTAAGGAAGGCATTTCTTGCCAGCTGCTGGGTGATGGTGGAACCGCCCTGGCCGGTGGCGCTGTGGGTAATCACATTGGACCACACGGCGCGGAGAATGCCCCGTGGGTCTATGCCGTGGTGTTCATAGAAGCGCACATCTTCTGCTGCCACAAAGGCATTCTGCAGGTTCTGCGGAACCTGGGTGATAGGCACGGGGATACGGTTTTCCTCTGCATGCACCGTGGTAATGAGCCGTCCCTTGTCATCATAGATGCGGGAGGAAGCGTTAGGCTGGATATTGGCCGTCACGTCCGGCAGGTGCCGGGATACGGACACAAAGAACCCTGCCGCCGCACCGGCTCCGGCAATCATCACGATGACCAGCAGAAAGATAAGAACCCTCTTGAAAAAGGAGGATTTCTTCTGCGGCCGCTCGCGACGGATATCAGAATTTTTCATATATAACACTCCTGTAGTAAAATCTGTCCTTTTGGGCGGCCATTCTCCCACAGCCGCCGCAAATTGGGCATACAATCTAATTTATTATACCACAAGAGGGGAAGGAAAGATGGGATTGGTGGGAATAGTTGATTAGCATGCTAATGGGTAGAGTCATTTGTGCGGAAGCTTTCACGCCTGCCATGAAAAAAGCAGCATTGAGAGTTGTGAAACTGATAGAATCGGCCCGCAGGGTCCATTCAGCTCAATGCCCAAGGCTAGGGAAGCGCTGATTAATTCGCAGAGTCAGATTTCATAAGGATTTTTATGCACTGCTTCGTCATAATCCTCCTTAAATAGCTCGCTATTCGCGTCGGATTATTCCTTGCATTGCATAAAAATCCAAGAATGAAATCTGACAACGATTTAATCAGCACTTCCCTAAAGGCTCAAGGCCCCATCCGTTTGCACGCCCAGCCGGTCCGGCGCCGCAGTTGGATCAGCACTAACAGCTGGAAGCCCCCGCATGAAGGTCTCTATCCACCAGCACGCTAACCGCCCATGTTCTCGGGGTCTCACTCTTTAATCCTCACATGTTCCCAGCCCCGATTTTCCTTTAATTCGGCATGGGGACCGGTGAAGATTTCCTGGCCCCGGAGGTCCCCTTTCAGCTGCCAGCAGAAGAAGGCTGTGAGATAGGCATCAGCATCCCGCTGGATATCCAGGTGGTCCGTATGTTTCCTCCGTCCCATGGCCGCGTAGGGTGCCCGGGTCATGGCATCAAAGTTTTCATTCATCTCTTTAAGCGGAGAAATAAAGTCCCGGTCCAGGATGCCGTTCCCGGAAACCATGAACACCGGGATTTTCGCTTTTCCCGTATCATAGAGCCAGTTGTCCAGTTTCAGGCGGCGGCTGATGGACTTCGTCACCGCCGACACCGTGGCCATGGCGGTGTAAGCGCTGCCATGGTCCCTGTCCAGGGCGTGCCAGGCGCCGGCGCCGCCCTGGGAATAACCGATGATTCCGATATGTTTTGTATCCACCTTGCCGTAGAGGAAGCTTCCTTTTGTCCCGTTCAAGAGCAGCATCTGCCGGATTCCATATTCCCCAGACCACCCGGGACCGGTCTGGGGATCGCTGTTTCCCAGGACCAGGAATCCCCAGGATGCCAGATGTTCATAGAGGGGTTCATCGTTTTCCGCAGAGCCGCCGGTACCATTGAGGCAGATCACCAGGGGCCAGCTGCGGTAACGGTCAAGGCCAGCCGGATACCAGAGGGTATAGGTATAGCCGCCGTATTCCTCCCTGCCCTTCGACAGAACCTGGCTTTTGACTTCGTAGGGACCGTTCATGCGGTAAAACTGTTCCAGCCGGCCCTGGTCTTCGATTTCCATGGTATAGTCCGGGGAAATCTTGTCTTCCGCTTCCATGGGAGCAAAAGGAATGGCCGCTGCCAGGGCGGCAAAGAGGATGATGTGCCTGTAGTTCATAGGACCTCCGGAAATAGTGTGTTAG
>ERZ1034913.2157-NODE-2157-length-10341-cov-8.214952_pt1 | contig 10341 bp, 10 predicted proteins | sample MGYA00520697_ERZ1034913 | MGnify/ENA primary metagenome ERZ1034913 (study PRJEB33766, sample SAMN09781786) | gut metagenome | biome: gut microbiome | host: Homo sapiens | place: Madagascar | study: EMG produced TPA metagenomics assembly of the PRJNA485056 data... | reverse complement strand
TCAATGAACCAGCGCTTTTTCAGATAGCACCACGGGGTTCTGCTGAGGTCGCCGTAACTCGATGCAGGCCGCTCACATGCGTTGTAGGTCTTGCCGCAGATGCTCCACCATTCTTTACGTACTCGCTCCCGCATTTGTAGGACCTCAGAGGTGCCATGGAGGCCGTGCTCCTCGCCATACTGATAGTCTGCCTTCTTGATTTTTGCGTTCTTCCCAGCACTCACCGCGCCAGACGCACCCAGCCCCAGCAAACCCAAAACGAACGATACAGCTCCACTCATAACAATTTCCTCCTGATGAAACTATTTTGAAAGATTATGCCGTTTCTCAACAATTTTACTGATTTTCTGCTCTGAAGTTACCACGCTTTTATCAAAATGTCAAGTAGTAGAGCCTAAATGATAAAGACTCGCCCGGATAGGTGGCTATACTTGACATAAAAAGGGGGGCGGTAACATGACAGCAGACCGTATCAAAGCCTTGCGAGAAGCCCGTGGATGGACACAGGCCGAACTTGCGCGCAAAATGAATATGACACGAAACGGTATCAATTCATGGGAACAAGGGCTTTCTATGCCATCCCCGCCCAGTCTGGTTGACCTCGCACGACTGTTTTCCGTATCGACAGACTACCTGCTTGGCGTAGAAAATTACAGCGCTGTCAATGTGACCGGCTTGAACGAAGCAGATGTTGCTCTTTTGGCTCAATTGGCCGATAGATTAAGGGAAAGCCACTGAATATTCATAAATCCACCTCTTGCGCTGGAATGCGCTTAATTCATGAAAGCGGCACCAATCGCACAGATAACATACAAAATGATACCTCCCCACATCAGCAGCATAATCCATCCACAGCCAAGCGGTCGTCCATGTTCCCGGTCGCTCTGAATAGAGCTGTACATGGCATAATCAAGAAAAGGGTCGTGTTTGTGACTCATAGTGAAATCCTCCTGTACTATCGTGTGTTTCTTTGGACTGACTGAAGAATATCACACTTGATGTCCAACTAATCGGATTTACAAGTGCACTTTTAAGAATTTTCTGGGTTTTGTGCTGATAAATGCTCTCGAATCATCCGTTCCAGTGTCGGACGAGTGACATGAAGGGCTTCCGCCAGCTGTCCTTTAGTCATTTCCCGGCGGGTATAGCGGGCATACAGAGCAGGAAAATTATCGGGCATAGCAACCTTCTTTCTACCCTTGTACACCCCGTTCCGCTTGGCAATTGCGATGCCTTCCCGTTGGCGGTCGAGCAGGTTTTGGCGTTCAAATTCGTTGATGGCGGCGATCATAGTCAGCATCAGCTTTCCGGTAGGGGTTCCGGTGTCCAGCTTCTCCTTGTTACTGACCAGATGTACGCCCTTTGCCTGTAACCGCTCCACGATCTCCAACAGGTCTTTAGTGCTGCGTGCAAGACGGCTGAAGTCGTGGATATAGACCGTATCACCTTCCCGCACATAGTCCAGCATAGCTTGCAGCTGGGGTCTGTCCATGCTCTTGCCGCTGATCTTTTCTGTGAACCACTTTTCGATGCTGTGGGCGCGGAGTGCCTCGATTTGGCGTGCTTCGTTCTGTTCTTCGGTGCTGACGCGGACGTATGCGACCTTCATGATATAACCTCACTGACTGATATGAAAAATAGGGTCAGAGATGCCAGAAATAATTAAAAACAATGCCAAAACCGACCCTAAATTATAACTTTTTGATGGTTGTTCGGACTGTAAAATAGGGCACAATCTACTTTTCAACTGCACTCACCCTTGACCAGATGGTCTAGTGTGGTGTGGAAGTAGTCGGCCAAGAGAAGCGCGGATTGTAAATCGGGGACTCTCCGGCCAGTTTCCCACAGGCTGACAGTCCGGCGGGACAAGTTGAGGGCATCGGCTAACTGCTGCTGTGATAGCCCTGCATCCTTGCGCAGTGATACGATTCTGGTGTTGATGGTTTCCATGGTATCCCCTCTCTTTGTATGTGCACTCACAAAATGGACTACTCTCACTCGTCTCTTGCATCTCTGTCTCTGGGGTACTTAGTCGGCCTTTACGAACATCTCCATACAGTCGGCACAGATGACTCGAACCTCTTTGGTGCTGCGAATAATGGTCCCGCACTTGGGGCATATCCACCGCCGGGTGCTGCTCGTTGCCTTGGGTGGCTTTGGGCCTCCTGCCTGACTGCTGCCCAGTCCTTTGCTGGCCGTACCAGTGCCGCACATATCCGCCCATGTGAGGCCCTCTGTCATCTGGATATCTTGCCAACCCATGAAGATGATGAAGTCTAACAGCTCTTCGGACGGGCTTGTAATGGTCCAACCATATTTCTCGTGATGGTCAATAACTAAGCCATGAGCCTCTGCGGTGGCCTTAAAGCGCTTGTTGTGATAGGCTCCGCTCCGGCTGGATGTATCGCGGATACCGTGAACCAGATTGTAAAGGTGTGCCATCTCGTGCAGCAGGGTGGCCGTGGTGTTCTCAATAGGGCGGTCCAGTGTTGCGGTGGAAATATTGATCTCATACCGCTGTTCTGTGCCCTGTTCGGTGCTGACCGTCCAAGTTTTGACTGTGGTGATGTGACCATAGGCAGAGGGCGTCTTTTTCAGTGTGATGATGGGCTCCGGCAATTCGCCGTTATAGTAATGCTTGTTGAGCTCCCGGAACATTTTTTCGAGCTGGCCTGCGGTGCGGCTGGTCTTGATGGTGCTTTTCATGGTGAACAACCTTTCTCTTGATAAAAAAAGCCGGGACAGGTATACTAAAGATGCATCCCGCCCCGGCGGGTGTTGAGGCTCTGTACAGTGCAAACTTTGGTCGGTGGGCGCTGTATGGGGCTTTTCTTAGTTGATGGTCAAGCGCTGGCCTGTGACCGTCTTGCTATATTGGGCGTACAAGTCCGGGGCCACCGTCTTGATGGCTTTGCTGTCCAGTCGTGTGCTGGAAAAAACGGACAATCGGACCTTGTGACAGCCAATTTCCAAGTAGCTGGTGGAGCGCTCTGCAAGTGCTTCCTTAATTTGGGCTCTGAGTGCTTCCTGTTCGGCCTGTGCGGCCTCAATCAGCTGGGCGGCTTCCTTGTACTGCTCCACAAGGGTAAGTAAAATGTCATTGCTCATGTGTGTTACCTCTCTGTTTGTGTGTCGTTTGGGGAATGTGTGTTCCCGATGGCATAAGTGTACCACTACTCGTACGAGTATGCAAGACGGAATAGTATACAAGAATAAATCAGCATTTCTATGCAAAATGCATACTCGTACGAGATGGACAAATGGCAGAGACATGATATAATACCTATAATAGTTAAGAGAAAGTTGGTGCGATTATGGGCGGAAAGACGAGCACAGCTAGCAAACGGAAGTTTAACGATAAAACATATCAGCGCATTGTGCTTGATGTTCGGATTGATAGTGATGTGAACAAGGAAGCAATTCAGCAGGCTGCGGAAAAAGCAGGTCAAAGCTTGACGGAGTATATGCTGGAAGCGGTGCGCCGTCGCATAGAACAAGAACAGGCTCTCGGGGGTAGTTAAAAATATGTTCTCTGTCGTTGTAATCCCCCAGTAGTCCAGTTATTCTATTTCCCCATGTCTAAAAAAAATTAAATAACACCTTATGCCATTGCCAAACATAAAATTTTAAAGATTTTTGCAAAACACAATTACTATTCGGAACATTTAACTTGTGAGGTAAAAAATGGTTTCTCAATGGAATGTTTCTGCCACAGCATGTAAAACCAGTTCTAAATTGTTTGAGCCATTTGATATTAAAACATTTGACGATCTCAGTGAAAAATATAAATCTCTGTCTGCGGAAGATAAAGGCAAATATAAATCAATGGACGACTATGTTGTTCAACATGACGGGCCAGAACTTTCGAATTTAAATCGCTCTTATATGAAACTAGTTAATGAAGTTAATTCTAGACTGATGAGCACTAGACTCCCTGAGCGGCTTCCAATAGACTTATTAATACAGAAAGATGCAGTACTAGATTTATTGGCTTCTCTGGAAAACGAGAATTACATTAAGGAGGTATATAAAACCAAAAAACATAAAGTAAAAGATGGCCTTAATACAACTGAAGCGATTTGCCTGATGGATTGTATTAAACAGGGTAGGAGTTTATTTCATGCTGGCGCATGTGCGGATACGATAGCAAAACCTCTAATAGAATTTTATGCAGCCTGCGCATACGCTTACGCAATAATCGTTATCAATTCGCCACTCCACAAATCTATAAAAACATTAAAAGGATCGCATGGACATACTTATAATCATTCATCAGGAGCAATTGAATTTGGAGGAGATATTCCAAGCGGCACATTCTTAGATCTTTTATGTGCGTTATCTACAGCTCAAATTCGTAATGATAGTATAAACATAAAATATTCGCTTCTTCCATCAATTGATATGATTCAAAGAAATAGTATAAGTATATCTTTGATGGCTCTTTTATCAATGGTACCTGAGTTGAACGGGTACTATACACAAGTCGATACAAGTCATCATCTAGTACACAAATTAAGTGTAGATGCTGGAATCGTCAATTCGAAAGCAACTTATAACTTTTATATTGGAGATGGTATAAACAAACCAGATAAAGAAAAGCTCGAAAAGGCTTTTCATGTCACTAATATTTCTGAAAATCAAGGCAGTTATCAATTTTCTGTTCCATCGGAAGAAATCTCGACCATTATGCCGTGCGTTTACCATGATTTGAGAGGACAGCTTTGGTATATAGAATCGCCTATTGAGGGAATGGTTCTTCCTGAATTATGTCTTCATTTTTTGATTATCAGTGCATTGTGTAATATTATGAGATACTCTCCTCCTGAATGGAGCAAAATCCTTTCAAACAAAATATCTTCACAATTTTCTTTATTAATAAGCAAATATCTGCGGCTTTTTGAATTAAAGTATCCTATACTTGTGTCTGAACTTGTAACCAATTTTTCTCCCATAATTACTGATAAATAGTTGAGTTTTGGAGGTACAATATGTGGCCTAGAAATAGATACAGAGGCCCGGGAGGCGGGCTCTATACTGGCCCAGGTGGTGGACTCTACACTGGTCCGGGTGGTGGTGCTTATAGAGGTCCTGGTGGCGGACTCTATACCGGCCCCGGAGGTGGGCTCTATACTGGCCCAGGTGGTGGGCTTTATACTGGTCCTGGTGGTGGGCTTTATACTGGTCCAGGCGGTGGGCTTTATACTGGTCCAGGCGGTGGGCTTTATAGAGGTCCTGGTGGTGGGCTTTATATGGGGCCGGACCAGAAGCCGTATATGTCCAATTGGCCGCCGCGTGAATATTTATTGCAGTATCTTTCGAATTATGGAATGCAACAATATGCAAAGTATTTACTTCAACATGGCTTCTAATGTGAAATTGAGAAAGCAGTGCAGCAAACTGCTGGTAAACAAATAAAAAGCTCTCTGCCCTTGATTTTAGAGCAGAGAGTTAGTAGTTTGTTCTCCCCAGAACAGGGAAATTGCCGGAAAGAGTATGTTTTCAACATCTTTCCACAATGTTTTCAACCGGCGAAATTATGATGCTCTTCGGGCGATACTGCAGGGTAAAATATGCAACGTCACATCCGCTCGCTCCGTCAAAAGAAAGTGCGACAAAAATGCGACAATAAAGTGTGACTCGACAAAATGAGTCCCAACAAGAAAGTGTAAAAATAACGAATTATCTATACAAAGCAGCACACAAGTAGACACAAAAAGACACATCAAGCCTCTCTTTTAATCAGAGGGCCAGGGATTCGAGTTCCCTCGAGCGCGCCAAAATCCCACGAAGAATCGTAAGATTCTTCGTGGGATTTTTCGTTTTCTGGGGCTCTGCACACTTTTGCACACTTTTTGCACACCGGCGGGAAAGCCGTGTTTTTCCTTGCATTGTCTGCATTCTGTGCATCGTGAGCGGAGCTTGTCGGGCCTCGCCCCGACAAGCTCCGTGGAATTTGTGACAGAGAGTGTCAAGGTTTACAAGGTGCGTCAAGATGGTTTTGCAAATTTTATTGCAGGAATGCAGTGATAGTAGGACTTATAGCACGGCGTTCAAGTGTTTTCCCGTTCAATCAATGTATTTCTGCATTTTGACAACCTGCCTATAAATCCCACATGAACGTTGTGGAATCTTCCAAAGCATCCATGGATGGTTTCTTATGCTGCATCAAACGTTCAGCTTATTACAACGAAATTCCATATAGCTGCATTGCATCTTGCGGAGGTTCTTGCTATACTTTGTATCGAACGCAACCCTATCCGATAAAAAAGTTGCGCAATTTGCGCAACCAAAGGAGGCCGCTATCATGCAGCAGCTCAGATTACTTCATGGCGGAGACTACAACCCGGAACAGTGGCTGGACCGGCCCGATATTCTGGCGCAGGACATCGAACTGATGAAAAAGGCACACGTTAATACTGTGACGCTGGGTGTGTTCTCATGGTCCACATTGGAACCGCAGGAGGGGGTATTTGAGCTGGATTGGCTGGCAGACATCATCCATAATCTGTATGCCAATGGAATCCATACGATCCTTGCAACGCCCAGTGCGGCCCGCCCTGCTTGGATGGCACACAAATACCCCGAGGTGCGCCGTGTTCGGGCAGACCGCGTCCGGGAGCTGTACAACCGGCGGCAGAATTACTGCTATACATCGCCGGTTTACCGGGAAAAAGTCCGCATCATCGACCAGATGCTGGCGCAGCGGTTCGGCAATGACCCGGCTGTCCTGCTCTGGCATATCTCCAACGAGATGAGCGGCGACTGCCATTGCGAGCTGTGTCAGGCTGCGTTCCGCTGCTGGCTCAAGGAACGGTATGGCTCTTTGAATGCCTTGAACAAGGCGTGGAATGCCCGGTTCTGGAGTCACGACTATACCGCTTGGGAACAAATCGAAAGCCCTGCCCCGCAGGGGGAAAATGCCGTGCAGGGCCTTGCGCTGGACTGGAAGCGCTTTGTCAGTGACCGACACATTGATTTTTTGAAATTTGAGCGTGATACCGTGAAAAAATTTGTGCCGGATGCAAAGTTCACGGTAAACATGATGTACCGGTTTGACGGCATCGACTATTTCAAAATGTCCAAGGAGATCGACATTGCCAGCTGGGACAACTACCCCACATGGCACAAGCCCAGCGAAACAGTGGAAGAAACGGCGTTGGATACGGCCCTGATGCACGACCTGTATTACTCCATGAAGGGCAGGCCCTTCCTGCTGATGGAATCCAGCCCCAGCTTTACCAACTGGCAGCCGATCTCCAAACAGAAGCGCCCCGGCATTGCGGAGCTTGCGGCTCTGCAGACGGTTGCACATGGTTCGGACAGTGTGCTTTACTTCCAGTGGCGAGCCAGCCGCGGCGCTGAAGAAAAGTTCCATGGTGCAGTCGTCGGCCATGATGGCCGGGAGGATGCCCGTCCCTTCCGGGAAACAGTCGGTGTGGGCCAAAAGCTGGAAGTGCTCTCGGAGATTGCAACAGTCTGCCGCGAGAAGCAGGCGGCGATCGTCCACGATTGGGAAAACAAGTGGGCATTGGAAGGCTCCTGCGGCCCGCGAAATGCAGGCATGGGTTACTGGGATGAGCTGAAGCTGCACTACAATGCTCTTGCACGGGAGGGCATCTCGGTGGAGTTCGTAAATCAGAGCTCCGACCTGACGGGTTATGGCTTGGTCGTTGTTCCGATGGTTTATTTGCTGACCGATGCCTTTGCCCAAAAACTCTGTGATTTTGCCCGGAATGGTGGTACGGTCGTGGTTACATACTGGACCGGTGTGGTGGATGAAAGCGATTTGTGCCGTCTGGGTGACACGCCCTACGGCTTGACCGACCTGCTGGGCCTGCGCCGCACTGAGATCGACGGAATGTATGACGGCGAAACCTGCCGCTGCACCCCGATGGACGATTCCACTTTGCCGGAAACGCAGGCTTCGGTTCTATGCGAGGTCGCAAGTCTGAACGACACCGACCCTGCCACACCGCTGAGCGTTTATGCCGAGGACTATTATGCAAACTGCCCGGCGGTGGCTGTCCACTCCTACGGGGAGGGCCGTGCCTATTATCTGGCAAGTCGATTCGAGGAAGCGTTCTATCGCGCATTTTATCGTGCTGCTGTAAAGGAAGTCGGCCTGACCCCGGCCTGGCCGGAAGCTCTGCCGGACGGCGTTCTGGCCGCGCGGCGCGGTACGTTCGTCTTTGTACAGAACTGCAATGAACATCCGGTCGAAGTAGGCGGTGTTGCGCTGAACCGTTACGGAACGGCCGTCTGGAAAAACGGCGAGCAGGTCCTGTAAGGCGCAAAAATACCAACTTTCAGCGTTCTGCCGAAAAAGCAGAACGCTTTTTGTTTGCTTTCATACTTGACAAAGCGGGCTTACCCCGGTATGCTGGGGTGGCGCATTGTTGCGCAGTTCTGTGAAAAGGAGAGGATATCCTGTGGCTGCAAAGGAAACCGAAAAAATGACGATCGAGCAGGTGGCCGATGCGCTTGGTGTTTCTAAAACAACGGTATCACGCGCACTTTCCGGAAAGGGACGCATCAGTGAGGAGACCCGCGCCAAGGTATATGCCTATCTAGGACGCACCCGCACCGAGCCTGCCGCCCCGCAGGGCGGCGAAAAGGTGCGCACCAACAACATTGCCATGATCGTGCCACAGCGCTTTATTACGCTGGATCTGCCCTTTTTGCGCAAGTGCATGGGCGGCATCTGCATCATGGCAGACCAGCGCGGCTATGACCTGATGCTTTGCTACGCCTCCAACACCGAGTATTCGCAGCTGCAGCGGCAGCTGGCCAACCACAAGGTGGACGGCGTGATCCTGACCTACGCCATGGCGGATGATCCCTGCATCGAACTTTTGCGGCAATACGAGACACCTTTTGTGCTCATCGGACGCAGCGAGGACAAGACCATCCCGCAGGCAGACAACGATCAGGTCGCGGCTGCCTGCGAGATGACACGCATCCTTTTGCAGCTGGGCGCCAAGCGGATCGCGCTGCTGGTGGGCAGTACCATCTACGCCGTCAACACCGACCGCATACGCGGTTATCTGCGTGGATTCGCGGAATTTGGTGTGCCAGTAGACCAGCGGCTCGTTCATTCCGGTGTGGAATCTGCCGGGCAGACGCTCGATGCACTGGAGGCTGCGCTGGAGCAGAAGGCGGATTGCATCCTTTGCGGCGATGATGAGATCGCCTTTGAGGTCATGGGGGAGCTGCGGACGCGGCATATCCTCGTGCCCAACGATCTGCGAGTGGCCAGCCTGTACGACAGCTCCATGCTTGCCAGCATCACGCCGTCTGTTTCGGCGGTGCAGTACGATGCCGAGCAGCTGGGTAAGACCGCCTGCCGGATGCTGCTGGATCGTCTGGCCGGAAAGGAAACGGTCATGCGGCAGCTGGAAGGCCATCAGGTCATCCTGCGGGATTCTACCAAGTGGAGGGAACGCTCCCACAGCATCAAATAACGCGCTTTTTGTGCCTGCTCCTTTCCCAGAGCGGGCATTTTTGCTCTTTGCATGGCAAAGGTTGCGCTAAAGTTGCGCACTTTTGCCCATGTATCCTAATTTTACCGTCACTTTTTCCAGTTTTGACTCAACAATACCGTGAATTTCGTCCATTGACGTGAGCAAAAGAATGCGGTATCCTATGGGTACAGAAAAACAGCCGCTTGGATGTGCGCAACTTATAAGCGCAACAAAGAGCAGCCGAAGATTTCAGATTGAGAACGAAGGAGAACTGGATCATGAAAAAGCTGATTTCCCGCCGTAACTTCCTTGCAGCCATGGGCACTGTGGCTGCTGCCGGTGTGCTGACCGCCTGCGGCGGTTCTTCCTCTGGCACCGCTTCCTCTGCTGCCGCTTCCAGTACGGCTGCCTCTGCTGCGGAGAGCTGGGGTGATGTGAAGCTGACCATGTGGGGCGCAGAAGAGGATCAGACCATGCTGCGCGAGATGGCAGATGCCTTTATCGAGCAGAATGCGGACAAGGGCAACGTGACCATCGAGATCGGCGTGCAGTCTGAGTCCAGCGCAAAGGATACCGTTCTGGCTGACCCGGAGTCTGCCGCAGACGTTTTTGCCTTTGCCGATGACCAGCTGAACGAGCTGGTGAATGCCGGTGCGCTGCAGGAAGTGCTGCTGAACCCGGACGACGTGAAGAGCCGCAACCTGCCCGGCTCTGTGGGCGCTGCCACCATGAACGATAAGCTCTACGCCTACCCCATGACCGCCGACAACGGCTACTTCCTGTACTATGATGCAAGCGTGCTGAGCGCCGAGGACGTGCAGAGCATGGACACCATGCTGGAAAAGGCTGCAGCTGCCGGCAAAAAGTTCATGATGAGCGT
>ERZ1034913.2156-NODE-2156-length-10344-cov-3.846924_pt1 | contig 10344 bp, 10 predicted proteins | sample MGYA00520697_ERZ1034913 | MGnify/ENA primary metagenome ERZ1034913 (study PRJEB33766, sample SAMN09781786) | gut metagenome | biome: gut microbiome | host: Homo sapiens | place: Madagascar | study: EMG produced TPA metagenomics assembly of the PRJNA485056 data... | reverse complement strand
AGGCAAAAGAATTTTGCGGATGATTTCGGCAACGAGACAGATCATTCGGCGCTGAACGCCGAACTGGACAGGGCATCGAACTCGATCAACGACATCCGGACGAATCTGGCGCTCGTTCAGGCCGACGACGGGAAAATCCGGGCCTCATCCATCACGACCGATTCACTCGATCAGGAAGTGCTGGACTACGTACAGGAAAAAGCACTGGCCGGAGCCAATGCAGTAGCCGATGCGGCAACAGCCATTGCCCGAGAGGCGCAACAGCATGCGGCAAGCGCGGTGCAGACGGCGTCCGACGCGGTGGACAAGTCGGAAGAGGCGGTTGCGACAGCCGAAGCCGCGCAGACACAGGCACAACAGGCTGAAAGCAAGGCCGAACAGGCCCTTTCCGAAACCGCGCAAATCGACAGCAAGGTAACAGCGGCAGTCGATGAAGCCCTGCACGACGCCATCATCCCCGGCCTGACACCGGAGACGATAGCCGGAGCGCTGGGCTACATACCCTATGATGCGGAAACCAACAACAAAGACTTCGCGACATCGGCAGAAGTGGCAGAGGCCATCTCGGAAATCCCCGAAGTTGACATCATGTCGGGAGCGACATCCTCCGGAAACGGAACATCCGGAACCGTCCCCCCGCCAATGGCAGGAGACGAAGACAAGGTTCTTGCATGCGACGGGACATGGAAAAAAGTGTCGGAATTGCCGGAAACAGCGGCCCATCTGTCAGATAAAAACAACCCGCATGCCGTGACAAAAGAACAACTGGGACTCGGTAATGTAGAAAACAAATCATCAGCAACAATCCGTTCTGAACTGAACTCTTCGGAAGTGATAGCGGCATTGGGTTTTACCCCTTACGATTCCAGCAATCCCGGTGGATTCATCACATCCGCAGGAAACGCGAACTATGCCAATTCCGCAGGCTATGCCAACTCGGCCGGATCGGTAGGAGGCATATCGACCCCCGTGTCGAGAGATACCGGAGCCGGAGGCGTCGGAACTTTTCTTTATGGAAAAGGGGGAGAGGTAGCACTCAACGGAACTACCAGTGCCGTTTACGGCATATGTGGATTCCTTGACTCCAGCGCTTCAGCCTTGGGTAAACAAACTCAACGGTATGGCGGCACATGGCGCAATATTGGTGCAAATAATATCTGGTCCGAAGGTATCACCATGTGGCAACGAATAGCGTAAGGAAATGCCATGAACATCATCGAAACGAAAAATCCGAAATACATTGCCGCCGACAAAAAGATCATCCAGCTGGAAGTCAAATTCGAGGAATTGCAGGACATGGGATTTCTGCCATTCGGCGCTACGGAAGATGACGTCGAAGCACATGGCCGTGAATTATACCGGCGGGCCCTGTCCGGAGAATTTGGTGAGATTGAGGAATTCGTCCGTGATCTGGAAACAGAACGGGCGAACAAACTCTCGGAATTATCAACGGCTTTTGAGGACGCCTCCGAAATGGCTCATCTGACCAGTTCGCTCGGATTCGAAATCGACGCCAACGAAACCGCCAACCGCGACATCGAAGGCCTGACACTGGTCATGAGCGACACGGACACGACGATGTTTTGCGATTACAACAACGAGTTTCACGAAGTCACCAAAGCGCAACTGGAAACCATGAGACGTGAAATCGTCGCCAACAGCCAGCGGCTGTATCAGATCAAATGGCAATACCGCTCACTGATCGAAGCGGCCACCACAGTGGATGAACTGGACGCCATCACCATCCGCTTCGACAAGACGGAAGGGGAAACAGATGAACATGTCCAGACGGTGTAAACAGATCCCCATCGCCATCGACCAGCTCGTCAACACGATCTGTGGAGGCTGGGCGGACGAAACCATCTCGTCGGTGGCGTGGAGAAAGAGGCACGAGGGAAAAAGGTGGGCGTTGCTGCGCAAACTGATCGATAGCCTGTTCTTCTGGCAAGAGAACCATTGCGAAAGCGCGTACCAGTCCGAACAGAACCGCTTGCAGTGCCCGCCGGAGTTGAGGGGGGAATCATGATTGGATCGATGGTGACGTCGATGCAGGTGGCGGTCGGTCTGCTGGTGTTGCAGCTTGCCGGGCTGGTCTGGTTCGGGTATCGCCTGCTGGCGGCTTTGGAGCGGATCGGCAGGACGGTCGCGGTAGCGAAAAAGGATATGCAGGAGGGACTTTTTTCCGTGCAGGATCGCATGGACCGGCTGGAAAACCGCTGCATGATGGTCAATCTGGGAAAAGGAGAAGAGGCATGAACGGTCTGATCCAGCGGCATCGTACGTTGGGGGAATTGCTGGCCGAGCTGAAAGCGCGTCTGGGATTTGTGGCGCAGGGGCCGGCTTCGAACAACAACAATCCGCTGATGATTTCGTTTCTCCAGGAAGCGCATGAATATGTTTACGATCAGCTCAATCCGACCCCCATGCGCAAAAAAACAGTCATCAGTCTGGAGCAGGGGTCGTATCTGTATGACTGGCACAACGATACCGAAGACGAGAATATCGTTCCGGGACTGGTGAGATCGGTCTGGCTGATCGATGGGAAAATGCGGATACCGCTTTCGCAGGGCATTTCGGAGAAAGACCGGGAAGACGAGGGGCGCGCCATGCCGGAAAAGTACGATACGTTAAACGGGCAGATCGAGCTCTGGCCGGTGCCGGATAAGTCGGGATGCGGACTGCTGGTGGAATATATCGCCTGCCGTCCCCGGTTCGCGCGGTCGTCCGACCGTCCGGGTGTATCGGACAGGCTGGTGCTGCTGTATGCGCTGGTGAGTGCCAAGGCGCATTTCCGTCATCCGGATTCCCAGTCGGTGGCGGCGCTTTTCAATGCGCAGATGCGGCGCGAGCGGGTCAGGCAGCATGAAAACCGCCGGTATTTCATCAACGGGGGATACCGTTCGGAAAGGACGGTGACCGGAGAAGGTGGCGATTACCGTTTCATGGCGGGGTGAGGTATGGCGACGATTACGTTCAACAAGTTCGATCTGGGAATCGATTTGCGCAAGTCGGCGGCCGTGTCTGACGCCAACCGTTTGCGGGAAATGAAAAATGCCTATGTCACGACCGGTCTGGCCACGGCCAAGCGTCCCGGTTTCGTGAAAATCGCGACGCTGGAGGCCGGGACGAAAGGACTGGCTGCCGCGCTGGGCAAGTTGCATACGTTTTACGGCGGGCCGGATGAAATCGTTCATGAAAATCCGCTGTTTCAGGCGGAAAGACTGGTGTGCGCCGAAGAGGTGACGGACGATGAAAACAGTGAGACATCCCATGTCGCCGTACACAGGGCGGTCACGGATGTCCATTATGTCGATGTGTTCAACGGTTATCTGTACGTTTCGGCCCAGCACGGCGATGTGTGCCGGCACCATTATCTGGGAGACGATGAAATCACCCAGATCACCGATGCGAATTGTCCGCATACCCGGACAGCGATCAAGACGGCCTCGAAGATCTTTTCGATTTCGCCGGACGGATCGACGGTCCGTTATTCGAAGACGGGCGATCCGACGGTCTGGACGGAAGCGGATGATGCCGGCTTTCTGCCGACGGGTTTAAATGCACTGGGCAACCGGGAAGCGAACGCATTGGGGCTTTACCGGGGCAATCTGGTCGTTCTGATGCGGGACGGGGCACAGGTGTGGGTGGTCGATCCCGATCCGACGGCGATGAGTCTGGCCGAGACGGTCGAAAATGTCGGTTCGTCTTATCCGCAGTCACTGGCGACGGTTGCCGGCGATCTGTATTTCCTGTCGGATTTCGGTTTCCGCTCGATCACCACACAGCAACTGGTGGCCCGTCTGGACGATCTGGATATCGGTTCGCCTGTCGATACGCTGGTCAGGCCGGTTTTGCAGGAACTGAAAAGCACGCCGAAGGCGGTGTATTTCTATGGAACCGGACAGTATCTGTGCGCCATCGACCGGCAGATGTTTGTGTATTCGGTATCGAGAACGTCGAAGATCGCGGCCTGGAGCCGGTATGAACTGCCTTTCACGGTCGATGCGATGGATGAACTGGACGGGGTGCTGTATCTGCGCAGCGGCGACGATGTGTACCGGCTGGATGAGGAGTCGCATACCGATGACGGGCAGGAATATGAAGTGATTCTGGAATTGCCGTACATGAATTTCAAGGCGCCGGGGGTGCTGAAACGGGTTTATGGCGTCGATCTGGTGATGCAGGGGGAATGCTGTTTTTCCATGCGCTTCGATGTCCGCAATGTGGAAGCGGTAACCGATGAGGTGCGGGTCGTGGGCAATACCTATGGGGGTGGCCTGATTCCGCTGGAGGTGACGGGAACCGAATTCGCGCCCCGTTTCCGGAATCTGACCGGAGAACCTTTCCAGCTGGATGCGCTGACGATTTATTACGAACCGCTGGGGGTATTGTGAATCTGGTGTTTGTACGGCCCGAAGAGGTGGACACGGTCTGGGCGGAAGTGGCTTCGGAGTTCGGACGGGTGGTTGAAAAGGCCATTCATGGCGAATTCACGACGGAGGATTTGTACAGGCTGGCGCGCGATGGCCGGATAACGGTCGGTGTGGCGCGCGAGAAAGGGGAAGTCGTTATGGTCGTGGCGTTCGAATTTGTCTTTTATCCGTCGGCTACGGCAGTCAATGTGCTGGCGATGGCAGGTCGGCGTCTGGCGGCGTTCATGCACCGGTTTTTGCCCCTTTTCAGGGGATTTTGCAAAAAGGCGGGGGCGGACTGGATCGAGTGTCAGGTTTCGCCGGCGATGGAGAGGATGCACCGTCGTTACGGGTTTGCGACGGTTTACCGGAGTTTGAGAATGAATGTGAAGGAGGAATCATGTTAATACCGACAAAGTTCAACGGTTTCGTCGAAAGCCGCAGACTCTATTTCAAGGGCGGTGGTTCCAGTGATGCCAGAAAAATGGAGCAGGAACGGCAGGCCCGTGTCGATGCGGCGGTCAAGGCGATCAACGACATTTTCGATCCGCAGCCGTATGTGACGGTCGATCTGGACAACAGGGTGACGAGTTACGATCCGTCGCAGACGTATTATCTGGCGGACGGCAGTGTGTTCGATCCGACATCGACCCGGACGGAGATAAAACGGACGCATCACTGGGGAAGCGGTGCCAAACCGTTCGAGGGCCGGTACACGACGTATGATCCGGTGACGGTGACTTATACGGACTGGGACAAGATCAACAACGCGATTGCCAGCGGGGCATTGTACGGTTCGAAAACCGTGACACCGGATGGGCGGGAAAAACTGTACGAAGACCAGCGCGATGCCGTATACGAAATCAATTCCAGGGAAGTGAACCGCCAGTATGGCGATGCGGAACGGAACAACCGTTTCGGGCTGGCCCGCCACGGGCTGATGGGCGGTTCGGCCGATGTCGATTCCAATGCCCGGCTTCAGGAAATCACCAACGAGGGGTTGATGAAGGCCAGCGGTATTGCCGACAGTGCGGCCGCCAGTCTGAGAGCGAAAGACGAAAGTGCCAGACAGAACCTGATTTCGATGGCGCAGTCCGGTATCGATACGGGGACGGCGCAGAAGATGGCCGTGGAGAGCCTGGATTCGACATCGCAGGAAGCGCAGGGTGCCCGGAGTGGGGCCTCTGTCGGCGATCTTTTCGGCGGACTGAGCCAGGCTTATTTGCGTTACAACAATCTGGACGGAAGCGGGACGAACCTGTTCAATACGGGCAATCAGGGCAGTTCTCTTTCGACGCGCAGTTCTTATGGCGGAAATACCAGCCGGTCATGACAGAAAGGAAGGATGGTTATGTGGGGAGCAATTGCAGCGCTGGTCGCTTCGGCGGCCTTGCAACAGATAAACAGCAGTATGGCGGTGTCGCGGCAGAATCAGGCGACACGGGATGCCCTGAAACGCCAGCGCGACTATCAGATGAGGGCGGAAAAGATCGTGATGGATAATGCCGATGATTACCGGCAGGATACGCGTGAGCAAAACCAGAACAAAATCGCGGAAGAGATGACCGGAAATTATTACCGGCCGGTCGAAACCGCCCAGACAGCTCATGCCGAAGCGGCCACGACCCAGGGGAATGTGTCGTCGGACTATCGGCAGGCAAAAACGGCCTCCGATGCGAACCAGCTGAATACGGCAAGGGAACTGGCCGGACTTTTGGGACGGCAGAACAGTGCATACCGCTTGCGGCAGAACGAGGCGATCAAAATGGCGGACAATGCCAGCGAGATTTCCCGGATCAACAATTTCGCCAATGGCATGTATAACGTCGATCGGCTCGCCATTCAGGAAGCCGGACAGGCGAATCCGTTTTTGCAGCTCGGCTCCAGTATTTTGGGGATGTATTATGGTACCTCGGCCCTGGGAAGTGCTGCGGCGGGAGCGACCGGATCGGTCACGGGTACGTCAGCCGGTGCTGCCCTGACCGGTAAATCCGGTGTGGGCCTGCTGGATTCCGGTTTTGCGAATACGCTGAAAAACGGGACGAAATATACGGGAGGGGTGGCTTTCGGATAACGGTTCGCGGGCATGGAGGTTGTTCGTACGACATCCGGGATGATTTCGGGGGAGATCGGCCGGTATCAGGCCGGGGCGACAAGGATGTTCGGGAGGAGACGGGAAAAGCGGTCCGGCACCCGGCGGAAGCTGCCGCCGGTTTTTTGGGGATGACATGACCGGCAACCGGATTTCCACAGGAACAGGCCGATGACAGCGGTCTCGGGAAAAAGCGTCGGGCGATCCGGACAGAAAACAGGGGGCAGGAAATGCGGTTTCGTGCCGTCCGGATTGTCCGCTCAGGTGTTCAGCCGAGGCGGCCATTGCCGGCCAGTCCGTTTCCTGCCGGCTGTTTCGTGCGGTGGGAAAAAGGATCGTGAAAATGGCGGAAAAGGGGAGAAATGGATGGCTTGCGGGGAAAATGGCGGCGGATTCTCTCCGTTTTTGCTTTGAGAAGATTCGCCAAACGGGTAAAATACACATTGTATCCGTATCCGACAGCTACATTCATGATGCTTTCCTTTTTCAGGAAGTCCGTTTTTCTCGCCGCGATCTTTTCCGGCATTCTGCCTGTATCCTCTGTTTCGGCCAGTTCCGGCGATGCCGCCCTGATCGATCCCGTTCTGGAAAATACGCCTTTGCCGGATTACCAGTATGCCCCCGGAGGACGGGATACTCCCAGATCCTTGCTGGCGCTGGTCGATGGACAAAAAAACGGCGCCCAGTCGGAAGAAGCTCTGTTGCGCAAGCAGAAAGTGGAAGATGTACTGCGCCGCAATCCGGATATGCCGGAGTACATGAAAAAGGCCTATCGTGCTTATCAGGAAACGGGTGACCGGAACATCCGCCGTTTTGCGCAGGCTGCTTCCGAGTTCCAGAAGCAGGAATTGCGTGAGCAGCTGATGCAGCATATCGACGATCCGGAAAAACTGAACCGGATAATGTCCGCCCTCTACGGAAAACCGTATGCGCCGTACCGGGCTATCGGACAGAGCGGGTATGTCGTCAATCAGGAAACGGGAGAAATCCTGAGAGGAAACAGGACGCTTTCCGGGGCCTATGACCGGAAACTGTCGGCGCAGACGTCCGGAAAACAGGGAGCTTCGCGCAGACGGGAATCGTCCCGGAGCCGGACGTACCGGGAAGACCGTCATGGCGGCCCGTCGCAGAGCATGAAGGACGATTATCTGAAAGCCCGGAAGCGGGCCGTTGATGCCAATCGCCCGGATCTGGTGGAAGAGCTGGACAGGGCGGCGGCGAGAAACGGTTTTTTCGACTGAACCGGTCACGGCTATGTCATTGATCCGGAATGTTTTTTCCGATCTTCTCTTTTTTTGCGTTCCCGCAAGGACTCTTTTGCCGAAACGGTTATTCTGAACACCTGCTTTACTCTATCTGCCATATTTCTGCTCTTTCCTCTTGCCGCGCAGTCTGCGCGGTTTTTTTGTGCCTTCCGCCTTCGTTTTCTCCTGTCGCCGGGTATTTCCGTTTCCCGGTTTCCTGACTTTGTCGAACCTTATATGGTCTTTTTGTGATGGCGAATCACGTTCCATGATGGAAGTCGCGTTTTCTGAGTATTACAAACCATAAAGTGTTACAAAAGTACCATGAAAGTCCTTATAGGGTCTGAATGTGGAGTATAAGTAATGGAGTTCATTACTGGAATACGGAGAATAGATGAATAGCAAATTCAGGGATCAACCCGAGACGGATCCGCTCGCCCGGAAGTGGAGTGAACGGGTGACGCAAGCGCGTCGTCACTGGGACAGGTTCCACCGGCGTATCCGGCATAACCGGCAGATCGTTTCCGGACTGGACTGGAACCGCGATCCGTCTGATGACGGGTTTTACATGCATCGGGCCAATCTGATCCACAGTACCATCATGGGGATTTTGCCGGGGATTTATGCACGCAATCCCGAGATTTCCGTCAAGCCGCAGCACGCTTCGCGCGATCTGAAGCTGTTGTGCAAGACGATCGAGACGGTGACGAACCGTTATCTGGAAGACGCCGGACTGAAGCAGCGGGCCAAGGCGACGGTCAGGGCGGCGCTGACCTGTTCGTTCGGTGTCCTGAAGGTGATGTATCAGCGGGAAATACATTCCGACCCGTTGATTCATGCCCGTATTCAGGATTCGCAGGACAATCTGGTGCGTGCGCGGGGCCTGTCGATGCAGTGGCGGGAGAACGGTCAGGGCGCCGATGCCGACAGCAGGAAGGAGGAGATCCGGCAGACGGTGGCCGCGGTGGATGAAAAGGCCGAGGTCGGACGTACGGAAGGATTGGTGATCAATCGTGTCATGACGGAACATCTGCTTGTCGATCCGGCCATCGCGGAGTTCTGGGATTACGAACAGGCGGACTGGATGATCCAGACAGTGCCGATGAAAAAGGCGGTGGCCGAGGGCTTGTACGGGTTCTGTCTGGACAGGGCGACGGTTTACCGCCATCAGGGCGAAGTGACCGGAAATTCCGGACGCCTTTTCGAGGGAGTGCGTCCGGAAGCGGGGGATGATTCGCAAATTTGTGTGCTGGAAATCTGGGACAAACAGACACAGCGCGTTTACACGATGGCGGAAGGGTGCGATTTCTGGCTGCGTGATCCGTACAGTCCGCCGAAAGTCGGCGAGCGCTGGTATCCCTTTTTCCTGCTGCCGTTCCAGACGGTGGACGGCTGTTTTGTGGGGCCGTCCATCGTCGATCTGACCGAGCGGCTGCAAAACGAGCATAACACGGTACGTGACCGCTACAACGAGCATCGCGATCTGATCAAGCCCGGCTATATCGCCAGTGCGGAGGTGAACGAGCGGACGCTGAAACGGTTTTCCGATTCGGAGCTGGGAGAAATCACATTGATCGATTCGGATGGCCAGCCGATCCAGCAGGCGATCATGCCGAAATCGTATCCGCCGATCGATCCCGCTGTATACGATACGTCGGCCGTGCGAGTTGACTGGGAAATGGTCACCGGTCTTCAGGATGCTTCCCGCGCGTCGGTCGTCAAGCCGAAAACGGCCACGGAAGCGAATATCCTCCAGCAATCCCTGTCCGGTCGCATTTCCGAATTCCGGGATCAGGTCGAGGATTTTCTCCAGCAGATCGCGCAATACACGGCGGAAATCCTGATTCAGGAACTGGATGTGAAACAGGTCGAGCAGATCATGGGACCTCACAAGACGGGGTTGCTGCCGGTTTCCGGTTCGGGGGAGTTGCCGGTACAAGGGATTGTCGAGCTGGCCTATGACTGGCCGCAGTTGTCCAAGGACGAGATTTTCCGGCTGGTCCAGCTGAAAATCCGCGCGGGTTCGACAGGTATTCCGGACGATCTGGACAGGCAGGAATCCTGGACGCGACTTTTGCCCGTCATACAGCCTTTGATCGGCCAGATCATGCAGTTCCAGCTGGAGGGTGTCAATCCGACTGCGCTGATCGCTTTGCTGAAGGAAACGGTTCTGCGTTTTGATGACAAACTGGATCTGGATGAATTCGTTCCCGATCTGGACAGGAAAGTGGCCCGGGATAAGGCAGCCGTATCGGCCGGGCAAGGAGTGGAGGGCGGTAGCGGGACACAGCCGGTACTGGTTGTGTCCGGCGGTAATGACGGCAATGGTACCAGTGCGATGCCTCAGGCTGATGTGGCTGGCGGCCAGTCGGGATTGCCGGACGATCCGGCCGGAAATGGCAGCGCTTTTCCGGGGCAACGGGTGGCGGCAGAAACCGGTAATGTCCGGGTGCCGCCTGCAAGCGGGCATGAACGACTGTCGCCGGTTGCCGCACAGTATTTGCCGCCGGTATGGCGCCAGTGGCTGGAGCGCGAAGCGGGACAGGCACCGGCCGAAATGGCGGGGGTGGCGGGGGCGGAAGTGGAAACGGGGGTG
>ERZ1034913.2150-NODE-2150-length-10373-cov-5.793371_pt1 | contig 10373 bp, 20 predicted proteins | sample MGYA00520697_ERZ1034913 | MGnify/ENA primary metagenome ERZ1034913 (study PRJEB33766, sample SAMN09781786) | gut metagenome | biome: gut microbiome | host: Homo sapiens | place: Madagascar | study: EMG produced TPA metagenomics assembly of the PRJNA485056 data... | reverse complement strand
TATATACTCTCATTTCAATTTTTATAAATTGGTTAGTTTTTAACTAACGAGTTCTTTTTAAAGGAAATATTATGGAAAGAATTAGGCTTAAGCTAAAAGCTTATGACCATCGAGTACTAGACAGAACAGTTGCAGCAATCGTAGAAGCTGTCAAAAGAACAGGTGCGGATATCAGAGGTCCGATACCAATGCCTACTAAAATCAAACGCTATACAGTTTTAAAATCTCCACACATTAACAAAGATTCTCGTGAGCAGTTTGAAATAAGAATTCACGCGCGTATGCTAGATATAATAGCAGCGACTCCAGATACAGTTGATTCTTTAACTAAGCTTGATTTAGCGCCAGAAGTAAGCGTTGAAGTAAGAGCTATGGGTAAGTAAGGATAAGATATGGAATATATTGTAGAAAAAATCGGAATGAGTAGAACAATTACTAATCCAAGTATCGCTGTAACTTTGCTAAGAGTTGTGAATGCAAAAGTATGTGAAGTTGAAGGTGGAAAGGCTTTAGTAGCATATCCAAAAGGTAAAGCAAGTAATAAATGTGTCGCAGGACAACAAAAAAAATACAATCTTTCTGCAGAATACAATAGATTTGCGACTTTAGAAGTAGCAAATACTGAAGCAGGAGATTTAGATGAAACTCCATTAAATGAAGCAAAAATTTTAAAAGTAAGCTTTAACACTAAAGGTAGAGGTTATAGCGGTGTTATGAAAAGACATAACTTCGCAGGGGGTCCAGCAAGTCACGGTTCGAGATTTCATAGACGCCACGGATCTATTGGTAATAGAGAATGGCCAGGTCGTGTTCAACCAGGTATGAAAATGGCAGGACACTATGGAAATACTAAAGTAACTGTTAAAAACGAAGTTGTATCTTATGATGCTGAAAACAAAATTTTAGTAGTTAAAGGTGCAGTACCAGGTTATAATGGTGCTATGGGTAAAATAAGGATTGCAAAATGAGTAAAGTAGTTGTTTTAAATGATAAATTAGAAAAAGCAGGTGAACTTGATTTACCTTCAAAATATGCAGAAGTAAATCCACACAATCTTTACTTATATGTAAAATCTTACCTTGCAAGTTTAAGAGCAAATACAGCTCATACTAAAGGTAGAAGTGATGTAAGTGGTGGTGGTAAAAAACCTTGGAGACAAAAAGGCCGTGGCGGTGCTAGAGCGGGTTCAACTAGAACTAACGTTTGGGTAGGTGGTGCGGTTGCCTTTGGTCCGACAAATGAAAGAAACTACTTCCAAAAAGTAAATAAAAAACAAAAAAGATTGGCGCTTGAGAGAGCTTTAGCAGATAAAGCAGCTAAGGGTGCGTTATTTACTGCTGATTCTTTAGCTATTGAAAGTGGTAAAACAAAAGATGCAAACGCTGTAATTAAAAAACTTGGCGTCAAAGATGTTTTAATCGTTAAAGATTTACTAGATGAAAAAACACTTTTAGCTTACAGAAATTTAGCAAATTGCTATGTAGTTGATGTAACTGAAGTAAATGCTTATTTAGTATCTGTATTTAATGCTGTTATTATGGAAAAATCAGCGTTAGAATCTATTACAAAAGAGGGATAATTATGGCAGATATTACTGATATAAAGACTATACTTTACACAGAAAAAAGTTTGAATTTGCAAGAGCAAGGTGTCGTAGTTATTCAAACTTCACCAAAGATGACTAAAACAGGCTTAAAAGCGGTTTTAAAAGAGTATTTTGGTGTAACTCCAAAAAGCATCAATTCTTTAAGAATGGATGGAAAAGTTAAGCGTTTTAGAGGTCGTTTAGGTCAAAGAAACGATTATAAAAAATTCTATGTTAAGCTACATGAAGGTGTTAGCTTAGAAAATGCGGAGGCTTAAGATGGCAATTAAAACTTATAAACCATATACTCCAAGTAGAAGATATATTACAGGTTTAAGTTCTGAAGATATTACAGCTAAACCAAGTGTACGCTCACTACTTGTTAAACTTCCAGCACACGCAGGTCGTAACAGCTATGGAAGAATTACAAGTCGTCATAAAGAAGCGGGTGCTAAAAAACTTTACAGAATTATTGATTTTAAACGTCGTAAATTCGGTATAGAAGGTAAAGTAGAAGCGATCGAGTATGATCCATACAGAAATTGTAGAATTGCTTTGATTGCTTATAAAGATGGGGAAAAAAGATATATTCTTCAACCACGTGGATTAAGCGTTGGTGATATCGTTGCAGCTGCTGAAAGCGGACTTGATATTAAACCAGGTAATGCAATGAAACTTAAAAACATTCCTGTGGGTACTATTGTTCATAATGTTGAGTTAAAACCAGGTAAAGGCGGTCAAATGATTCGTTCTGCGGGTGCTTATGCACAACTTATGGGTAAAGAAGAAAAATATGTTATTTTAAGACTTGCAAGTGGTGAAATGAGACAAGTTTTGGCTGAATGTATGGCAAGTATCGGCGAAGTTGGAAATGAAGAATGGGCTAATATAACTATCGGTAAAGCAGGTAGAAATCGCCATAGAGGTATCCGCCCACAAACTCGTGGTTCAGCTATGAACCCAGTAGATCACCCGCACGGTGGGGGTGAAGGTAAGAAAAATTCAGGCCGTCATCCAGTAACTCCATGGGGTAAACCAACCAAAGGTGCGAAAACTCGTCGTAGAAAAGCTAGCGATAAGCTAATAATTTCAAGAAGAAAAGGAAAGTAAGATGGCTAGATCACTAAAAAAAGGTCCTTTTGTTGATGATCATGTAATGAAAAAAGTCATCGCTGCTAAAAAGGCTAATGATAATAAACCAATTAAAACTTGGTCAAGAAGAAGCACAATTACTCCTGATATGATAGGACTTACATTTAATGTTCATAATGGTAAAAGCTTTATTCCAGTTTATATTACTGAAAATCACATCGGTTATAAGCTTGGTGAATTTGCTCCAACACGCACATTTAAAGGGCATAAAGGCTCTGTGCAAAAGAAAATTGGTAAGTAAGGGATAAGATATGAGTAAAGCATTAATTAAATTCATAAGATTATCTCCAACTAAAGCAAGATTGATTGCTAGAGAAGTTCAGGGGATGAATGCAGAATTAGCTATGGCTAGTTTAAAATTTATGCCAAATAAAGGTGCAAAATATATCGCAAATGCAATTTCAAGTGCAGTAGCAAATGGTGGCTTTGAAGCAAACGAAGTGATTGTAAAAAGTTGTCGTGTGGATGTAGCTGCGGTATTAAAAAGATTTAGACCAAGAGCTAGAGGAAGTGCAAGTCGTATTAGAAAACCAACTTCACATATTTTAGTAGAAGTGGTAAAAGCGGAAGTGAAAGCTGAAGAGAAAAAAACAGTAGCTAAAAAAACTACTACAACAAAAGCTCCAGCTAAAAAAACAACAAGCACTAAAAAAGCAACAGCGAAAAAGGAAAGCTAATGGGACAAAAAGTTAATCCAATTGGTCTAAGACTAGGAATCAATAGAAACTGGGAATCAAGATGGTTTCCGACTAAAGCAAATTTAGTAGAAAATATCGGTGAAGATTACAAAATCAGAGCTTTCTTAAAAAGAAAACTTTATTATGCAGGAATCAGTCAAATTTTAGTAGAAAGAACTGCTAAAAAACTTCGTGTTACTGTAGTTGCTGCAAGACCAGGTATCATAATCGGTAAAAAAGGTAGTGATGTTGATAATTTAAGAAAAGAATTGCAAGATTTAATCAGCAAAGATGTAAATATCAATATCAAAGAAGAAAGAAAAGCAGGAGCTTCAGCTCAACTTGCTGCTGAAAGTGTTGCAACTCAACTTGAAAAAAGAATTGCTTTTAGAAGAGCGATGAAAAAAGTAATCCAAGGTGCGCAAAAAGCAGGTGCTAAAGGGATTAAAGTTTCAGTTTCTGGTCGTTTAGGCGGTGCTGAAATGGCAAGAACAGAATGGTATCTTGAAGGACGCGTTCCACTTCATACTTTAAGAGCAAAAATCGATTATGGTTTTGCAGAAGCTAGAACTACTTATGGAAACATAGGGGTTAAAGTATGGATCTTTAAAGGTGAAGTATTACACAAAGGTATGCAACCTGAAAAAACTGAAGAAAGTGCTCCAGCTAAAAAGTCAAGACGCACAAGAAGGGGTAAATAATCATGTTAATGCCAAAAAGAACTAAATATCGCAAAATGATGAAAGGGCGTAACAGAGGTTATGCTAATCGTGGAACAGAATTTACTTTTGGTGAATTTGCATTAAAAGCAACTGAAGCAGGACGTATTAACTCACGCCAAATCGAAGCAGCGCGTATCGCATTAACTCGTTTTGTTAAAAGACAAGGAAAAACTTGGATTAGAGTTTTCCCAGATAAGCCTTTAACAAAAAAACCTTTAGAAACTCGTATGGGTAAAGGTAAAGGTGCTGTTGAGGAATGGGTAATGAATATCAAGCCAGGCCGTATCATTTATGAAATGGCAGGAGTAAGCGAAGAAATGGCAAGAGAAGCATTGACTTTAGCTATGCATAAACTTCCATTTAAAACTAAGTTTGTTACAAGAGAGAGCCAAAATGAAATATACTGAGATTAAAGATAAAACAGCAGCTGAGCTTGCAACAATGCTAAAAGAAAAAAAGGTGCTTTTATTCACTTTAAAACAAAAGCTAAAAACAATGCAACTTACTAATCCAAAAGAGATTAGCCAAGTAAAAAAAGACATTGCTAGAATAAATACAGCAATTAACGCTTTAAGATAAGGATAGAAAATGGCATTTAAAAGAGAAATTCAAGGCGTTGTTGTTAAAATCGCTGGTGAAAAAACTGTAAGTGTTTTGGTTGAAAGAAAAGTGGTTCATCCAAAATATAGAAAAATTGTTAAACGCTTTAAAAAATATCTAATTCATGATGAGAGAAATGAAGTTAAAGTGGGTGATACTGTTGTTGCAGTAGAATGCAGACCGCTTTCAAAAAGAAAATCATTTCGCTTAAAATCTGTATTAGCTACAGGAGTTGAGTAATGATTCAAAGTTTTACTAGACTTGCAGTTGCTGATAATAGCGGTGCAAAAGAATTAATGTGTATTAAGGTTTTAGGGGGTAGCAAAAGAAGATACGCTACTGTAGGTGATGTAATCGTTGCATCTGTTAAAAAAGCTTTACCAAATGGAAAAGTTAAAAAAGGTCAAGTGGTAAAAGCAGTTATTGTTAGAACTAAAAAAGAAATTCATAGAGATAATGGTTCTTTGATTCGTTTTGATGAAAATGCTGCGGTTATTCTTGATAACAAAAGAGAGCCTATCGGAACTCGTATCTTTGGGCCAGTGGGAAGAGAAGTTAGATATGGTGGCTTTATGAAAATCGTTTCACTAGCACCGGAGGTATTATAATGGCGGTTAAATTAAAAATCAAAAAAGGTGATAACGTTAAGGTTATCACAGGCGATGATAAAGGTAAAACAGGTAAAGTTTTAGCGGTATATCCAAAAACACTCAAAGTGGTAGTTGAAGGATGTAAAATCGCTAAAAAAGCTATTAAGCCTAGCGAGAAAAACCCAAATGGTGGTTTTATCAATAAAGAAATGCCAATGGATATTTCCAATGTGGCAAAAGTTCAGGAGTAAGCGATGATGAGATTAAAAGAAAAATACAATCAAAGCATTAAACCTGCATTGGTTAAAGAATTTGATATTAAAAATCCTATGCTTATCCCTGTGATCGAAAAAGTAGTTATCAGCGTAGGTGCTGGTGAGTTGGCTAAAGATCAAAAAGTATTACAAAATGTTGCAGATACTATTTCTTTAATTGCAGGACAAAAGGCTGTGATTACTAAAGCTAAAAAATCAGTTGCAGGATTTAAAGTTCGCGAAGGTTTTCCTGTGGGTGTAATGGTAACTTTAAGAAAAGAAAATATGTATACTTTTCTTGATAAATTAATTTCTATTGCTTTGCCAAGGGTGAAAGACTTTAGAGGTTTAAGTAGGGATGGTTTTGATGGACGCGGAAACTACAACTTCGGTCTTGATGAGCAGTTGATGTTCCCAGAAGTGGAGTATGATAAAATTTTAAGAACTCATGGTATGAACATTTCTATAGTTACAACAGCACAAAATGACAAACAGGCACAAAAGTTATTAGAACTTATCGGTGTGCCATTTACAAAAGGAAAGTAAGATGGCTAAAAAATCAATGATTGCAAAAGCGGCACGCAAGCCTAAATTTAAAGTTAGAGCTTATACAAGATGCCAAATTTGTGGGCGTCCGCATTCGGTTTATAGAGATTTTGGAATTTGCAGAGTTTGCTTAAGAAAAATGGGCAATGAAGGTTTAATTCCAGGTCTTAAGAAAGCAAGTTGGTAAGGATAAAATATGATAAATGATATTATTTCAGATTCACTCACTCGTATCAGAAATGCAGGAATGAGAAAGCTTGAAACAACCAAGCTTTTACATTCTAAAGCTGTAGAAGCTTTAGTTGGAATTTTTCAAGCTAAGGGCTATATTGAGAGTTTTAATGTTATTGAAGAAGATAAAAAGAAATTTATCAATGTAGTTTTAAAATACGATGAAAAAGGTAAGAGTGTTATCAATGAGCTTAAAAGAATTTCTAAGCCCGGTCGTCGTGTTTATAAAGGTAAAGATGAAATCAAGCGTTTTAAAAATGGTTATGGTACTATCGTAGTTAGCACAAGTCATGGCGTTTTAGCTAATGATGAGGCTTATAAAGCAGGTGTTGGCGGCGAAATTTTATGTACCATTTGGTAAAAATCTGCTTTTTATGGCATTGGGTATCCATTCTTTTAAAAAAGTAGAAATATCCTAGACAAATAAAAAGGAAAAATATGTCTCGTATAGGTAAACAACCGATTGCTATTCCAGCAGGAGTAGAAGTAAAATTAGAAGGAAATTTGCTTAAAGTTAAAAAAGGAAATTTGGCAAAAGAACTTGATACTAAAGCAAATGTAAATGTTGAGATTAAAGATAATAATATTCTTTTTTCTCCAAAAGGTGAAGACAGACAAAGTAGAGCTTATTGGGGAACTTATAGAGCTTTAGCTTACAATATCGTTGTAGGTTTAACTCAAGGTTTTTCAAAAACTCTTGAAATCAATGGAGTTGGTTATAAAGCAGCTTTAAAAGGTAAAGTTTTAGAACTAAGCCTTGGTTTTTCTCATCCTATTAATTATGATATTCCAGAAGGAATTGAAATTGTAGTGGATAAAAATACTATTGCAGTTAAAGGAAGTGATAAACAAGTTGTAGGTCAAGTTGCTGCTCAAATTCGTGAATTTAGACCACCAGAGCCATATAAAGGAAAAGGCGTTAAGTATTCTGATGAACGCATTATCCGCAAAGCTGGTAAGACATCTAAGAAGTAAGGGTAGAATATGAGAGCAAATGTATTAAAAAGAAAACTAACTTTAAGAATCAAAAGAAAAAAAAGAATTAGAGCGAAAATTTCAGGTTGTGAAAATTTTCCAAGAATTTCTGTATTTAAATCGAACAGAACTCTATATATCCAAGCGATTGATGATGTAAAAGCTGTAACTTTAGCAGCAGTTGATGGACGCAAACTTGGCGTTAAAGCAAATAAAGAAGGCGCTAAAAAAATCGCTGCTGAATTTGCTAAAACTTTAAAAGCTAAAAAGATAGAACAAGCTGTTTTTGATAGAAATGGTTATGTATATCATGGCGTTATTGCAGTGTTAGCTGAATCTTTAAGAGAAAATGGCATTAGGCTATAAGGGGTAAATCGATGGAAAAATATAATAGAGAAGAATTTGAAGAAGTAATCGTCGATATCGGCAGAGTTACTAAGGTTGTTAAAGGTGGTAGAAGATTTAGATTTACTGCTTTAGTTATCGTTGGAAACCGCAAAGGTTTAGTAGGTGTTGGTTATGGTAAAGCTAAGGAAGTTCCAGATGCTATCCGTAAAGCTGTTGATGATGCGTTTAAAAACATCGTTGAAGTTAAAACTAAAGGCTCGACTATTGCTCACGATGTAGAGGTAAAATACAATGCAAGTAGAATTTTACTCAAACCAGCTAGTGAAGGTACAGGAGTTATCGCAGGCGGTTCTACACGCCCTATCGTTGAACTTGCAGGTATTAAAGACATCTTAACCAAGTCTTTGGGTTCAAATAATTCAGCTAATGTGGTTCGTGCTACAATCAAAGCTTTAACAATGTTAAAAGGATAAGAAGATGAATTTAACAAAAGCAGCGGGTTCAACGCATAAAACTAAAAGAATTGGCCGTGGTCAAGGTTCTGGCATGGGTAAGACTGCTACTAAAGGGGGTAAAGGTCAAACTGCTAGAAAAGGTTATAATGAAAAAAGAGGTTTTGAGGGAGGTCAACAACCACTTCAAAGAAGACTACCAAAAGTAGGTTTTACTTCTAAAATTCAAAAACCTTATGTAATCAATGTTGAAAAAATCACAGCTGTAAAAGAGCTTAGTGAAATTACATTTGAGAGCATTAAAAGTGTTCACAAAATTTCAAAATCTGTGAATAAAATCAAATTAATTGGTGCAAGTGCAAAAGACTTAGTATCAAAAATCAAAGACGAGAATATTAGCGTCACCGGATCAAAATAATGAATAGAGCATTGACGAATAAGATTTTAATCACCTTAGCATTTTTGTTTGCTTATAGGGTTCTGGCTTATGTGCCAGTTCCTGGCGTCAATGCTGATGTGATTGCGGAATTTTTTAATAACAATCAAAACAATGCTTTGGGTTTATTTAATGTTTTTAGTGGTGGAGCGGCTGAGCGCTTTTCTATCATTTCTTTAGGTATTATGCCTTATATTACCGCTTCTATTATTATGGAGCTTCTTGCGGCAACTTTTCCAAATATCGGTAAGATGAAAAAAGAGCGTGATAGTATGCAAAAATATATGCAAATTATCCGTTATGCGACTATTGCGATTACTTTGGTTCAAAGTATAGGCGTTGCTATAGGTTTGCAAAGCTTACATGGTCGTGGCGGTGCAGGGGCTATAATGGTGGAAGATTTAAATATGTTTATCGCACTTTGTGCTATTTCTATGCTTGCAGGAACTATGCTTTTAATGTGGCTTGGCGAACAAATCACACAAAGAGGTATAGGAAATGGTATTTCTTTAATCATTTTTGCAGGTATTGTTTCAGGTATTCCAAGAGCGATTTCAGGAACTGTAGGACAAATCAATTCAGGCGAGATGAATTTCTTAACCGCTTTTGCAATTTTTGCTTTGATTTTAATCACCATAGGCGTGATTATTTATGTAGAACTTGGAGAAAGAAGAATTCCTATTTCTTATTCTCGTAAAGTTGTAATGCAAAATCAAAACAAACGCATTATGAATTATATTCCTATTAAACTCAATCTTAGTGGGGTTATTCCACCGATTTTTGCTAGTGCGATTTTGATGTTTCCAACAACAATTTTACAAACTAGTACAAATCCTTATCTACAAGCCATTAATGACTTTTTAAATCCAAATGGTTATTTGTTTCATGTTTTAACTTTCTTGTTTGTAATTTTCTTTGCTTATTTTTATGCTTCTATTGTATTTAACGCTAAAGACATAGCAGAAAATTTGAAAAAACAAGGCGGTTTTATCCCTGGAATTCGTCCAGGTGAAGGAACTTCAAATTATCTTAACGAAGTGGCTTCTCGTTTAACTTTATCAGGTTCTATTTATTTAGGACTTGTTGCAACCTTGCCTTGGGTTTTGGTGAAATTTATGGGTGTACCTTTTCATTTTGGCGGTACTTCCGTACTTATTGTAGTGCAAGTAGCACTTGATACGATGAGAAAAATTGAAGCTCAAATTTATATGAGTAAATACCAAACTTTAAGCGCAGTAGGTTTGTAATAAATAAAATTAGCAAGATTTTTCTTGCTAATTTATCCTAGGTTTTTGCTTTAAAAATAAAAACACAATGCATACTATAAAAATTACTATTGACCATATTAAAAAAGCATCTACAAGACCCATTTGCCTAACGATAGGTTGAGAGATAATAGGACTTAAAAATTGTCCTAAAAATATACAACTTGCTAAAATTCCATAAGCCCTAGCGCGAGCATTTTCAGGACAGATTGAAAAAAGATAAGCCGTATTATTTACAAGCATAATACCTCCGCCCATTCCAAGTAGGGCTAAGGCGATTAAAACTGTGAAAAAACTATCTACTAAAAAAAGCAGCAAAAAAGAACAAGATACGATAAAAAGAGTTAAAACATAGATAGTTTTAATACTTAAGAATTTTATAATGTGTCTATAGCTTAGAGAGAAAAAACCATAGCATAGCGCAGATACAGACATCGAAATACCTATATATTTAGGATCCAATCCTAAATGTTCTTCTATATAGTGAGGGAGTTGAGTTGGTGAAATATAATAAACCACCATGATAAAAAAACCTATAAA
>ERZ1034913.2142-NODE-2142-length-10403-cov-20.518941_pt1 | contig 10403 bp, 8 predicted proteins | sample MGYA00520697_ERZ1034913 | MGnify/ENA primary metagenome ERZ1034913 (study PRJEB33766, sample SAMN09781786) | gut metagenome | biome: gut microbiome | host: Homo sapiens | place: Madagascar | study: EMG produced TPA metagenomics assembly of the PRJNA485056 data... | reverse complement strand
TAAACATTTTTTTCTGTTCATCCATTACTTTTTCCTTCTTTCATAATTCCGATTTATCTCACTGTCCATCTGCGCGGTAAACCACATCAAAATACTCGCAGACGCACTTCATTCTTTCGTCAAAATCGATGCCGATTTCCTCACACGCTGCAGCAAACGCCTTGCGGTGGGCCTTCTTCCACGCGGCAAGGGTGCCGTCCCCCTCGGCGGCGGCACAGCCTGCCGTCACATCTTCAAACGGGACAACGTCCACCTTTGTGGTGCGGGTAATGCAGCGCGGCTGCAAAGCAGTTCCAGCGCTGCGCCCGCGTCCACCAACCACGGGCGCACCTGCTCATGGGAGAGCAGCAGCGGCATACGGTCGTGGATGGGCGCTACCGAATCATTGGGCGCGGTGGTCAGAATGATCAAGCAGTTCACACCATTTATAGTATCATAAATGCCCGTCAAGTAAAGCGGCTGTCCCGGCATTTGAAAAAATATTTGTACTTGGCGGCGTCCCATTCATAAAAGCCGGTAGCAGCGCTGCTTCACAGTGAGGGAATCTTTGTAAGCATCCTGAATCTATTGCATCGCAAAGAAAAATAATTGACAACTCCAATTATAATATGCTTTAATAAGGGGTAAAACACTTACAATGTAACAATCTGCAATGCTTAAAGACACTGAACTGACCCGAACAAATCTCAAGGAGATATACCATGGCAGAACGCGAACTGCGGCGGATGAACCGCATGGAATTGATAGAGATCATCTACGCGCTCAAACAGCACGAGGAGGAACTGGAACGGCAGAATGCCAAGCTTTGCCGACAGCTTGCAGACCGCACGCTGCGGCTGGAGCAGGTTGGTTCCATCGCCGAGGCCGCTTTGTCGCTGAACCGGGTATTTGAAGCCGCACAGGCTGCAGCAGATCAATATTTGGAATCGATCAAGGCGCAGTACCCTGTGCAGGGCACCGAGTTTTCGCCCACCGCGAATAACGAAGGGGCATATTGGAAATGAAGGGACTGAGCGGAAAGCGCGTTGAGATTCCCTCTATGGAGGAGATCACGCAGGAGCGCAAACGCCTGTCTTACCGCAGGCGTTACAAGCGTGTGCTGAAAAGCACCGCCTATGCGCTGGTCGTTGTGGCAGCCATTGCGGTGCTGCTGGCAACGAACCTGCTGCCGGTGCTGCAGGTGTCGGGTGACAGCATGAACCCAACCTTGCAGGATCAGGACATTCTGGTTCTGCTGAAAACAGATACTCTGGAAAAGGGAGATCTGTGCGGCTTCTACTGGCAGAACAAGCTGCTGCTCAAGCGAATCATCGGTATCCCCGGGGATGTGATTTCGATTGACGGCAACGGCCTTGTGACGGTGAATGGCGAGGTGCTGGAGGAACCGTATGTCGATGAGCTGGCCCTGGGAGAATGTGACCTCAGCTTCCCGTATCAGGTGCCTGAAAATCGCTTCTTTGTGATGGGTGACCACCGCGCGACCTCGATCGACAGCCGGAGTACGGTTGTCGGCTGCGTTGAAAAGAGTCAAATTGTGGGCAAGGTGTTTCTTAGGGTATGGCCCGTGCCCCGTATTTCGTGGATAGGCTGATGGAGGAGTCCACATGAGAAATCAATTGGACAAGGCGATTCGGCGGGTAATGGCAGCGCGCCATGCGGAGCACCGCCGTGCTGCCGTGCTGGTGATACTGGCACTGCTGACGATACTTTCCGTCAGCTGGCGTCTGCACCAAGTAGGCATCGCGATGACGGACGATGAATACTCCTGCGGATATGAGGAGCATGTACACAGCGATGCCTGCTATACCGAGGTCTTGATCTGCGGTTATGAAGACGGAGCATCGGAAACCCCTGCTGATTCAGCGGAGGAAGACGGCGAAGCCGCGCCGGCAGCCCACTCCCATACCGCAGACTGCTACCAAAGGGTGCTGACCTGTACCCTCCCGGAGCATACCCACACGCTGGAATGTCTGGCGGACATAACCGCAGATGTTGAGACCCCGGCAGACTGGGACGAGCAGAGCGAGGGCGTGAGCAGCTTCTGGAGCGATGCCATGACGGAAATCGCACAGAGGCAGCTTGGCTACACCGAGAGCGCCAAAAACTTTACGGTGGACAAGGCGCTGGGTGAGACCTTGGCGCAGGCCCATCACTACACACGCTACGGTGATTGGTACGGCAACCCTTACGGGAGCTGGGATGTGATGTTTGTCGCCTTCTGCCAGCATTATGCAGGCATACCGGAGGATGTCATTCCGCAATGCGCAAGCCTGCTTCAGCTGCGCACGGAATTGGAAAACGCACACCCTGAATACATCACCCCGGGTGGCAGTGAGGCCACACCGGGCGACATCGTACTCTATACAAATGCCGCCGGTGAGGAAACGATCGGCATTGTAACCGCGTATGATGGCGCGAACCTGACCGTTGTTTCCGGCGCTGTGGACGGTGCGGTAGCGGCTGTGACGGTCGCAGAGGCCGATGTCACCAATACCATCCGTGTGTTGGATGCGTATGGCGTGTATGCGCAGACCGGCGCATCAGACGGATCCGAAGAACTCTCCTTTGATGCGGACGCCATTTTGGCAAGAGACGGCGCGGTGGCGTATATTGTTTGGCAACGGCCGGATCCCATAATGCCGGCTGCGGAAGACGATGATACACTGACCGCAGCGGCAGCAACCCCTCAGTATGACAGCGAGGGCAACCTAAAGCTGGATAATCTGCTGACAAGTACAGCTATTTCCATCAAACAAGGTAATGTCTGGGAACCGCTGGATAACGCTGCATCTATTAAGGACGGCACCCCGGTTCGGGTGGAGATCGCCTACAAGGTACCGGCAGGTGCACTCAAAAACGACAAAAACACCGCGACCTATACCCTGCCGAAGGGCATCTATCCCAAGAAAGATCTGACAGGAAACATCACCGATTCAAACGGTGAGATAATTGGTACCTTTACGCTTACGAAAAATTCTCCTACGGTCACATTTACATTTAATAACAATACGAGCCAAGAGTTCACCGGTACTTTCAAGCTTGATACCACGATCAATTACGCAGAGACCGGTGGCGACGGCCAGATACATCTGGGCGATAAAACCTACACCATTGCGCCGGAGTATTCGCTGAACACGAAGAAAGAGCACACCCTTTCGGAAGACAACAGTAAGGTAAGCTACACCGTCACAGTCAATGCCCCAAATGGTACGCATAACCAGACGGTCACCATTACGGACCAGCTGGCCGCAGAGAATACCGCAAACGGCAGCTATGATACGAGCAGCATCAAAATCGACGGGAAGCCGCTCTCCGAGTATACAGGTGCCGCCATCACCTACAACACAGACGGCAAGGGCTTTACGATCACAGGGCTGCCGCCTCTCGGATATAACCAGTCGTATAAACTGACCTATGACGTAAATGTGGGTGCTGTGACAGGCGCAGACGGTTCCGGTACGATTGTCAACACGGCCAAGGGCACAACCAGTACGCTGCAGAGCAAGGAGGCCAAGGATACCGTCACCGTGAAGGAGAGCAGCATTGCCAAAACAGGCACCTATGACGCTGCGACCCACCGCATCAACTGGGCCATCAAGGTCAAAAATCCGGGCGGTGATTTGGCAGGCTATAAAGTGACCGATACACAGGTCACACAGCTGGGCATTGTTGGTGATGTGACGCTGAAGAGTGCTGACGGAACAGTTGTAACAACCATCACAGGCAATGATTTTCTGGCCAACGGCTACACCTTCCCGGCAGGTTCCAATGCGAGCTCCTATACATTTACCTATCAAACGGTTGCACCGGACCCGGTGAATGGCACCGTTTCCGCCACCAACCAGGCAACGCTGGAAAAAGGTTCACGTTCCTATACCGCGACAGCCAATGTTTCCACCGGTGTAGGCAAAGTGGATATTCGAAAGTATCCGGGCACTGTCACGCCGCTGGAAAACGGTGACCAAAAGGTCATGTGGAATATAACCGGAACGGTTCCCGCGGGCGTTAACAGTTTCAAAATCGTGGATAACATCCGCGAACCGCTGTACGGCGTCAAAACCCAGCTGGAAACCGCCATTCGAAACAATCTGCGCTTGACGATGGAAGGCGGAACAACGCTGACATGGGAGGAGGCAGAGAAGAACGACATACAGATTCAGCTGTCCCTTTTTTCCAACGGTTCGAATGACTGGAGCGATCCCGACAACGGCAGTTTGGTTTCCGATGATGCAACCGCGGTGCATCGCATCCGATTACAGTTTAGCCGGACGGACGGCGAGAAGCTGCGCATTTTGAGATGCACCATCAGCGACATTCCAACGGTGGCAAAAACGTCTGATATGGCGAACAATACCACAAGGCATTTTGTGAACCGCGTGGAAATTTACTCGGATAACGCCGGGAACGAGGGCTGGAGAGGAACTTACGATTATACAAAGATCGGTTCTATCACCAAGGAAACATCTGACAAGAGCGACAATGGGTACAAGCAGAACAACAGCACTACCTATGCCAAAAACAAGGTCATCTGGTATCGCATCAAACTGAATCTGGGTAGCGGTGTTGTAGACAAGACCCACGCGCTGACGGTGGTAGATAAGATCCCGGACGGCATGAAGCTGGCTACGGACAATAATCCTCTTAGCAGCTATAGGATTGCGGCGGATCTGGATACAAAGTCGGGCAATAAATATACGGGCATCACAAAGCTTCGCGAAAACCAATACGGCTTTATGTTTGGCGGGAAAATTTATTGGTCGATTGACACTTCTGTTTCGGGGCAGCTGACCATTAAGGTGCTTCCTATTACGCTGCAAAGTCTGATCGACTCAAACAAAACAACGGATCATTATGTGGAGATCCGCTATGCGCTCCAGCTGGATGATGCGGCAGCCTGGAACGAGCGTACTCTCGAGGAAAAAACCTATACGAATGCTGCCACATGGGACGGTGCATCGACATCGTCCGGCATGACCATCACGCGCCCGAAAAAGGAGCTTCTGGAAAAGACCGGCAATTATGATGCAAAAACCCATCAAGCCAATTACACCCTTTGCATCAACCCCCGCGCAGAGGATCTTGCACCGGGCAGTGACACGCTCGAGCTTACGGACACGATGGAAAGCACGTACTTCGGCAAAACCGGCATGGAGCTGATGCTGGATTCTATCAAGGTATATGAATACATCCTGCAGGACGGCGACTGGGTAAAGGGCGAAGAAGTCAAGGACGGTGTCCGCGTTGAAAAGGTTGAAGAAACCGCATCGACGCGGAAGTACAAGTTCATTCTGCCGGACGAGAAAGCCTTGGTACTGGAGTACTCTTATAAAATGAATCCGGGTAATCTCGCAAGCGACATGGCGGTTACCAATACGGCTACGCTGGCGGGAAAAATTGTAGGCAGTCAGGTTTCGGTGAAAAGCGACAGTGCAACGGCAACTGTAAACAATGCCGTTCTGACTGTTTCCAAGACGGATTCTGCTACAAACTTAGCCATCACGGCAAGCCCGGCAACCTTTGCGATATACCACTATAATAAAACCAACAGTAAGTGGGAGTCCATTGGAACGTGGCAGACTACGAATGGCAGCTTTGACCTGATATTTGCGCAATCCCCTGCAACAGGCAGCTTGCAGCTGGTCACAGGGAACCTGTATAAGCTTGTGGAAACAAAGGCTCCAACAGACTATGCGCCGGATGCAACCCCGCACTATTTTATCTGGAATAGCACAGCAACGGATGATGACAAAAAAGCAGCTGCGCTTACAGCTGCAACCGGAACTACTGTCCCGGAGGGGGTTACCACTGCAAACATCAACTTTTTGGGCGTGAACGGAGACCGCACCACAATGGCCATCCCCAACAAGCAAAACTGCCTGACCCTGCGCAAAATCTGGTATGGCATCGGGAACGACACGATAGAAGCTCCGGTGGACGAGATCCAGGTGCAGCTGTACCGTTACAAGGATGGAAAAGACAAGGCGGACGCAGTGGCGGTCGGAAAGCCGGTCACCTTGACAAAAGCTGACGGCTGGACCAAGAAAATTTCTTCCTTGGAGAGCGGTTATCACTACTATGTAAAAGAGTTAGGAACAGACAGTGGCGCGCTTATCTTCTATGAAGTAAAGTACAGTGAAAGCAACGACACCGGTGTCACCGGCGGCGGCACCATTACCATCACGAACAAGCAAAAGCCCAGCTATGAGCTGCCCGCCACCGGCGCGGCCGGCACACCCCCGTATACAGCAGCAGGTGCCCTGATCATGGGCATCGCGCTGATGTTAGGATATCTTATCAACAAACGCAGCCATTTGAGGGGGGTGATAATTAGAAATAACCCCTCCACCGATGTGGACAACGCAGACCAACCTATTTGAGCAAGGAGACATAAAACCAATGAAGTACATGAAAAAATTTATGGCACTGATTGCAACGCTGACGCTTGCACTGGCCATGGCCGTCCCAGCGTTTGCAGCAAGCGGTACAGCAAGTAGCAGCAAAGGAACAATAACCATTGATAATGCCGTGACGGGCACGACCTACAAGGCTTATCGTATTTTTGATTTGGAAAGCTATGATACAAACAACGATGTGTATTCTTATAAGCTGAATACGAAGTGGAAAGATTTTTCTGAATATAGAACAACCATTGATGACAATGAAGTGAGCGCAGCAGAATTTTTTAGTGTAAATTCGGCAGGTTATATTGAGTGGAAAGATGCGAAAAAAGATGCCGGAGCGGATTTTGCAAAGCTGGCAAAGGCTTTTGCGGTTGAAAAAAATATTGAATGCGATGCAACAGAAACCGCAACTGGCGCTACAGTGACCTTTGCAGATTTGACACTGGGTTACTATCTGGTAGATACCAGCCTGGGGTCTCTGTGCAGTCTGAACACAACGGCGCCGAGTGTTATCATAAAAGAAAAGAACAGTGATACAACAATCGAAAAGAAAATCGTGATTACTGGTATTACTGGTGAGGAGAAGGTTGATAGCAACAGTGCAGGCATTGGTGATACCGTAAACTTTAAAATCACCATTACGGTAAAGGATGGTGCCCCGAAGGGCTATGTTCTGCACGATAAGCTCTCCGGTCTGACATTTGATTCTGATTCACTTAAAGTTAAAGTCGGAACAAGAGAGCTTACTGCAAATACTGACTATACCTTGGTTGCAAACCCCACAGATGGGGATTCCTTTGATGTAGAATTTATTGATGGAAAACTCAAACCGAACGATGTAGTCGTTGTTACCTATTCGGCGACGGTTGCGGCAAACGCCACGATTGCGGGCGCAGGCAACAAAAACACGGCACAGCTGGAGTATAATGGGAAACACAGCACCAAAGAAGAGACAACAACCTATGTTTGGAAACTGAATGTACACAAATATGCGCTGGACAGTAAAAACAAGGAAGTGGCGCTGAGTGGTGCAAAGTTTGTACTGTACCGCAAGGACGATACCGACAAAAAGTATTATGCAACGCTGACTGGCAGTAAAATCGACAATTGGGTAACCGATAAGAACAATGCGACGACTTTGGAAACTTCCGGCGAAGGTAATATTTTGATTGAAGGTCTCAACGTGGGAACCTATTATCTGGAAGAAACCGAAGCGCCCGTAGGGTATAATAAGCTGACCAAACCCATTGAAGTTAAAATCACCGCAACATCCGATGCTACAGGAGTGATCGAAACGGTTGAATATAAGAATTCAAGCGAAACCTCTTATACACAAGCAACAGATGCAACTGTTAAGGTCTTGAACAAAGCCGGAACGCAGCTGCCCTCCACCGGCGGCATCGGCACTACCCTTTTCTATGTGATCGGCGGCGGGCTGATGGCCGTGGCTGCCGTTCTGCTGGTCACCAAAAAGCGGATGAATAGCAAGTAAAGGCGCATTTGCCGTCATATACCAATCCTTATAACATTAGGGAGTAGCCCATGAGAAAGAACCTCAGCACAATTATTTTAATATTGATCTTCCTCGTGGGTCTATCCGTGATGTTATATCCCTCCGTCAGCGACGCTGTCAACCGGAAGCATCAGTCCCGCGCAGTGGCTGGCTATGCCGAGAAGGTAGAACAGCTGTCAGATGCGGATTATCAGACCTATTTCGATGCTGCCGATGCGTACAACCGGCAGTTAAACACCACCCCCAATGCCTTTTATAAACCGGATCTGGTCAGCGGCTATGCGCAGACGCTCGACATCTCCGGCACGGGCATTATGGGGTATATCACGATCCCCAAAATCAGCGTTGAGCTGCCCATATACCACGGCACCGATGAGGGCGTGCTGCAGGTGGCAGCAGGCCATCTGGAAGGCAGCAGCCTGCCCGTGGGCGGTGCCGGGACCCATGCGGTCATATCAGCGCACCGCGGCCTGCCCAGCGCAAAGCTGTTCACCAATCTGGACGAGCTGGAGGTGGGCGACCGCTTTACCATCACAGTGTTGAATCGGGTGCTGACCTATGAGGTCGATCAAATCTCCATTGTGCTGCCTACTGAGATCGACCAGTTGCTTCCCACCGAGGGGATGGATTATGTCACCCTGATGACCTGCACCCCCTACGGCATCAACACGCACCGCCTATTGGTGCGCGGCAAGCGGATCGAAACTACGGAAAGCCAAAAGCATATCCGTGTGGCGGCAGATGCCTTCCGCATTGACCCCATCATCGTGGCCCCGATTTTGGCCATCCCGATGCTACTTGCGGCACTGGTCGGTGTGCTGGTTGCCCCACATCTGCGCAAGCGCAGCAAGAGAAGGAGGAAATAACATTATGAAAAGCATCCGTGATCGGTTGGCAGTGCTGCTTATGCTGTGCCTGCTCGTGTGGGGCGCTGTTCCGGCTCTTGCCGCAGAAACGGTTGATGAAACGCGCATCGGCTCCATCAAGGTATTGCTCTGTGATACCGAAACCGCAGCACCGCTGCAGGGCGGTGAGCTGACGCTGTACCGTGTGGCGAGTGTCTCTAAAAACGGCGCAGATATGAGCTTTACCTACACAAACGGCTTCGAAAACTGCGGGATCGCGCTGGACAATGTATCCGAAAGCACGCTGGCGAGCCGATTGGCGGAAAAGGTGGCGCCGAATGCACAGGCAGTCACCAAGACCGTCAACGACAGCGGAATCGCCGTGTTTGATGATCTGAAGACTGGGCTTTACCTTATTGTGCAGAAGCAGGCAGCCGAAGGGTATGACGCCATACAGCCTTTTCTTGTGACGGTGCCGATCATGGAAAACGGGCAGTATGTCTATGATGTGGACGCCCACCCCAAAGCGGGCACCGCCAGCCGAAAAACAACGCAGACACCGCCTGCGCAGGAAGTGCTTTCTGCACTGCCGCAGACCGGCCAGCTGAACTGGCCTGTCCCGGTGCTGGCGGTGATCGGTGTTGTACTGGTGGCAGCAGGTGTTGTACTCAAAAAGCGAAGTGGTCAGAATGAGAAATAAGCTGGGGAACGCCCTGATCGCGCTTGGGATTCTGGCATTACTGGCAGCTGTGCTGCTTATGGGCTACAACCAGTGGGACAGTACCCGCGCAGAAAAAGCAGCCGACAGTGTGCTAACCCAGCTGGAGGAATCGATCGCAGAGCCACGCACCATCTATCCCGGTGATGCAGCAGAACCCACAGCGGACACGGAGATGCCTGTTGGCACCATTGACGGCTACGACTATATTGGGTATCTCTCTATTCCGTCCATCGGGCTGGCACTGCCCGTGATGCAGCAGTGGAGCTATCCGGGGCTAAAGATCGCGCCGGGGCGGTATTCCGGCGCGCTATATACAGATGACTTGGTAATCGCGGGACATAACTATGCGCGTCACTTCAGCCCTCTGACGCATCTTACGGTGGGGGCAGAAGTGCTTTTTGTTGACATGAATGACAACACATGGCATTATGCGGTCTCGGATACAGAGGTTCTGCAGCCAACCCAAATCGAGGAGATGGCGGTCAAAACGTCCGAGAGCAATTGGGATCTGACATTGTTTACCTGTACTACGACCGGTCAGGCACGATATGCGCTGCGCTGCGTCCGCACAGACGAGTGAGCATGATTCATAGTCATCACTTTCAAAAAGCAAAAATACTTCCGCATTGGAAAGCGGTATCGCCAGAAATGAATTTCAAAATTTCCTCAAAAGACCGTTTGCCGGACATCATTGCCTTTAAAAGCTGCTCCTGCTGTTGTTCCTTGCGAATGTCGTAGAGTTTTTTCAATTCGCCAACAGCCTTTTCGTGAGCAGCTCTTGTTTTTGCCACTTTCGCTTCGGCTAATTCCATTTTTAATGGAAAGCCATATTTTGAAGCTTGTAATATTCTCCCAACCAATTCTATTTCGGATAGATACAAACATAGCATTTCAGAAGGTTGGAATTCTCTTTGTCTATGTCC
>ERZ1034913.2139-NODE-2139-length-10423-cov-3.694155_pt1 | contig 10423 bp, 8 predicted proteins | sample MGYA00520697_ERZ1034913 | MGnify/ENA primary metagenome ERZ1034913 (study PRJEB33766, sample SAMN09781786) | gut metagenome | biome: gut microbiome | host: Homo sapiens | place: Madagascar | study: EMG produced TPA metagenomics assembly of the PRJNA485056 data... | reverse complement strand
GTGGCCGCGGCCATCATCCTGCAGGACCACACCATCACCGAGCTTCTGACCACGGCGCCTCCGGGACCGGCGTTGACGCTGGGAGCGGCAACCACCATGGTGGCCGGCGGCTTCATCGCGGGCGCCATCTGCACGCCCGACTACGCGCGCTTCCTGAAGAACGGCACCCAGGTGTTCTGGATGACGCTCATCGGCACGTTCGTGGGCGAGCTGGGCATGAACCTGCTGGCCGTGCTGCTGGCGCACGCCATGGGCACCGAGAACATCGTCGACATCATGATGGGCACCTCGGGCATCATCGGCGTCATCATCGTGGTGGCTTCCACGGTGAAGCTCAACGACATCAACCTGTACTCGTCCAGCCTGGGCCTCGCCACCATGATCAACGCGCTGTTCAACAAGGCGCTCAGCCGCAACGGCCTCGTGTGGGCGCTCGGCATCGTGGGCACGCTGCTGTCCGTCATCGGCATCATCAACTACTTCACGAGCTTCCTCACGCTGCTCGGCGTGGCCATCCCGCCCGTCGCCGGCATCATGGTGGTGGACTACTTCATCCTGAAGCGCAGCCGCGCCACGCTCGACGCGTCCCGCGCCAAGGGCGAGCTGCCCGAGAAGGTTGAGAAGTGGATTGCAAACGGTGCACAGCCGACAGACACGGTTAAGCGTCTTTTAAAGAACAAGGGCATCATTAAATAAGAAAGCCGAGGCTCCATATGGGGCATACACGGCAGGAGGAACCGGTAATGAAGGAACTTTTGGAGTTTGTTGCAAAATCAATGGTCTCCGACCCGGACGCCGTTTCGGTTGAGGAGTCCATGCGGGACACAACGGTTGTCCTCACCTTGCACGTGGGCGAACACGACATGGGCAAGGTCATAGGCAGACAGGGCCGCATAGCAAAGGCTATTCGCACTGTTGTCAAGGCGGCTGCAAGCCACGAAAACAAAAAGGTAATTGTAGATATTGTATAATATCTGAACAGACTGTATCGGGGGCAGGACGTAAGCGTTTTTTGCAGCTTGCCTTTGATACAGTTTTGTTTATTACGGATATATGGAGAATCGATTGTATGAATACATCACTTGAAATCGGACAAATAGTCAATACGCACGGCTTGCGCGGCGAGGTCAAGGTCATGCCATGGTGTGACGACCCCGCCCTCTTTGACGAGCTTGCGTATGTTTGCATAGATAATAAGGAATTCGATATTGAACGCTCAAGAATGCAGAAGAATATGGTTATTCTCAAGCTGAAGGGCATTGATGATATAGACACTGCCGAAACTTTTCGCAACCGCGTGCTTACCGTTCCGCGCGAGGAGCTTGGCGAGCTGCCTGAGGGAACATACTATATATGTGACCTTTTGGGCTGCGAGGTGTTTACCGTGGACGGAACTCTGCTCGGCAAAATCGACGACATAATCAAAACGGGCAGCAACGACGTGTACTCCGTACGCAGCGGCGAGGGTAAGCAAATCCTTATCCCCGTGATAGACGAGGTAATGCGCTGCGTTGACATAGAAAATAAAAAAATAACGGTTGAGCCGTTAAAGGGACTGATTGACTGATGGCGGGACTTAGGGTGGATATTCTGACCCTGTTCCCGGAAATGTTTGACGCCGTACTCGGCACAAGCATAATCGGCAGGGCGGTCAAAAACGGAATACTGGAAATCAACTGCGTACAGATACGCGATTTCGCATTCAACAAGCACCGTCAGGTTGACGATTATCCGTACGGCGGCGGTCAGGGCATGGTTATGCAGGCGGAGCCTATATTCCTCGCCTACGAAAGCGTTTGCCGCGGCAGCAGCAAAAAGCCGCGGACGATATATATGTCACCGCAGGGCAAGGTCTTTCGACAGTCAAGTGCAAAGCGCCTTGCAAAATCGGAGCATATCGTCATTCTCTGCGGTCATTACGAGGGCGTTGACCAGCGCGTGCTTGACGAAATAGTCGACGAGGAAATCTCGCTCGGCGATTTTGTGCTTACCGGCGGCGAGATTGCCGCAATGGCGGTGGTTGACGCAACCGCGCGCATGATTCCCGGAGTTCTTGCGTCGGAGGACGCGTTTCGCGACGAATCGCATTTTTGCGGTATGCTTGAATACCCGCAGTACACCAGACCCGCCGAATGGCACGGGAAAGCCGTGCCGGAGGTTTTGCAAAACGGCAACCATAAGCTGATTGAGGAATGGAAACGCAAGGCGGCAATAGACAACACATTTAAAATGCGGCGCGGAATGCTGAGATGCGCAGGCTTGAGCGAAAAGGAACGCCGCTACGTAAGCGAGCTGAAATCGAGCGGAGCCGACCCGAAAAAATAGATACGGAAATTTAATATTTTGTTGTATTTTCCGTTTTATTGTGGTACAATTAAAAAAAACCTTTCCGAATAAAAAGAGGTGATTTTGTTGAAGTGTCCAAGCTGTAAAATCGATATTGCAGACAGCGCAAAAAAATGTCCCTTCTGCAAGGAGCCGGTAGGGAGCGAAGCAAGCGAAAAGTTCAGAAATTTTAACTTTAAATATACCATTACATCAAAGGAACAAATCAAGATTATACGTGACACGGTGAGCGAGCTTTCCGAAAGAGTTGCCGCGGACTCTGCAAAAAATCCGCAGCCGCAAAAGTCCAAGCGAAAATTTGTCTTAAAGCGCAAGGCAAAAAGCGCGGCGGCTAACCCATCAAAGCGCAGCGTAAAAGCCGTGCCGCCGGTCGCTACGGCGGGCGGAGTTTTACCAAAGAATGCCGCGTCAAAAGACGCTTTAACGAATAATACCGCGGCAATCGGCGCTTTAACGGATAAAGCCGCGGCAATAGGCAATTTGACAGAGAATACCGCACAAAGCGGTACTTTTGCGAGCAGTGCCGCTACAGGCGGCACACTGACGGAGAATACCGCAGCGGAAAGCCTCTCAACACAAAATACCAAAGCGGCAAACACTTCGGCAGCCGCGGACGCTGCTGCCTCTGCGGTCACAAACGCAAAACCGCTTGACAAATCAAAAAAGCTGCGACTTGGGATTGCGGCTCTGATGCTTGCGGCAATACTGATTGTCGCGGGAATTGTCAGCCTTGCCGTCGGACTTATAACGTCACGCGACGTCAGCTACGGTACATACGTCTACTCAAAGGGCAACGAGCTTTATGCCGTATGTAACGGAAAGAGTACAAAGATCTCCTCTGACGCGGTTGACGAGGACTACCTCACAAAAATGTCCGTCTATGCGAACAAGGTCAGCGCCGCCGAGGTTTTAAACGGCGCAAGAACCTATAAAATCTCGCAAAACGGCAGATATATATACTATCTTGAAAACTTCAACCCAGACAAGGCGTGCGGCGATTTGTACAGGGTTGAAAAGGGCAACCCCGATTCGCGCATAAAAATCGCCGCCGCCGTAAACGGCTCGGTTGAGCTGTCCGCACGCGGCGACAAAATACTTTTCCTTTGCAGCGCTGACGAAAACGGCAACATGGGCGCGCTGTACTATTGGGAGAAGGGACTGCGCGAGCCTTACAAAATCACAGCCGACATCGACAGCGGCACCTTCCTCTTTTCAAAGGACGGCAAAAAGGCAATGTTTATACAAAACCTTGACCGCGAGATTATGCAGGGCGACCTTTACACAAAAAATCTTGAAAAGCTGAAGGACGAGAAAATGCAGCTTGACAGCGGTGTGTGCCGCGTGTTCGGCACGAGCTTTGACTCCAAGCTTTACATCTACGGCAAAAGCTATGACGTATCGGACAAGAGCTTTGAGATTTTCTCCATAGGCGGCAAAAACGGACTTTTACAGATGAGCGAAAAGACCTATTCCGCACCGGTCATATGCAAGAAATCGAATAACGTGTTTGTCATTGACGCGGACAGTGACGGAACAGGCACGCTTTACAAATCCGCAATCGCGGCGGCAAAAAGGGAGAAAATCGCAAGCGGTGTAAGCAGCGTTCAGCGGCTTTCGGACGATGAGAAAACGCTCCTTTTCGATAAGGTGTTTGACGGCAAAACCGCCGACTGCTACACCTACACAAAGGGCAAGCAGCCGGAAAAGGTTGCGGAAAATATAACGGTGGACTATGATACCGTACACGATATTCCGCAGTTCGGCTACTCGGACGACCTTAAAACCTTCGTTTTTATCTCCGACTACAGCGAGGAACGCGGCGGAACGCTTTTCCGCACCGCAGTGAGCCGCGGAAGGGCAAAGCCCGCGCAAAAGCTTGCCGAGGGCGTACACTCATGCTATATCGGCGACAGCGGCAGGATTATCTATACAAAGGACTACAACGCGGAGCGCGGCACAGCCGACGTATACTCCGTAAACGGCGGTAAAACGCTGCTCCTTAAAAACGAGGTTTCGCCGCTTATGTTTGCTCCCGCGGCGGATTGCGGCAAAATTTTCTGCATTACCGACTACAACGCAGGCAGCGCGTCCGGCAGCCTTGAATCGGTTGACGGCAAGGCGAACACAGAGGTTTTGGACAAGGACGTGTTTGGACTTGACATAAGCAAAAACGGCGATATATTCTACTATAAAACGCTTGATGCGAAAAACGGCGGCAGCTTTGATTTATGGCTTCTCCGCGGCGGCAAAAATGCGGCGCTCGAGGTCGGCAACGGCGTACAAACCTTTGCCGTAAGATAGTGCAAACCCCTTATATAAGGCAGTGCAAATCGATTTTGCGTTCCGCGACATACAAAATATTAGTCGATAACCGATTCGCACAAATCGGGGTTCGGATTTTTTTCAGGTAGTACAGAATATTTCCGTACGGAGGTATTAAATTTGAGAATAGGAATCTTCGGCGGCAGTTTTAACCCGCCGCACATAGGTCATCTTCGTCTGGCACAGTCGGCATACGAGGGCGGCGCGCTCGACAGAGTTATATTTATACCGTGCGGCAATCCGCCGCACAAGGACGGCTCGGATTTTGCCGACGCGGAGGACAGGCTGGAAATGACGCGGCTGCTGACAGACGGCGACGCGCGTTTCTCTGTCTGCGACATTGAAATAAAAAACACGGAGAAAAGCTATACCGCAAACACGCTTGAAAAGCTGAGTGCCATGCACCCCGATTGGGAGCTGTGCTTTATAGTCGGCGAGGACTCGCTGCGCGATATGAAGGACTGGCATATGCCAAAACGGATTTTCGCCCGCGCGGAGATTATCGCCGCAGTCCGCGGCGGTCTTGACCACAGCAACTTTATGCGCTGCGCCGAGCTTTACCGCCAAAAATACGGCGCAGTCATACGCACGGTCGAGATGACCGAAACGGACGTTTCCGCATCACGGATAAGGCAGCTTATCAAAAACGGCGGCGACACACGGTATATGCTGACCGATAAGGTGGCAGAATACATTAAGGAAAAAGGAATTTACAGGGAGATATAAGACAGTGACAATCGATACAGACGAAATACGAAAAATACTTGAAGAAAAAATGAGCGTTAAGCGCATGAAGCATATGCAAAATGTTGCGGACGAGGCGAAAAGCCTTGCCAAAAAATGGGACGCAAACCCCGATTCTGCATACCTCGCGGGTCTTGTTCACGACTGCGCAAAGGAGCTTGACGCGGAAACAACAAAGGAGCAGCTCCGGGGCTTCGGCTTTGAAATAACGCCCGAGTTTGAAAAATGCCCCGCGCTTTTGCACGGTCCGCTCGGCGCATACCTTGCAAAGCGTGACTTCGGTATAGACGACCCCGACATATTAAATGCTGTTTACTACCACACAACGGGCAGGGCGGATATGTCAACTCTGGAAAAAATAATCTACATTGCCGACTTCATCGAGCCGTCGCGCAGTTTTCGCGATGTGGAGCTTGTGCGCGGCATCGCCTATGAGGATCTTGACGCGGCGGTTTTGTGCGAGGCGGAAATGCTTATAGTGTTCACCCTTATGAAGGGCAAATACCTGCACCCCGCGTCCCTTGCCACGCGCAACGGCTTTTTAAGCTCTGCGGGCAGCTACGCCGCGATAAGAACGGGAATTTTACAAAGAATAGATTAGAGGGGACTTGCGATTATGAAGGTTAAATCACCGCTAAGACTTGCGGTTGCGATACTTGTTCTTCTTATGATTATATACGCCGGATTTGCGGGCGCAGTGTCGATAATATCCGGCAAACCCATACACTTCGGGATTTTCAGCCGCGGCGGGATTGCCCGCGCCGGCGAGGTCGAGGACTTTGTTGTGGCGGGTGTTGACGAGGAAGGCTACCGAACGGACCTGATTCTGTTCTGCCGCTATAATCCGTCCGACAACTCGGTCAACGCGATTCAGATTCCGCGCGATACCAAGGTTGACAACAACCGCAGTGACAAAAAAATCAACTCGGCGTACGGCTCAAAGGGCAAGACCGAAACCATGTTTAACGAGCTTGAACAGGTACTGGGAATACGTCCGAAAAAATATGTGATCGTCAGCTTTAACGGCTTTCGCGAGCTGATTGACGCTATAGGCGGCGTAGAGGTGGACGTTCCTATGCGAATGTATTACACCGACCCCGCGCAAAACCTTGTTATCGACCTGCAAAAGGGCAAACAGGTCCTTGACGGCAGGCATGCGGAGATGTTCATGCGCTTCCGCTACAACAACGACGGCTCCGGATATCCGAACGGAGATATTGACCGTATCGCGGCGCAGAGGCAGTTTTACCGCTCGGCTACCGACAAACTGCTCAGCGGCGGCACTATACTAAAAGCGCCTAAAATTCTGGGTATCATAAACAAAAACGTAAAAACCGACTTCACAGCTGAGGAAATCGTGAAATATATCGGAAAAATTCCAAAGCTGAGCATGGATAAGATAAACATCATGGCTCTGCCCGGCGAGGGCAGGTACGAGGGCAAGGTGTCCTACTTCTTCTGCAACAAGGAAAAAACCGAGGAGCTTATGAACGCCTGCTTCGGCAATGCCGGCAGCGGCGACAAGGTGCAGATTAACCCTATAAAGAATAAATTTATCAAGGTTAAGGTTGTTGACGCAACCTCTATCGGCTCGGACGAGCTGAATGTGTGCGAGGTTGTTTCAAAAACGCTCTCGGAGCACGGCTTTAAGGTTATCTCCGCCGAAAAGGCGGAGCGAATCCGCGACAAGTCGCAGATTATAAGCCACAACGCAAAGCACGCGGCGGAGGACGTGGGAAAAACCTATCCAAGCGTTGAGGTTTTTGGCGAGCTTGAACCTTACGAAAAGAAGGACGGCGAAAAAACCGCCCCCGATGTAACGGTTATCGTAGGAAACGATTTTGTTTTTTAGAATCAGCAAAGGCCGCCGACCTTTAAGGCAGGTTTGAATTGCTCGGTTTTCCGCCGTGAGAGCGGTTTTAACCGCAGAACGTACCGTTTCAACCTCTCGGTTTTCGGTGGTGACAACGGTTTTAAATGACAAATTTTATACCACAGGGCGCAAGCGGATTTTAAACCCGCCGCTCCCGCGGCTGCCGCAGGCGCGGCACAGCCGGATTTACTTTATTATATATGCCGCCAAAGGCGGCGGAACGGAGATTATTATGAATTGTGAAAACACTTTTGTGTGTACCGCAGTCAAGGCTCTTGACGCAAAATTCGGACGCGATATTCAAGTGCTTGACCTTCGCGGACTTACCACGCTTACGGATTATTTTGTGATTGCGACCGGCGGCTCGGCGCTGAATATTCAGGCAATGTCCGACCACGTTGAACAGGAAATGGCAAAAGCGGGCGCAAAACGTCTGACAAAGGAAGGCTATGACACCGCAAACTGGGTTCTTCTCAGCTATGAAGATGTAATTATCCACATATTCCAGGACGAAACCCGCGAGTTTTACAAGCTGGAGCATATCTGGAAGGACGCGCCGGAGGTCGATATAAGCGGACTTCTGATAAAAAACTCCGCGGAATCCGATTCGGAGGAAAATTAGCCGTTATCCGCGCGCGGCTGCGGCTGCTACTGCGGCTTTGCGCCTTTTTCCGCTGCGGCGCGCCGACCGAAAACACCGATTGAAACAAAACTATCTCAGAAGGGAATGTTCATAAAAATGAAGTACGATTTCAAGACTATTGAAGAAAAATGGCAGAAAAAATGGGAGGCAGACCATGCCTTTAAAACAACCGAGGACACCTCAAAGCCGAAATACTACGCGCTTGAGATGTTCCCATATCCCTCCGGCAACCTACATATGGGTCACGTGAGGAACTACTCGATAGGCGATGTTGTCGCAAGGTACAAAAAGATGCAGGGCTTTAACGTCCTTCACCCGATGGGCTGGGACTCCTTTGGTCTGCCCGCGGAAAACGCCGCAATCAAGCACGGCACGCCCCCCGCGGAGTGGACATGGAAAAACATCGACAATATGCGTACTCAGCTTAAACGGCTCGGCTTTGCCATTGACTGGGACCGCGAGGTTGCAACGGCAAAAGAAGAATACTACAAATTCACTCAGTGGATGTTCCTTCAGCTCTTTAAAAACGGGCTTGCCTACAAGAAAAAATCCTTTGTAAACTGGTGTCCGTCGTGTCAGACCGTTCTTGCCAACGAACAGGTTGTAAACGGCAAGTGCGAAAGATGCAAGAGCGAGGTTGGCAAGCGCGACCTTGAACAGTGGTTTTTCAGCATTACAAAGTATGCCGACAGACTCTTGAAGGATATAGACAAGCTCGGCGGCTGGCCCGACAAGGTTAAAAGTATGCAGACCAACTGGATCGGCAAGTCGGAGGGTGCGGAGCTTAAATTCAGGCTTGACGGCTCCGACGAGGAGCTGACCGTATTCACAACCCGCCCCGACACGGTATACGGCGTTTCGTACATGGTTATTGCGCCCGAGCATCCGATAGTTGAAAGCCTTATCTCCGGCAGACCAGAGGAGGCTGCCTGCCGCGAGTTTATCAAGAAGGTACACGGCATGAGCGAAATCATGCGCAGCTCCACCGACACCGAAAAAGAGGGCATATTCACAGGCAGATATGTAATCAATCCGCTTAACGGCAAAAAGGTTCCGCTTTACCTTGCCAATTATGTATTCCTCGACTACGGCACAGGCATAGTTATGGGCGTTCCGGCGCACGACCAGCGCGACTTTGACTTTGCAAAGAAGTACAACCTTCCGATTGAGATAGTTGTACAGCCCGAGGGTCAGAACATGAAGGGCGAGGATTTGACAGAGGCGTTCGCCGCGGAGGGTATTATGGAAAACTCCGGCGAGTTTGACGGCATGAACAACCGCGAGGCTCTTAAAAAGATTATCGACTATGTTGAGGAAAAGGGCATAGGCGAAAGAAAGGTCAACTTCCGCCTTCGCGACTGGCTGATTTCGCGTCAGCGTTACTGGGGCGCGCCGATTCCCGTGGTTTACTGCGAGAAGTGCGGCACTGTTCCGATTCCCGAAAGCGAGTTGCCCGTACGTCTGCCGGAGAATGTAAAGTTCACCGGTCAGGGCAAATCTCCGCTCAGCGAGTGCGAGGAGTTCATGAACACCACCTGCCCCAAGTGCGGAGGTCATGCGCGCCGCGAAAGCGATACTATGGACACGTTCGTATGCTCGTCATGGTACTATCTGCGCTACTGCGACCCGCATAACGACAAAATGCCGTTTGCAAAGGACAAGGTTGACTACTGGATGAACGTAGACCAGTATATCGGCGGCGTTGAGCACGCGATACTCCACCTTTTGTATGCAAGATTCTTTACAAAGGTGCTTTACGACCTCGGCTATGTTTCATGCGAGGAGCCGTTTGAAAACCTGCTGACACAGGGCATGGTTTTAAAGGACGGCAGCAAGATGTCCAAATCTGTCGGCAATGTCGTAAGTCCCGACGAGATAGTTGCAAAATACGGCGCGGACACAGCAAGACTGTTTATACTCTTTGCAGCGCCGCCCGAACGCGACCTTGACTGGAACGATACCGCGGTCGAGGGCGCATACAAGTTCCTTAACAGGGTTTGGAGAGCGGTTGACGAGCTTAAACCCTTTATGTCGGACGAAAAGGTTGTATCGGCAAGCCTTAACGCGGAGGAAAAGAAGCTCCGCTTTGCCGTAAACGCAAGCATCAAAAAGGTTACGGAGGACTTTGAGCGTTTCAGCTTTAACACCGCGATAAGCAGTATCATGGAAATGGTGAACGAGCTTTACCGCTATAAGGACGCAACCGCGCCCGAGAGCTACTCAAAGCCGCTGATAGGCGAGGCTCTCCGCTCGCTTATCGTCCTGCTTTCGCCGATTGTTCCGCACATAACACAGGAGATGTGGGAATCCATAGGCAACGACACCGCACTGTTTGACACGCCGTGGCCGAGCTTTGACGAGAGCGCACTGGTTGTCAGCGAGGTTGAAATCGTTGTCCAGATTAACGGCAAAATCCGCGACAAGATGACGGTTTCCGCCGACCTGGGCCGCGAGCAGATGGAGGAAATCGCAAAGACCTCCGACAAGGTTAAGGC
>ERZ1034913.2134-NODE-2134-length-10443-cov-17.858009_pt1 | contig 10443 bp, 10 predicted proteins | sample MGYA00520697_ERZ1034913 | MGnify/ENA primary metagenome ERZ1034913 (study PRJEB33766, sample SAMN09781786) | gut metagenome | biome: gut microbiome | host: Homo sapiens | place: Madagascar | study: EMG produced TPA metagenomics assembly of the PRJNA485056 data... | reverse complement strand
CCTTAAGCGAAAACTATGTGCATGGTTTGGCTGCGTTTGGGCCAAGATTAAAAAATTTCGAAAGCCCGCATTCCTCCCGGGGCTCAAGCCCCGGGCTTCCTGCGGGAAATTCTGTGACGGAGAAAACTTCTCTCTCCCCGTCATCTGCAACAGACCGTCAGTTTATTTAATTAACTGATTTAAATAGAGAAAATAAGGCACCGGCGGACGATACAAAGGTATACGCAGAGCACCTTTAAGAATGTGTTTCGGGTGGAAAAGCGCCCAGCAGAAACAATTCGTTACCTTTGCTTAGTAAAGACTTAGGCCGCATCTAGGTGTCGGCTAATTCCGCCTCCATAAACTGCGAAGCACAAAGAAAGACACAGCACCGCTGAGTCTTGAAACGAAACCGAAAAAACCAAGCCTTAATAAGGAAACACAAAAATGACCAACATGAAGACCCTTGCTTTCGCTGCCGCTGCTCTCTCCGTTTTCTCGATCGGCACCGCCCAGGCTCAGTTTGTGGGCCAGAGCCAGCCCGTGACGACCGTCAAGCAGGTTTTGGACAACGGCCGCGACGACCAGATGGTGGTGCTTGAAGGCAACCTCATCAACCAGGTCCGCAACGACAAGTACACGCTGCGTGATGCAACCGGCACGATCGTCGTGGAAATTGATGACCGCATCTTTGCCGGCCAGCGCGTCGACAGCAACACAAAGGTGCGCGTTGAAGGCGAAATCGACACGGAAATCATGAAGCCCAACGAAGTCGAAGCCCACCGCCTCACCGTGATCCGCTAACCGGATACGCTTCTTAAAATCCTGCCGAAGTATTCCGGTCGCGAATACTTCGGCTTTGTCCGTATTTTGCAGCCACCCAACCTTCTGAGTCCGCCATGCACATACTCCTTGTTGAAGACGACCCGATGATCGGTGAAGCCGTCCGCGAAGCCCTCACGGACGAGGGTTACGATGTTCTCTGGGCCAAAAGCGGCTGGGAAGCGGGCGGCATGCTTGCGGCGGGAACCTTTGACGTTGTGTTTCTTGATCTGGGGCTGCCCGGCCGCGACGGGATGGCGCTTTTGCGGGACCTGCGGACCAAGGATACGGCAACGCCGGTTTTGGTGATGACCGCCCGCGACGCGCTTGAAGACCGGTTAGCCGGGCTTGACGCGGGCGCCGACGACTACGTTTTAAAACCCTTTCACATGAGTGAGCTTCTTGCGCGCATGCGGGCGGTGCTGCGCCGCAAAGCCCCGGCGCCCGAGGATACACAGGCTGCCGCAGAACTTACCAACGGCATCGTGACCCTGCGGCTTGACACCAAAACCGCGACCGTCACGGGCCCGGCCGGAAAAGAAGAAACCGCGCTTTCCAAAAAAGAGTTTGAGCTTCTGGAAGCGCTTTTGACGCGCCCGGGGACCATTCTCTCGCGCCAGGCTCTTGAAGAGCGCCTCTACCCGGACGAAACACCTGAAAGCAACGCCCTGGAATTTATTCTTTACGGCCTGAGAAAAAAGCTCGGCGCAGGCGTCATCCGCAACATCCGGGGCCTTGGCTGGATGGTGCAGAAAGGGGAAGCCGCGTGAAAAGCACGCTTTTTGAAAAAAATTCTCTCATCCGGCGCTCTCTTTTGTGGTGCAGCGCCACGCTCGCGGTCTTTCTCGTCGTTGCCTGCACGGTGAGTTTTTTTGCCGCCTGGGAGCGTGCCGAAGACGAACAGGACCACACCCTCAAACAGGTTGTGGGGCTCATTTCCCGCGACGTCGTTGCAGGCCGCATGGATATGGGGGAAGTCCTTCCGCCCGAACCCGTCGGCGGCTTTTACGGCCCGGGCGGCTCGGGCTACGACCCGTCAAAGCCCTCCATTGCCGCACTCACGATGGATGACGATGACTTTGAAGACCGCTATGAAGCCGATGACGACAACGGTAACGCCGTGCTTGTGGCCGGGCAACCCGTAACGGTGCGGCTTCTACACGGCAGGGGCCGCGCCTTAACGACCACCTTTACCCGAACCTATGAAGACGGCGCGCACACCGCTGAACTTTTCGGTCAGCCCTACCGCATCTACTTCAGAACGCTTTCCGACGGCACGCACGTTGCCGCCGCGCAAAATCTTGAAGAGCGTAACGAAACGGTGCTTTTCACAGCCCTTGTCTCCACGGCGCCCCTTCTGATGCTTGCGCCCGTGATGCTTCTCATACTGGGTTTTGTGCTCTGGAAGAGCCTGAGACCCTTAAAAACCTTTGCACAGGGAATCAACGCCCGCAAGCCCGAAGACCTCTCTGAAATCAGGACGGAAGGCATTCCGCAGGAGATAAAACCCTCGGTTGAAGCCATGAACCGGCTTCTGGCCCGCGTGCAGGCGCTCCGGGAACGCGAAGCGCGCTTTACCGCGGACGCCGCGCACGAATTAAGAAGTCCGATGACGGCGCTCTCGCTGCAGGCCGAGCGCCTTGCCGCCTGCAAAATGAGTAAAGACGTCAGAGACCGCGTCACATCGCTGCAAAACGGCATTAGCCGCGCAACCGACCTCATTACGCAGCTTCTGGCCCTGAAACGCGCTCAGGCTGCAGACGGCACCCAGTCCGCTGCACCCGCGCGTGCCGGGTGCCTTACGGTGATTGCCTCGGTGATGGAGGAGCTTTACTGGGCAGCCGATGAAAAGTCAATTGACTTTGAGGCCGAAGGCCTTGACACACCGGGCGCGGACAAACTCACAGCGGCCGTCGGGGAGAGCGACCTCTTTACGATGGTGCGCAACCTCGTTCAGAACGCCGTCAAGTACACGCCTGAAAACGGCACGGTCAAAGTAAGCGTCACAGATGCTGCCGACTGCATCCGCATCTGCGTGGCCGACAGCGGCCCGGGGGTTGCGCCCGAAGAGCGCGGGCGGATTTTCGATCCTTTCTACCGGATTTTGGGCAGCAAAGAAACGGGCACCGGCCTCGGGCTTTCCATCGTGAAGACCATCGCTCAGAGAACCAGCACCGAAATCAGTCTTGACTGGACCGATGCTGTGAAAAAGACCGGCCTCACGGTAACGCTCACACTGAAAAAAGCGCTTTAGGCGGCGCGGGCAAAACGCGTGAGAAGCCTGCCCGCAATCCGGGTCACAAATCCCGCGGGAAGAAGCCTGATGAGCCCGACACAAAGGCGGTTGAGGGCACCGTCAATCACAACGGGTTTTTCGGAACGCAAAGCTTTCCAGCCGGTTAAAGCCGCCTCGCGGGCTGAACGCGCGATGATGTCTGAGCCCGCTGAGGGCGCCACACCCGCGGCATCGGCAAAGTGCGTGAGCGTATAGCCCGGGCAAAGCGCCGTCACAGTGACGCCCGTACTCTTGAGTTCTTCGGCAAGCGCCCGGGAAAAGGAAAGCACATAGGACTTTGTGGCCGCATAGGCCGCTAGTTTCGGGCACGCCGCAAAGGCTGCAACCGAAGCCACATTGAGAATCCGGCCGTTGCCGGCCTCACGCATCGCGTGCGCGGCCAGCATTGAAAGCACGGTAAGCGCTTCCACGTTAAGTCCCATCATACGGGTGACCCGCTCAAGGTTATCCGCGTCAGCCGCATCGGTGTAGACGCCAAAGCCTGCGTTGTTAACCAAAATCTCAGGCGTGATGCCTTTCTCCTGCGCATATGCCCAAAGCATTTGAGCAGCTTTTGCGCTACTCAAATCCATGGGGAAAAACATAACCTCCGGGCTTCCTGCCCGCCTGAATTCATCGGCAGCCGACCTTAAGCGTTCGCCGCTGCGGGAAGCGACAATCAGAGAAAATCCGTCCGCTGCGGCCAGAAGCGCAAGCTCCCGGCCGATACCTGATGTCGCTCCCGTTACGATGCACCACTTCGCCACAATTAATCCTCAACAGCAAACTGAACCTTTGAAGCCACCGCCGTCATGCGGCGAAATTCAAGCACCTCACCCTTGGGGTTAGGTGCAACACGCTCAAGAATAACGACGCAGCTGCCTTCAAGAAAACCGTAACCCACGAGGTCTCCTTGGGCAAACGAGGCGCGCAGCACGTCACTGCAGGAGGCAATCTTCTGACAGAACTCCGATTCGAAGTAAGCGTACATCGACTGCCCGGGATCAAGTCTTTCAATCTTTTCGCGGACCTCCTCACCGAAGCAGCGGGGATTCAAAAACATCTCGTCGAGAATGATGAGTTCACCGTTGCTTTTAAGAAGCCGCTTAATCTTCCAGACATGATCAGTGCCAGGAGCGAGCTCGAGCACTTCGGCAATTTCAGGCTCTGCGGGCACTCTGACAACCGCAAGCACCTCATGATCAAACACATAAAAGTTACCGTCACGGTCCTGGAAACGCTCAAAGCGGTTCACCAGACCGTGCAAGATGATTATTACTCGCGGCGCGCGTGTATTGTCCCAATTTGCATTTTTATCCTGCAAATTATTGTTTTAAAACAAGAAACACTCAAAAAACGCCCGAAAATTCTGATTTGCACCAGGCACGCGCGCACAAGCGCCAAAGCGCGTGCAAACCGCTAAGATTCGCGGCTTCGTTCTGTCTTTTCCTTTGTGTGTCTTCCCATGGCAGTCCCCGGCGAACGCAAGCCCATTGACTCCTCCGCAGTCCTTACCACCGTTGTTTTGTGTGCCCTCTGGGGGCTGCAGCAGACGGCGATCAAGGCCGCTGCCGGCGAAATCAGCCCCATGCTTCAGGTGGCGCTGAGATCCGGCATTGCGGCGCTTTTGGTGCTTCTTGCGGTGCGTTTCGTCATTAAGGATCCCTGGAACCCGGCAGTGCGCTTTGCCGACTGCCTTAAGGTCGGGATCGGCTTTACGCTCGAATTTTTCTTTGTCTCCGAGGGCCTGCGCTTTACGAGTGCCGCCCACATGTCTGTGCTTCTGTATACGGCGCCCCTTTTTGCTGCCGTGGGTCTTTCGCTGAAACTGCCGGAAGAGCGGTTAAGCCCGTTGCAGTGGCTGGGCGTACTCATTGCGTTTACCGGCATTGCCGTCGCGTTTCTGGTGCCGGCACTTACCGGTGACCAACCGCGCTCTTCCGGTGATCTTTGGTGGCTCGGAGACCTTCTGGGGTTGGGTTCCGGCATTTCCTGGGGACTGACCACCTACTTCATGCGCACCACGACGATGAACACGGCCGCGCCCTCACAGATGCTTTTCTGGCAGCTTCTTGCGGCGTTTGTTTTTCTCCTCACCACGGCGCTTTGCACCGGACAGACGACCTTTTCTCCGGCACTCACCGGCTGGTCGAGTTTTCTCTTTCAGACCTTCATCGTCTCATTTGCGAGTTACCTCGTCTGGTGCCGGCTGCTGAGAACCTACCTTGCGGCACGCTTGGGCGTCCTTGTTTTTGCAACACCGCTTTTCGGGGTTTTGTTCGGCGTCCTTATTCTCGGGGAAGAAGTCGGATGGCCCTTTGTCACGGGGTCGGTGTGCGTTCTTGCCGGGATCATCCTGGTGCAGGGGTCGCTTAAATTTTTCAGGCGCCGGCACTGAGCCGCAACAGCACCTGCGGCGACGGATTTCAAAGACTTTTTTGCATGATTGTTTGTGTCAACACAACACTCGGCGCAATAAAATCCAAACGAACCCGCTTTTTTATTTCCGTTTGGCCCTGAGTCAGGTATAACTTCATCAAGTGGGGAGCTTTCTCCCTGTTGCCCGGCTTATCGGCTTACTATCAGGCAACGCTTACAAAGGCCGAGAACCTGAGGCTGAAGATGATTCTTGTAAAGGATACAAGCCTATGAAAATCCTCGTTCCCATTGACGGCAGTTCCTACAGTGAGAACTCGCTCGCGTTTGTCGCTTCCCGTGCGACACTCTTGGGTACCGCGACTGAAATCGAACTTCTGGTCGTTTTGGATCCCCTGCCCGCCCGCGCCGCGCGTCTGGTGAGCAAGGACTCCCTGATGCGCTACTACGAAGACGAAGCCGAAAAGATCTTTAAGCCCGCCCGCAAATATCTGAAGGCCCAGGGTATCGAAGTCACCGAAGCCTTTATCGTGGGTGATCCCGCGGAAAAGATCGCCGAGGAAGCCTCGCGCCTTCCGGCTGACCTCATCATCATGGGTTCGCGCGGCCGCACGGCGCTTGCGGGCCTCTTCCTGGGCTCTGTCACCAACGGCGTTCTTGCCCGCACCAAGAATCCTCTGCTGATTCTTCGCAACAAACCCGCTCCGGAAGCCGACGCCATGCGTGTGGGTATCTGCGTGGACGGCTCCAAATTCGGTACCGCGGCCGTCAAATACGCGCTGCGTCACAAGGAACTCTTCGGTAAGGGCGCTTCCTTCTACCTCATCAACGTCACCAGCGACTACGCCGGTGCCGTGATGCCGGATATGGCCGGTATGGCTCTGCCCGCGCTTTCCGAATCTGAAGTCATTGAACTGCAGAAGAAGGAATTTGACGAAAGCATTGAACCCGTGCGTCCGCTTTTAGCCAAAGCCGGCGTTGCCCCGAAGGAAATCTGCCTTGTGGGCAACCCCGGTGACGAAATTGCGGCGTTTGCAAAGAAACGCAAGCTCGACGTTGTCGTGATGGGTAGCCACGGATACGGGCGCTTCAAGTCCGCCGTGATGGGCTCCACCGCCACGCGTGTGGCCGCTCAGGGTGATGTGCCGATCCTGCTGATCCGTCACTGATCTCACTTTAACAGGCGGACGTCTATCCTCACGCCCGCCTGAAATTAACGCAACCGACTGCATTGCGGGCCCCTCCCTTAGCCCGGTGCGGTCGGTTTTCTTTTTGCCGGATTTGCCGCATGCTTGCCTGTGTTTTTCTCTACACACTGTCCCTGCATCTAAGTTTTTCGATGATGCGTCTGACGCTGAGCCTTGATGCGCTTAATCACGGTGCAGGCGGCACCGAGGTCGGCATCCTCATCGGGCTCATCTCGCTTTGCCCGATGCTTGCGGCACTCAAATACGGCCGCTGGGTCGATGCCGTGGGTCCGAGAAAACCGGTCTGTTTCGGCGCGCTCTGTATTTTCTGTGCGGCGCTCATTCCGTCTCTGGCCGCAGCCGACACTTTCGGTCTCATTCCCCTTTACTGCTGTGCGCTGGTGAGCGGCCTCGGATCCATGTCCGTGCAGCTTGTGGGGCAGGAATTGACCGGCTACACGGCCTCTCCCAAACAGCGTGCCGTTGCGTTTTCCTGGCTTGCGATGGTCTATTCAGCCTCAGGCCTCATGGCTCCGGTCGTTTCCGGAGAAGTCATCGACCGGCTCGGAGCGCACTACTCCTACATAACGAGCCTTGCGCTTGCCGTAGCCGGTATCGGTATCGTGCTTTTCACACTCAGAAAACTGCCGCGGCACTGGGAAGCAGATGCCCCGAAAAAAACAGCCAATCCCGTTCAGAAGAAGGTCAGTGAGTTACTCGCAATTTCCGACGTACGGGTCATTCTCATCATCAACGCACTCGTTTCGATGGCCTACGACCTGCAGAACTTTATGTTCCCCTTCTACGGGCATGCAATCGGCCTGTCGGCAGCCGAAATCGGATGGCTGATCGGAGTCTTTTATGCCGCCACCTTCATCGTGCGCTTTTTCATCGCCTTTATTGCCAAACACGTCTCGGAGTGGCAGTTTTTAACGGGCACAATGCTTTTGGGGGGCGCTGCCTACTTTGCCTTTCCCTTCTTTGAAACGCTCACTCCGCTTTTTGTCGTGGCCTTTGTGCTGGGGCTCGGGCTCGGAGCGAGTCAGCCCAATGTGATGAGTCTGCTCCACAGCGTTGTCCCCAAGGGCCGTGTGGGGGAGGCCCTCGGCGTTCGCGTCACGATTTTGATGGGCTGTCACGTGTTTCTGCCGCCTGCCTTCGGCGTGCTCTCAGCCGCCGTGGGTGTGTTTTCCATCTTTGCCTCAATGGCGGCTCTGATGGGCTGCGCAGGTCTCTGGCTCTCCGCGAAAAAATGCCGCACACAAAAGCCCGAAAAACAGGCATAAGCATTTTGCTTAAGAGAGACAACCTGTACCGATTCGTCTACACCTTCAATGCGAAAAATGTCCGTTTTCGGCAACAAAACCCCGAGACTTTTGTCTTAAACCAAACTTGAGACAAATATTTTTCAATTCTTGGGCTTTTTTTCAGGCCATCGGGGGCTGAGTCAATACAATCAATTGCAAGCGGGGCCTGAAAGTTCTGCTTACAAATCCGACACAGCCCGTCGGTCTTGCAGCTACGGCGCTCGGGCCTGTCCGATTCCAGTTTGACAGTTAAAAACAAAGGAGCTCTTTATGGCTTCCAAAAAGAAAATCGGCCTGGCATGGCAGATGTTTATCGGCCTGATTCTAGGTGTGATCGTCGGCGCTTTGGTCGACACACAGTTCGCCCAGACGTATCTGCAACCCTTGGGTACGTTGTTCATCCGTCTGATCCGCATGGTGGTTGTGCCCTTGGTGATCGCAACGCTGATCGCCGGTGCCGCCAACATTTCTGACGTCAGCAAACTCGGCCGTGTTGCCGTGAAGATCCTGATCTGCTACGCGGGCTTTACCGCCGTCGCAGTGATGTGCGGTCTTCTGTTTGCACAGTGGATTGACCCGGGTGTCGGTCTGAGTCTGACGACCGAAGGTCTCAAGGCCAAGGCCGTGACGGCGCCTCCCCTTGTTGAAACGCTTTTGAACATCGTCCCGATCAACCCCATGGAAGCCTTCAGTAAGGGCGCCATGCTGCAGATCATCTTCTTTGCGATCATGTTCGGCTTCGGTCTTGCCGCCTTGGGCGAAAACGGCCGGCCGCTCATCACGGTCTTTGACCTCATCGGCCAGACGATGATTCGTGTGACCAACATGGTGATGACCTACGCCCCGATCGGTGTGTTCGGTTTGATCGCCTTTACGGTCTCGCGTCACGGGCTTGCGGTGCTGCTTCCGCTCGGAAAGCTCATCCTCGCCTCGTTCCTTGCAACGGTTGTGTTCGTCTTCGTGATCCTTATTCCCTGCGTGAGAATCTTCGCCGGCGTCAAGGTCATCCCGTTCCTCAAGGGTATTGCGGAACCCTGGCTCATCGCCTTTACGACCTGCTCGTCTGCGGCAGCACTGCCCGCAAACATCGTTGCGGCCCGCCGCCTGGGCACGACAAAAGCCATTTCGTACTTCTCGATTCCTCTGGGCAATACGATCAACATGGCCGGTACCGCCGTTTACATGGGCGTGTGCTCGATCTTTGCCGCGCAGGTCTTTGGTATTGACCTCTCGATGACCGACCAGGTCACCATCGTGCTGATGGGCGTTCTTGCCGCTGTCGGTACGGCCGGTGTGCCGGGCGCTGGCCTCATCATGACGACGGTTGTCTTCACGCAGGTCGGAATTCCGCTCGAAGCCGTGGCCCTTATCGCCGGTATTGACCGTATTCTCGATATGATCCGTACGTCCATTAACGTGGTGGGCGACGTGGGTTCGGCACTGATCGTCACGAACTGGGAACACCAGATGCATGCCGATAAGCTCGACCCGATGGAAGGCCAGGAAATCAAGACGGCCTGATATCCGATCCGCTTTAAACGCAAAGGGCTTTGCTCAAAAAGGGCAAAGCCCTTTTTCTTTGTCCTGACACCTCTCGTTTTTTCAATACCGGCAGGAAAAAAACATTTTCGGCTTGACGTCAGCCAGCGGTTCCGGCTGACGGAGATTAAAGGAGCATTATAACTTAAATACTATTTTCAAATAAAAGATTATTTTCTTAATCCTATGGTAATTTTCCGCTCCGCAGGACGATTAAGCCGAAAGAAAAAGCGGACAAAATCGCCTCAACACATTTCAAAAACCAAAAAGAACCGGTAGGAGAATCATGGGAGTTGGTATTGATTTCTGACTGCAGCTGGCTGTGCTGCTTGCCTGTTTGTTTTTTGCCGCGCCGCGCGGCGGTATGACGCTCGGCATGATGGGCAGCATCGGCCTGGTGGTCTTTGTCTTCGGCTTCGGATTAACGCCCGGAAAGCCCCCGGTTGACGTCATTCTCACGATTATGGCCGTGGTGTGCGCGGGCAGCGCCCTGCAGGCCGCGGGCGGTCTTGACTGCCTGCTGCAGATTGCCGAAAAACTTCTGCGCCGTCATCCGAAATCGATCTGCTACGTTGCTCCCTACATCTGCTGGTTCCTGACGGTGCTGTGCGGAACGGGGCACGTCGTCTACACGATGCTTCCGATTATTTATGACGTTGCCATTAAGAACAACATTCGTCCGGAACGCCCGATGGCAGCCTCAACGATTGCCGCTCAGATGGGCATCATCTGCAGCCCGGCGGCCGTTGCCTCCGTCACGATCATTGCCTTGCTTGAAGGCCGCACGGCGGGCGGTGAGCTCTTCGGCTTCCCTCAGCTTTTTGCTATAGTGATTCCTGCCGCCATCGTCGGCATTTTCCTCATCGGCACCTTCTCGCTTTTCCGCGGCAAGGATCTCGACAAAGGTCAACTACCCCTGACTGAAGTCAGAGGCTTGGCAACAAGTCTTGGTTGACTA
>ERZ1034913.2126-NODE-2126-length-10472-cov-3.861668_pt1 | contig 10472 bp, 8 predicted proteins | sample MGYA00520697_ERZ1034913 | MGnify/ENA primary metagenome ERZ1034913 (study PRJEB33766, sample SAMN09781786) | gut metagenome | biome: gut microbiome | host: Homo sapiens | place: Madagascar | study: EMG produced TPA metagenomics assembly of the PRJNA485056 data... | reverse complement strand
AAATAAAATAAAAGTGGGGAGAAGTGGAACGCTTTGCCCACAAAGTGGTATAAAAAGCTCGGCGAGGAGATGAAAAGAAGTGCTTATAGGCGAGTATTATCACAACCTTGACGCAAAAGGAAGAGTAAGTATCCCATCAAAGTTCAGAGATGACCTGGGTGGGACATTTGTGCTGTCAAAAGGTCTTGAGAGCTGCCTCAGAGCATATTCGGTTGCCGAGTGGGAAGGATTTCAGAACGAGCTGCTTGCGCTTAAAGGTGAGGAAGGACGAATGATTCAGCGTTTCTTCTTCGGCGGTGCGACGGAGTGCGAGATTGACGCGCAGGGCAGAGTGGTGATACCGCCCAAATTCAGGGAATACGCACAGCTGAGCAAGGAGATTGTGATTGTGGGAATGACAGGCTGCGCGGAAATCTGGGCAAAGGAGAATTGGGACGCGTATACAGAGAAATCTGATTTCGAGGCGGATAAGCTTCGCGAAATTGCGGAGAAACTGGGAATATGAGTATAGAATTTAAACATATATCCGTATTGCTTGACGAAAGCATAAAACTGCTTGACGTGAAGCCAAACGGCATATACGTTGACGGAACACTGGGCGGCGGCGGACATTCCGAGCTGATTTGCTCCAAGCTGGGCGACGGCGGGCGGCTTATCGGCATTGACCGTGACGAGACCGCGCTCCGCGCGGCGGGCGAGCGGCTTGCAAGATTCGGCGATTCGGTCAGCATTGTACACAGCAACTATGCGGATATAAAAAATGTACTTAAACAACTGAATATAGAAGGTATTGACGGAGCGGTACTTGACCTCGGCGTTTCATCGCCGCAGCTTGACGATGCGGAGCGCGGATTCAGCTACAATGCGGAGGCGCGCCTGGATATGCGCATGGACCGCGGTCAGGCGCTGAGTGCGTACGAGGTTGTGAACGATTATTCGGAGGAGGAATTGAGCCGGATAATATTCGAGTACGGCGAGGAACGTCACGCGCGGCGGATTGCGCGGCAGATTGCAAAGGTGCGAAAGCAGAGGAAAATTGAAACGACAACCGAGCTTTCGGAGCTTATAAAAAGCGTGATTCCCGCAAAGGAGCGGTTTGCGGACAAGCATCCGGCAAAGAGGACGTTTCAGGCGATAAGGATAGAGGTAAACAACGAGCTTGGACTTCTTGAAGGCGCCGTCCGCGATTTTACGGAGGTTTTGAAGCCGGGCGGAGTGCTTGCGGTTATAACATTTCACTCACTGGAGGACAGAATCGTCAAGCGGACGTTTTCCGACCTTGCCTCGGGCTGCGTTTGTCCTAAGGAGTTTCCGATTTGCGTGTGCGGCAGAAATCCGCAGGTGAAAATACTGACGAAAAAACCGATAACATCGGGTGATGAGGAGCTTGAAAGAAACATGAGAGCGCACAGTGCAAAGCTGCGCGCCGTTAAGAAACTGTAAAATTTATCGCTGCCGCCTGTGCGGCGCGGTTTTGAAAAGTGTTGTTGCGCGGCGGGGCGCGGCTCTGTCCGTAGGGCAAAAAATAAGGTAAGGCGCGGGTTTTCCCGCAGTTGTGAAGAAAGGCTGCAAGGCGGAAGTCAACCGTTTTTGCAAAGTGAAGAAAGGCTGTGTAAAGGAGCAAGGCTCCTGATTTAAAGAAGGCTGTATGACGGAGCGACGCTCCGAATCGAAGGGGGAAAAGTACGGTGTCTGATATGTATGGGTACAATACAAGCAGCGCTTACAGAACTGACTTTAATTATATTGACGAAAAACGCGAAAAAGAGAAAAAAGAATTTAATATGAAGAAACGCGAGGAGCGGATTCGTGCGGCAAAGCGTCAGCAGCTGGCGCTTTGCCGTGCGGCGAACACGATTCGCGTTCTTGTTGTGTTTGCGGTTGCGTTTGTGATTATAAACCGCTACGTTGCGATAAACGAGGCAAATTCAAGGATTAACGAGCTGAAAAAGACATATAACGAACAGCTTGCGACAAATCAGAATTTGCAGGCAAAGATAGATAAGAGCATAGACCTGAAAAAGCTGCAAACCGTTGCAGGCGAGAAATTCGGCATGGTAAGACCGGAACAGTATCAGATATTCTATGTTGATATGGGTATGGACGATTATTCGGAAAATGTTGCGGAGAATGCGGCGGAAAACGCCAAAGAAAAGGTCGCAGTAAACGGAGTGCCGGGAACGATTATAGGCGCAATGAAAATATTCAAATAGAAATATTACAGCAGCGGCTTTTTAAACGGCAGCCTTTAAGGGACGGCAAACGCAGCGCCCGAGGTCATTCAAAAAAACGGCAATAATCGGACGGAATCGGCATATTTGGGAGATATGCCTAAATATAATAGATAGAAGAACAAAAACGTATGTGCCGCGGCAAGACTTTGCGGATTGACCGCGGCGCATTTGTATCAGTCTGACGAAATCCGAACGTAATACGTATTGGATTTCCGCGGACTGACAGCAATGAAATATCACCGAGGTCAGACAGAACGATTGTGCGGAGGTTTTGATTGTGCAAAAAGAACAGACAACACTAAAACAGAAAAAGAGGATTGCCATTGTACTTGGCGCGGTAGTTCTTTGTTTCTGTCTTTTAATTTTAAGGACGGCATGGCTGCAGCTTGTGGACGGCGAAAAGCTGTCAAGCGCGGCGCGCGAGCAGCAGACGAGCGACAACATGATTACGCCGGAGCGCGGTCTTATATACGACCGCAACATGAAGGTGCTTGCGAATAACCTCAGTGTTGAAACGATAAGCATTTCTCCAAAGAATGTCCGCGCGAACAAAAAGCAGAAGCCTGACGAGATAGCGGAAAAGCTGGCGTCGATTCTGTCGCTTGACAAAAAGGACGTTCTTGAACGGATAAACGCGAAGTCAAACTTTGAATATATAAAAAAGAAGGTTGAAAAGGACGCGGCGGATAAAGTCCGCGAATACATAAACGAATACAAACTGGACGGCATAAAATTTTCTGAGGACACAAAACGCTACTATCCCTACAGCAATTTTGCGTCACAGGTAATCGGCTTTGTCGGCGGCGACAATCAAGGTCTTGAGGGTATCGAGGCTGTGTATGACGAGGACCTTAAAGGAACTCCGGGACGAATAGTTTCGGCTAACAAGGCGGCGGGACTGGAGCTGCCCGACAACTACGAAAGCTACTACGAAGCACAGGAGGGCAAGAGCGTTGTCCTTACCATAGACGAAACGATTCAGCACTTTGCGGAAAAGCACCTTGAAACGGCGCGCGTCGAGAACAAGCTGGAGGAGGGCGCGGCGTGCATAGTCATGGACGTAAAAACGGGCGAAATCCTTGCAATGGCGACAAAACCCGACTATGACCTCAATCAGCCGTTTGCGGTTACCGAGGCGGTCAAGGAGCGGTATCCCGATATAGAAAGCGAGCTTGCGAAGCTGAACGGTGCAAAATATAACCAAAAGATAACCGAGGCAACACAGTTTTTAAAAAGGAACAAGGCGGTTGTCGATTCCTACGAGCCGGGCTCAACCTTCAAAATCGCGGTTGCGTCAATGGCTTTGGAGGAAAATGTTGTAGGTCTGAACGACCATTTCTACTGCTCGGGCTCAATCAAGGTTGCAGACAGACAGATAAGCTGCGCAAACCGCAACGGTCACGGCTCGGAGACGTTTGTGCAGGGCGTTCAGAACTCCTGTAACCCTGTATTCATTCAAGTGGGAGCAAGGGTCGGCAAGGAGCGGTTTTATAAGTACCTTAAAGGCTTCGGATTCCTTGACAAGACAGGGATTGAGCTGCCCGGCGAAACAACGGGTATATTCCACGATTACAGTAATTTTAAGGAAATCGACCTTGCCACATCGTCATTCGGACAGAGCTTTAACGTGACTCCGCTGCAGATGGTGGCGATGACGGCGGCTGTGGCAAACGGCGGAAAGCTGATGAAACCGCACCTTGTAAAGCAGCTTGTGGACAGCGAGCAGAATGTGGTCGAGGAATACAAGCCGCAGCTCGTCAGACAGATAATATCAAAGGAAACAAGCAAGACAATGTGTCAGATTCTTGAATCGGTCGTATCGGTCGGCGGCGGTAAGAACGCGTACCTCGCGGGCTATCGCATAGCCGGAAAAACCGGTACATCGGAGAAACAGCCGCGCGGCACGGGCAAATATGTAGCGTCGTTCATGGGTTTTGCCCCGGCGGACGACCCGCAGATTGTGTGCCTTGTAATACTTGACCAGCCGCCTGTCGGCGCAACGTATTACGGCGGTTTGATTGCGGCTCCGGTTGTCAAGAATATATTGGAAGAAAGCCTTCGTTATCTGGGCGTAGAGCCGAAATACACGGCGGAGGAAATGGCAATGGTAGAGGTAACCGTCCCCGACGTTACGGGCAAGACCCGCGCCGAGGCGGAACAACTGCTTAAAGAAACCGAGCTTAATATAAGCCTGCACGGCGAGGGCGACGTTGTGCTCGACCAGGTGCCGAAGGCATACTCAAAGCTGGCGCGGGGTTCAAAGGTGGTTGCGTATACCGAGGGCGAAACAAGCACAAAGAGCGTAACAATACCGAGCGTGGTCGGCTGCACCGCGTCGGAGGCAAACCGCGGCATCGTCAATGCGGGACTGAACGTGAGAATAAAGGGTCTGTCGCACGCAAGCGGCGCGGCAATCTGCTCGTCACAGTCGCCCGCGGCGGGAACGGCGGTCGAGCCGGGAACGGTTGTAACACTTGACTTTGAGTATGCGGAGGTCCGCGACTGATAAATTCCGTAAAACGCGTTTTGGACGGCTGACGGCGGAACGCATACGGACAAAACAGCGTAAGTTTTTTGCGGCGTGTACCAAAGACAAATAATGCGGGAGCTTTTCCGCGGCATATATACGGATAAACGGAGCGGCGGGGTTTTTCCGCGGCGATTAACAAAGATAAATAACGCGGAAAACTCCGCAAACGGGAAAGGTGATTAAAAACATGATATTGTCGGATTTACTGAAGGATGTTGAAATAAAGGAGTCGAGCGGAAACATAGGCGTCAGGGTTTCGGGCGTGAAGATAAACTCGCGCGAGGTCAAGCCGGGTGATGTGTTTGTCTGCATAGCGGGTTTTCAGACGGACGGACATAGTTACGTGGAGGACGCGCTGTCGCGCGGCGCGGTTGCAATAGTCGCGCAGCATGAGATAGAGGACACTGCCGCGACAACAGTAATAGTCGAGGACACGCGCGGCGCGGTATCAAAAATGGCTGCGGCGTTTTACGACTATCCGTTCCGAAAGTTCAGACTTATCGGAGTAACGGGAACAAACGGCAAAACGACTACGACATATCTTATAAAATCCATACTTGAAAGCTGCGGCGAAAAGGTCGGACTTATCGGTACAAACCAAAACATGATAGGCGAGACAGTAATCCCCGCGCACCGCACAACGCCCGACTCTATAGAGCTTATGGAGCTGTTTGCCAAAATGGCTGACGAGGGCGTGGACACGGTTGTTATGGAGGTTTCGTCACATTCTCTTGCACTTGAACGCGTTGCGGCGTGCGAGTTTGACATCGGCGCATACACGAACATAACGCAGGATCACCTTGACTTCCACAAGACAATGGAGAACTATATTGCGGCAAAGGCAATCCTTTTCGGTATGTGCAAAATAGGCGTTCTTAACCGCGATGACGATTCTTATGAAAAAATGCTTGCGGCTTGCAGCGGTGAGACGATTTGCTACGGCGTAGACTGTGCGGACGGAGTAAGCGCGTCGAAAATCGAATACGGAATGAGCGGCGTTGAATTTACGCTAAGCTATAAAGGAAAGAAGGAGCATATCAGTCTTGCAATCCCGGGTAAATTCTCGGTCTATAACGCGCTGACGGCGGCAAGCTGCTGTATCGCGGCGGGCGTGAGCCTTGAAAAAATTGCTGCGGGACTGCGCGCGGCGCACGGCGTAAAGGGCAGAATTGAGGTAGTGAAAACCGACACGGACTACACGGTGATAATAGATTATGCGCATACTCCCGACGGACTTTTGAATATACTGAACACAATCCGCGGCTTTGCAAAGGGCAGAATAGTGACCCTGTTCGGCTGCGGCGGCGACCGCGACAAGACAAAACGCCCCAAAATGGGCAAGATTGCGGGCGAACTGTCGGATTTTTGCATCGTGACAAGCGACAATCCCAGAACGGAAAATCCGTCGGCGATTATCGACGATATTCTGGTCGGAATTTCGCAGACAGACTGTGCCTATGTGGTGATAGAAAACCGTTTTGACGCGATAGAGTTCGCGCTTGACAATGCCAAGCCGAACGATATAATACTCCTTGCGGGTAAGGGACATGAAACCTATCAGATATTAAAGGACAGAACAATCGTGTTTGACGAACGCGAAATAGTAATGAAGCTGGTTGATACTTCGGAAATGTGAGGTGACGGAATTGGAAAAAAGGCTTATACTGAAACAGCTTGCGCAGGCAACGGGCGGCAGCCTTGAAAACTGCGATGAGAATATACAGGTCGGCGGCGTTGTGACCGACAGTCGCCGTGACTGCTGCGGTGCGGTTTTTGTCGCGCTGCGCGGCGACAGCTTTGACGGTCACAATTTTGCGGCACAGGTTGCGGCAAAAGGTGCGGTGTGCTGTGTGGTTTGCCGCGATTATGAGGCAAAGACGGCTCTGCCGTGTCTTAGGGTGGACGATACCCTTCGCGCACTGGAGGACATTGCGGCGCTTTACCGCGCACAGTTTGACCTCCCTACGGTTGCGATAACCGGCAGCGTTGGCAAGACGAGTACGAAGGAAATGGTCGCGAGCGTGCTTATGCAGCGCTACAAAACGCTGAAAACGGACGGAAACTTCAATAACGAGATAGGCGTGCCGCTGACGCTGTTCAGAATCGAGGACAGTGACGAGGTTGCGGTGATTGAAATGGGAATGAGCGCATTCGGCGAGATTTCGCGCCTGACGCGGATTGTAAAGCCGGAAACCGCCATAATAACGAATATCGGCTATTCGCATATAGAAAATCTGAAATCACAGGAGAATATTCTGAAGGCTAAACTGGAGGTTTTGGAGGGGTTGTCGGCTGACGGCACGGTTATACTGAACGGCGATGACAAATTCCTGCGCAAAACGGAGGGCAGCCTTCCGTTTGAAACGCTGTATTACGGAATCGATTCGGACGGCTGCGATATCCGCGCGACAGAGGTAAGGACGTTCTCGGACGCAACCGAGTTCAAGGCGGTAATCGGCGGCTCAAGCTATCCGATTCGTATAAATGTTGCGGGGATTCATCATGTGTATAATGCGCTTGCCGCAATCCTTGTCGGAATAAAATACAACATTCCGATTAAGGAGATAGCCGCGGGAATAGAGGCGTTTACGCCGGGCGGAATGCGTCAGAAAATAGAGCGGCTTGACGGCTGCACTCTGATACGCGACTGCTACAACGCGAGTCCGACCTCGATGCAGTCGGGACTGGAGGTGCTTTCGGTAACCAAGCCGAACGATACAAACGTTCCGTCAAGGAGGGTTGCGATTCTCGGCGATATGCTGGAGCTGGGCGACTATGCGGAGCAGGCGCACCGCGAGGTCGGCGGACTTTGCTGCAAATATGACGTAGGCTGCCTTATAGCAGTCGGAAGTAACGCGAAATTCATTGCGGAGGGCGCGATTGAAAAGGGTTTTGCAACCTCGGAAATCTATGTGTTCCCCGACAATTCCGCGCTTGAAGCGCACATAGACGAGATAATAAAGCCGAATGATGTGATACTGCTCAAGGGTTCAAGAGGTATGCGCCTTGAAGAAGTGGCGGATTATATCGCAAAGAGCCGCGGCTAAAAGGATTAGGCGCGCTGAAATCGGCGGCATTGCCGCAACGCGGCGGCTTTGCGCGGCTGAAAGCACGCGGAGTTATGGTTGATGCGCGGTTGAAACACGCGGACTTATGGCTGCGCGCGGCTTAAATGTTCACTAAGGAGGACGTAAAAATGGTAAAAATATTGACGGTGGCAGCGATAGCGTTTGTGCTTGCCGCGGTAAACGGTGTGTTTATGATACCGATATTGCATAAGCTGAAATTCGGACAGGAAATCCGCGAGGAGGGGCCAAAGTGGCACAAGGCAAAGTCGGGGACTCCGACAATGGGCGGATTTATATTCATTGCGGCGGCGGTTGCGGCGGCGATTATCGGAATGTGTGTGTTCCATGCGGATAAGACAACCGCAATCGGACTTACGATGTTGTTTCTTGCGTCGCTCGGCTTCGGCGCAATAGGGTTTATTGACGATTATATCAAGGTTATTCTGAAAAGAAACCTCGGACTGCGTGCGGGTCAGAAGTTCGGACTTCAGTTTTTGGTTGCGCTGCTTTTCTCTGTTTTAATGGTGGTCTGCGGTGTTGTTGAGCCGGAGATAATTATACCGTTTACCGGCAAGACGCTGACCCTTGGAATATTTATTTACATTCCGTTTATTGTGCTTGTCATGCTTGCGGCGGTCAACAGCGTAAATCTGACCGACGGCATAGACGGACTTGCGGGCAGCGTAACTCTTGTCGTGTGCGCGTTTTACTGCGTTGTGTCGAATATAAGCGGTGCGGCTCCGGTAAAGCTGCTGGCAGCGGCGCTTGCGGGCGGAATACTCGGCTTTCTGATTTATAACAGACACCCCGCAAGGGTGTTTATGGGCGACACAGGCTCGCTGTTTTTGGGCGGCGCGGTCGCGGCAATGGCGATATATATGAAAAATCCGCTTGCACTGCTTATAGTGGGGTTTGTGTATGTAATGGAGTCGCTTTCGGTAATTATTCAGGTTACCTACTTCAAAAAGACAGGAAAAAGAATTTTCAAAATGAGTCCTATACATCACCATTTTGAAATGTGCGGCTGGAGCGAGGTAAGGATTGTTTCGGTGTTCTCGCTTGTCACCGCTGTTTTGTGCGTAATAGGATATTTTGCATAATATTTATTTCTAAAATACAGAGAAAGGAATGACCGCCGATGAAAGCGTTGGGGACTAAGCACGGCACATTAAAAAGAAGGGTTGACATACCCAGATCGCTGGACGGACTGAAGGCTGCGACCGGCGGTATTGATTTACAGTTTCTTGCGGCAGTGTATATACTTCTGGCAATGGGACTTCTTATGGTACTCAGCGCGAGCAGTCCGATTGCGTACGCAAGCAGCATGACAAAGCATGACAGTTTTTACTATTTCAAAAAGCAGTTTATGTGGGCGATTCTCGGCAGCATAGGAATGTTTGTCACGGCGAATTATGAATACAGGCGCTTAAAGCAGCTTGCGCTGCCCGGACTTGTACTGAGCGGTATTTTGCTTGTACTCGTTCTTATTCCGGGTATAGGCAGGGTGGTAAACGATGCGCGGCGCTGGATTTACATAGGGCCTATAAACTTTCAGCCGTCAGAGGTTGCAAAAATCGCGATGATTGTATTTTTTGCCTACAGTCTGTCGCAGAATTATAAAAACCTGAATCACTTTGCTGTTTTTTTAATCTATATAGGAATTATCGGCGCTGTGGCGGGACTGATTATGCTTGAGCCGCATTTCAGCTGTACAATGCTGATAGTGTCAACGCTTATGGTAATGCTGTTTGTCGCGGGGGCAAAGCTGTCGCATTTTGCGATTCTTGCCGTGCCGGCGGTGCTGCTCGTTATAGTCGCGGTCATAAAGGCTCCGTACAGAATGGCAAGAGTTACAACGTTCCTCGACCCGTTCAAGGATATACGCGGCACCGGCTGGCAGATAGTCCAGTCGCTTTATGCAATAGGCTCGGGCGGACTTTTCGGCGTAGGCATGGGTCAGAGCCGTCAGAAGTTCATGAATATACCCGAGCCTCAGAACGACTTTATTTTTTCTATCTATGCGGAGGAGTTCGGTCTGCTCGGTACAATACTTGTAATCGCGCTCTTTATTTTCCTTATCCAAAGGGGCATCCGCATAGCGATGAAAGCGCCCGACCTTTTCGGAACGCTTCTTGCAACGGGAATTACCACACTTATTGCAATACAGACAATAGTAAACATAGCGGTTGTAACCTCGTCGATGCCGGTAACGGGAATGCCGCTGCCGTTTTTCAGCTACGGCGGTACGGCGCTTGCCATAACTATGGCGGAGATGGGGATTGTACTTAATATATCGAAGCACAGCACCAACCTATAGGGGCGACCGGCTGAAATTGCCCACAGCACGGCTTTTAGCTCGGGGCAGTGCAGACAGCACAGCACCCTCACGGCAAAGCGGCACTGTGAACAATTTCAGCTCGGTCGCATGAGCGGAGGAAATATGAAGGGAAACCTCCCACAGCCTGGGGTAATCTGAAAATTCAAATTTTTTCATTATAAATAATTTTTGCAATGCGGCGCACGGCTTTGCGGCGCACGGCGCGGAGGGGCGGTTAATGAGAGTGTTATTTGCGGGCGGCGGAACGGCGGGACACATAAATCCCGCGATTGCGGTTGCCGATTTGATATCCGAAAAAGAGC
>ERZ1034913.2115-NODE-2115-length-10499-cov-6.542225_pt1 | contig 10499 bp, 7 predicted proteins | sample MGYA00520697_ERZ1034913 | MGnify/ENA primary metagenome ERZ1034913 (study PRJEB33766, sample SAMN09781786) | gut metagenome | biome: gut microbiome | host: Homo sapiens | place: Madagascar | study: EMG produced TPA metagenomics assembly of the PRJNA485056 data... | reverse complement strand
GCTCGCGGAGGGCGCTTTTCTATCAGCGCCGAGAAAGGCCCGCAGGGGGAGGTTCCCCTGCGGGCCTTCTCGCGTTTTGGTGGGGGCGCGTTGATCCCGTGGTCGCCTAGCCCTCGCGGCGCAAGCGCTCCTCGCGTGCGGCTGCGAGATCGCTGGGCGCAGGGCCCTTGCCGTATCGTCTGGGAACCCGCGCAAAGCCTCCTGCGCCCGCGAACCCGTTACATGGCCGGTGCCCGCGAACTGCGGACGGCCGCATATCGTGCGCCCGAAGGCCCGTAGAGGGATTCTTCTCTGCGGGTGAATTTTGCGTCACAAGGAGGCTCTCGATTAGGCAGTGCTGGTTTGGGCAGCGACTATGCTGTATTCCATGTTATTTAAGAGCGGCTTTCTCGGTCTTCCTTCGGTGCGGTGGCAGCGCCGTGCGTTGCACGGTGCGCAGGGGGATCTCTTTGCGGGATCTTTTCGTCTTCAGGCACTGCTTGCCTTTCGACTTTTACTTTGTATGGGCTTGCGTGCGTTTGGCTCCAGGTATATGTCGTTGTAACAATTGTGACTTCTGATGGGAGGCTTATCAGCTTCGTTTACCATACCGCTTTGTAAGGTTGAGATAGTGGCAAGGGGAAATTCTTCTGCCACAGTCTTCATGTGTTAATGCGTGCTTTTGAATGGATCTCTCTGTCTGCTTCTGCAGATGGTATGACAATAGCCCCGGCAACACCGGGGCTATTCTTATCTCTGGGGCTGTTTGGCATTTACTCTAGATCGATTTCTAGGGAGTCTTGGTCCTCAAGTTCGGACGCATAGTCGGGTATCGGTGGTTCTAAATCATCAATTGGCTCGGGTAGTAAATGATAGGGTGGTGATGTGATGACTTCGCTATTTGAATCGGTGGTTACCGTTGGGCCTGTTAATTTGGCTATTCGGTTGTAGAGTGCGGTTGTCTTCTCTTGGATTTGAGCGTCAATGTGATAATGCCCGCAGAACCACTGAGTGTATTTGAGACGGTCTTGGATTCCTTGGAGCCAATCCGTGTACTCGTCCATTGGGTGGATTTCCAGGCGATCGGTGTGCTTGGAAATGCCTTTTGCGGCAGAGGTTGGGGCGCAATGGGTGATTACGAGATCGCAATTCCAACCTGCTTGATTAAGCGTCTCAATCGCAGTTGCGCGCTCTTGCTCGTTGGGCACCTCTTCGGTGAACCATGTTTCTCCCAGGACCCGGTGCTCTCTATCGTATTCGCTTGAAGCTGCACCGCCCATGGTGAAGATGCGATACCCGTCGATGTCGAACACCTGACCACGTTGGAGGTGAAACACGCTGTTGGCAACCTGATGCACTCTTCCCCCGTTCCACGTGGTTTCGGGTAGGCTGTTCAGCAAAGCGAAACCCTCGTGATTTCCGTCTACGAACAAGGTTGTGAACGGTCTGGCATCAAGCCAGCGGAGCCAATATTGCTCGCTTGCCGTGTTGTTCCACACAAGCCCGAAGTCGCCGCATACGATCACGTAATCGTCTTTGGTTAATCCCGTGGTGTCGAAGCAGCTTTCTGAGATTTTTGCGATGTCATATGAGGCATGGATATCGCCCGTTACGAAAATGCTCATAAGGCGAATCCGCTTCTAGAACAGAGAGGGCGTTTGCGCGGCTGGTGCCGGCTGTGCGGTTTTTGCTTTGCGCGTGGAGCGAGCCGGCTTCATCTGCTTGATTTCCTCAAGCTCGTTTTGCATCGACTCGCTGCGCTCAAGCAGTGTTTCGAGCTTTTCTGCGAAATCGGACAGCTGCAGTGCCACGCTGGTTTCTTCCTCTACGTAGCGCTGAAGGGCTTCCGTGATTGCCGCTGTTCGCGTTATGCCGCGTTTGCTGGCAACCTCGTCTACCGTTTCGGCTAACTTTCGATCTACCCATGCGGCAAGCTGACGCTTGTCTTGACTGTGCTCCACTGCCATAGCTTGTTCTCCTGATGCTGTGTTTGTGTAGTGTGATTAAGCTATGGCATCAGTATAGCCGGTATAAGCCGGTTACCGCCATGAATTCATTCTATTCATCATCGGGAAACGGATTGGGGCTGTTCATGCTTTCTTTTGTTCGGTATTTTGCGATCGCGGGGATGCAAAACTTCGATCATCCGGAGAGTTAGTTGCCTCGAATCGATGGTGTGCTGTCAGGGCTTGTGCTGGCCGAGGTGCATTACTAGTTTATGGAAAAGTCGCTATGGCAGGTGATGAAGTCGGATTAGAGCCGGTCGATGTCCGCTATAGGCTCATAGAGACGCTGTTGGCTGCTTTGGCGGTCGACTACTTGACCTTTGGACGAGGATTCCCATCCGGCTAATCCTGGGTGCAAGTTTGAGGAGGCGGTGACGGTTGCCAGAGGGCGTCCGATGGCTTGGCGTTGATTTGACTCCAGTCCAGGTCGGCTGATTTCGGGTGCATATTTGCAGAATCGGCACAGGTCGCCAAGGTGAGCGATAGCTTGGCTATCGAATAGGCTCATCGGGTTTCGTCTCGGTGGTCTTGGGGAATCGATTCGCATGTTGCGAAAGCGGTCCTCGGACTGATGGCTTGTCGTTTCGGTGATTGCGTTGCAAGGTTTGGCGGTTCAGTTTGCAAGATGCGGGCAAGGGTTATGCAAGATGGTGGCGTCATGCTGGTTTTCGAAGTGATTTGCGCTTGAAAGGAAACCGGTTATGGCAGCCATGAATATTTGCTTGTCCCATGATGCGGCGTTTCGCTGGCTTGTGCGGAATCGCAATCCTCGCATCACGGGAAACAGGACCACGGCACGGGTTCTGCCCTGTGCATCGCCTTTTGTTTCGGAGAGCAGGGCGTTACGTTCGCTTTTGGGTATTGAAGATGGCAAGCTTGAGGTGCTTGTGCGGACTTCGGCTGGCAGGCGTGATGGCGATTGCCTGCGCTCTCATTATTCGGGAAACGCGTATCCGGCCGGATCGTTCGTGAAGGTGCCGGTTGAGGGGTTCGGTGCGGTTTGTTGCTCGTCTCCTGAACTGACGTTCTTGCAGATTGCGGTCAAACATAGCTTGTTGGAAACGGTTTATATGGGCTATGCGCTCTGCTCGTCGTATCGCATAGATGCCGATGCCGAAAATGGGATCGCCTTGCGAGAGGGCGATGATGAGCCGTTAACGTCCGCTGCGAGAATCGGTCAGTATCTGGCGAAGGTCGATGGGACTTATGGGACGGCGAAGGCGCGCCGTGCACTTGCTTATGTGCGCGATGGCTCCATTTCCCCGACGGAATCTGCGATGGCAATGGCCTTGAGCATGCCGCGGCGCTTCGGCGGGTTTGCAGCAGGGGATGTGGTGCTTGGCGAGAACGTTGCAGGGAGAGGCTGCTTGTCGTCGGCGGAGAGCTCGGGTGGTTCGGGTCGTATGCTGACCGTTCGTTCAGCGAGCCGTAAGCGCGATGTGGCGGCATTGAATATCTCGCTGCCCGATGGGGTTGATGGGCGAAGGGTGAATGGCCTTGCCTGTGGCATTGATGGCCCGGAGGACCCCGAAGAGCTTCCTGTGGCAGCATTTTGCGCGCAGCATGGCGGCGCTTCGTTCGATTTGGGAAGCGAGGCAGCGGGTGCGAAGGGCGACCACGGGGCAAAGAAGGCGGTTCGAAATACAGTTCGAGGGTCGAAGGCGGTTCGAGATGCGGGTGGAGAGGTTGCGGTATCGCAGAAAGGGCATGGCGGGCTGCAGCGTCGAGCGATATTGGTGCGTCCCGAACAGGTGGCTGAATACGATGCTTATGTGCAGCTATGCGAGAAGGTTGCAAGGAGGATGCGCCGTCGAGGCGTTCCCAGGGTCGGTTTCGCGGAATCTCGTGAACTTCAGGAAGCAGGAGCGTACCAAGGGACGGGTATGCGCGAGGAAGCGGGTGGATTGCCGGCATTCGAGGATAAAGCCGAGGCTAAGCAGCGGGCGAAAGAAGCTCGTCAGCTTGCGAAAAGGGTCGAGCTATGGCAAACGCTCGTCTGCTTCAGCGCGTTTCGTCAAAGCGAAACGGGCAGCAGCGTGAACGTATTCGATCCTCCCTCTGATTGCGTCTGCGCGCGTAGAGGGGAGGGCGAAGACCTGCCTCGGGAGTAACCCTGCCTTTTCGCCGATGGAGTCGGCGGCTGCGATACCGGGAGGGCGACATGTTGATGGGTAAGATTGCGTTAACGAATGCCCGCCATACAATCGATGCTTGCTGTGTGTCGGTACTCGATCCTCCCGGCAATCGTGTTGGCAGATAGGTTGCTTTCTGAATAAAGCATATCCCGGTGCCAGGAATTACCGATGATGCAAAGGCTTGTGTCGTTATAATAAGCAGCGCTAGAGATACCGATGATGGAACATGATAAAAGGCAGTATTATGGATACCGTAGATAGCATCTTCACGCAGGCCCGCCAGACGGGCGCGCAGCCGGTTTCGTTTGAGATTTTCCCGCCGAAGGGCGAGTTGAGCATGGAGTCGGCGCGCACGATCGCGCAGGAGCTTGCGAAGCTCGATCCTGCGTTCATCAGCGTTACGTATTCCGCGGGCGGCGGCGGCAACAAGCAGGCCACCGCTGAAATCGCCGCCATGATCCAAGACGATCATGATGTCCCCACTGTGGCCCACCTAACCTGCGCCGGAGCATCGCATCAGTCGATTTCGGCGGCTATCGCCGACATGAAGGACCGCGGCATCCGCAACGTGCTGGCGTTGCGCGGTGATCTGCCGGAGGGCTATGAGCCCGGCGATTTCCTGTATGCCAAGGACCTCATCCCGGTGTTGGCGGATGCCGGCTTTTGCGTGGGAGCCGCGGCGTATCCCGAGGGCCATATCGATTGCGATTCGCTTCGCTTGAATGTGGAGCATCTGAAGCAGAAGCAGGATGCAGGGGCAAGCTTCCTGGTCACGCAGCTGTTCTTCGACAATGATTGCTTCTATCGCTTCCGCGAAGGGGCGGAGGCGGCCGGTATCACGGTGCCGATAACCGCGGGCATCATGCCTTTTATGAGCAAGGCGCAGATCCAGCGCATGGTGTTCATGTGCGGGGCTTCGCTTCCGAGCCCCATCATCAAGCTGCTCGCGCGATATGAGGACGACCCGGCAAGCTTGCGCCAGGCCGGCATCGAATACGCGTGCCGCCAGCTGACCGATTTGCAGGCGCATGGCGTTGAAGGGCTGCACGTGTACACCATGAATAACCCCGAGATCGCCCGTGCCGCCTCGTGTGCGCTGAAAGTGGCGCTGGTTTCGTGATGGTGCGGTATGGGCGCCTTAGCGCGGCGGACGTGCCTGATGCACGGCTCGATCGCGGTGAGGCTCTGAGATATCTGGGATATACGGGTCAGCAGGTCGATCAGGCTTTGCTGGCCCGTTTCAATAAGCTGGCCGACGAGTGCGAGAAGGCTATCAAGCCCGTATTCGCTTGGAGCGTCTTCGATATCGACGAGAAGCTGACGCGCTGGGAAGCGCCGGAGCCTGAGGCGACGGGTGCGCTTAACGCATGCGATGCGGCGTCGGATGCGGCAGAGAACTGCAGCGCGGTATCAGGTGCGGAAGCCGAATGCGGGAACGGGTTCGTGCCTCAAGTGGCACTGGAGGGCTGCGGTCTTGTCCTCGAGGGCAATAGCATCGCCGAGCATTTGCACGGGGCTTGCAAGGTTGCGCTGATGGCGTGCACGCTCGGCGCCGTCAGCGAGCGTGAGATGCGAAAACATGAGGCGATCAGCGTGGCGGACGGCGTGATGTTCGGAGCTTGCTGCTCTGCACTGGTCGAGGCGGCAGCCAACGTAACGGAAGGCCTTATCGTCAGCTTCGCCCATGATATGGGCCTGACAACGAACTGGCGTTTCAGCCCCGGCTACGGAGACTTGCCGTTAAGCGCTCAGCCGGCGTTGTTGAAGGCCCTCGATGCAAATCGGCGTTTGGGCATCGCGGTTACGTCGACGAACATGCTCGTTCCGGTGAAAAGCGTTACCGCCGTGCTAGGATTGTTCGAAAAACCCGCTGATGGCGGCGAAGCGCGCGTTGATGCCTGCGCGATATGCCGTTTAAGGGATGGTTGCGAGTTAAGGAAACGAGGGGTTACCTGCCATGGGTGAGAGCGTGTGCGCGCATAAGGAGCTGACCGGCGGTTGGGCGAAGGCGGCAAAACTGCCCGTGCCTGACCTGTCGGGGCTTGCCATCAAGGATGAGCATTTGAAACGAGCGCTGCTTGGGCAGGAGTTCCTGGTGGTGGACGGTGCCATGGGCACGCAGCTGCAGGAACGGGGCCTTGCTGATGCGGGGCAGATTCCCGAGCTGCTCAACTTCGCGCACCCCGACGACATCGCGGCTATCCATAAGGCTTATGTCGATGCGGGTGCCGAGGTCGTCACCACGAACACGTTCGGGGCAAATCGCCTGAAGCTGGAGGGCGCTGCGAGCGTCGAAGAGGTGTATCGTGCGGCTGCCGAATGCGCCCGTGCTGCCGGCGCTCCCTATATCGCCGGCGACGTCGGTCCGACGGGCGCGCTTTTGGAACCGATGGGAACCATGAGCTTCGAGGAGGCGTACGACCTGTTCGCCGAGCAGGTTCGCGCCGTTGCGGCAGCCGGCTGCGACCTGGTGCTGATCGAGACCATGGCCGATCTGCGCGAGGCGAAGGCGGCGCTGCTGGCGGCTCAGGAGAATTGCGATCTGCCGGTGTTCGCCACCATGACCTTCGGTGAGGACGGGCGCACGTTTTTGGGCACGTCTCCCGAGGTGGCCGCTGAGGTGCTGTCGAGCATGGGCGCGCATGCCGTGGGCTTGAACTGCTCGCTTGGTCCTGCGGAGTTGTTGGGTGCCGCGCAGGATATGGCGCGTCGTTCGCGTTGCCCGCTGATGGTGCAGCCGAACGCGGGCCTGCCGCGCGTGCAGGACGGGGTCACCGTGTTCGATGTGTCGCCCGAGGATTTCGCCGCCGCCATGGAGGGCATGCTCGATGCGGGCGCCTCGATCATCGGCGGGTGCTGCGGCACGTCGCCGGAATACACGCGCCAGCTTCGTCGTATGGCTGATGCCCGTCGCGTGCCCACGCCGCGCGCTTATGAGCCCGCTTGCGTGTTGTGCAGCGCCCAGGAGGCCGTGGTGCTTCCGGTGGGCGTGCCCCGCATCGCCGTGATCGGCGAGCGCATCAACCCCACGGGCAAGCCTAAGCTTAAGGCCGCGCTGCGCGCGGGCGACCTGGATTACCTGGTGGGCGAGGCTGTTTCCCAGCAGGAGCTGGGCGCCGACGTGCTCGATGTCAACGTGGGCCTTCCCGAGCTTGACGAGCCTGCTGTGCTGGCCGCCGCGGTGGACAAGCTCTCTTCCACGGTTACGTTGCCGCTGGTGGTGGACTCGTCCGACCCGGTGGCGGTGGAGGCGGCGGTGCGCGGTTACGCGGGCAAGCCGCTTATCAACAGCGTCAACGGCAAGCAGGAGAGCCTGGAGGCCGTGCTTCCCATCGTGAAGCGCTATGGGTGCGCCGTGATCGGCCTTGCCCTTGACGAAGAGGGCATCCCTCCCACCGCCGAGGGGCGTTTCGCCGTTGCCGAGCGGATCGTGGAAGCTGCCGAACGTTGCGGCATCCCGCGAACCGATGTGGTCATCGACTGCCTGACCATGGCGTGCGCGACCAATCAGTCGGAGGCGCTTGAGATCTTGCGCGCCGTGAACATGGTGAAGGAGCGCCTGGGCGTGCGCACGGCGCTCGGCGTGTCCAACATCAGCTTCGGCCTGCCGCAGCGCAACATGGTGAACTCGACGTTTCTGGCCGCCGCGTTCGGGTGCGGGCTGGACATGCCCATTTTGAACCCGAAGGCGAAACGCTACACCGATACGGTGAACACGTTCAGGGTGCTGAACTGCCAAGATGCCGGCGCTGTCGGGTTCATCGGGGAATACGCCGATGCCGCGGACCCGTATACGGCAGGCGCGGCGGGAGCGGGCGCTGCCGCGGGCACCGCGGAGGCGGCGCAGCCTTCGCGGGCTGCTGATGCGGCTGCGGAATGCCCGGTGGAGGTGCCGGATGCGCTTTCGGATTCCGCCGATGCCGTGCGCGACATGGTGCATCTCATCCTGACGGGCCGAAAGGGCCCGATGGGCCCGGCAACCGAGGCGTTGCTGGAGGGTCACAACCCGCTCGACCTGGTCAACGGCGTGTTCGTCCCCGCGCTCGATGTGGTGGGGCAGAAGTTCGATAAAGGCGAGTTCTTTCTTCCGCAGCTGATGGCCTCGGCCGAGGCGGTGAAGGTGGGATTCGATGCGGTCAAGGCGCGCATGGGCGATTCGGCCGACGACGGCGTGGGGTCGAACGCCATCGCGGTGGCAACGGTGAAGGGCGACATTCACGACATCGGCAAGAACATCGTCAAGATGCTGTTGGAGAACTACGGCTTCCGCGTGGTCGACCTTGGCCGCGACGTCGAGCCGGAAGAGGTGCTGCGGGTGGCTAGCGAGCAGGGCATCCGCTTGGTGGGGCTTTCGGCGCTCATGACCACCACGGTCCGTGCCATGGAGCAGACCGTGGAGCTTCTGCACGAGAAGTTGCCGGGCTGCAAGGTAATGGTGGGCGGCGCGGTTTTGACGCCCGAGTACGCCGAGCAGATCGGTGCCGACTATTACGCGAAGGATGCCGCGGAATCTGCGCGCATCGCTGAGCGCTTCTTCGCCGAACAGGGTTAGCGCGGCCGGCGCTGTCGCGGCTTGGCGGGTGCTGGCTTCGACCTGATCTGCCGTACTGGTATGAGAAAGCCTGCATGCTCTTTTGGGCATGCAGGCTTTCGTGGTTTTCGGGATGTTGCCGAGATGGGGGGGCGATTGCGTCCCGGGCGATGTTTTGCGATCGAACGTTATCCGATGCCGCCGAGCACGATGCCCAGGATGATGACGATAGCCGTGAGCGGGACGAACAGATAGCGTCCCATGAGCTCGAACCATGCGCCTACGGGCTTCTCTCGTCCCATCTGAGCCTGTTTTGAGGCGAAACCCTTGGGACATACCCAGAAGAACATCATGGCAGCTATAAGCGCCCCCAACGGGATTGCGTAGATGCTGACGGCATCCATCCAGGCGCTGACCGCGTCGCCGTTCTCGATGAAGGCGCCGACGCCCATGGAGACGGCGGCCACGATGGCCACGGCGGCCCAGCGGGGAAGGCGCGCCTGCTGCTGCAGCGCCTCGATCGGCGGCTCGTAGAGGTTCACCAAGCTGGTGATGGCGGCGCAGGCTACGGCCAGGAAGAACACGAAGCAGAACAGCCCGCCGAAGGGCATCTCCTCGAACACCTGCGGAAGCACGATGAACAGAAGCGGGGGGCCTGCCTGGGTGTCGGCTCCGAACGCGAACACGGCGGGCACCACCACCATGGCCGACAAAACCGCGGCCAACGTGCTGAATACCACGACGTTGCGCGCCGACGAGACCACGTTCACGTCCTTCTTCAGGTAGCTGCCGTATACCAGCGTGCCGCCACCGGCCAGCGATAGGCCGAAGAACGCCTGTCCAAGCGCAAGCACCCAGGTTTGCGGGTTGGCGAGAGCCTCCCAGCGCGGCATGAACAGGTAGGCGTAGCCATCGATCGCGCCGGGCAACATGGCGACGCGGACGAGCAGCACGCAGAACAGGACGAAGAACAGCGGCATCATGATCTTGTTCAGGCGCTCGATGCCGCGTGAGATGCCCAAGACCATGACAGCCAACGTGATGATGAGGGCCGCTGCATGCCAGCCGATGCTTCCGAAATCGCCGGTGATCTGACCGAAATACGCGCCCATGTCCGGTTGGGCGAGCAAGGTTCCGGTTGCGGCGGCGAACAGGTACTTGAGGAACCATCCCAAAACGACGGTGTAGCCGATGGCGATGCCGAGCGCGGCGAGCACGGGCACGATGCCGATGGCTTTGCCGATGCGCGTTGCGTGGGGCACGCCTCGGAGTTCGAGTGCTTTTCCGAATGCGCCCATCGGGCCGCATCCCATGGCGCGGCCGAACGACATCTCGCCCACCACGCCGGTAAGGCCGAGCAGCACGACGAAGAACAGATAGGGAATAAGGAAGGCGGCTCCGCCAAGCTGCGAGACGCGATACGGGAACAGCCAGATGCCCGATAGGCCTACGGCAGATCCGATGCAGGCGATGATGAAGGCGGTGCGCGAGGTGAACGAGTCGCGGGTTTGCGAATCGCCGGATGCAGTCTGCGCCATGGGTTCCCCTTTCCGTGGCAATAAAAAAGCCGCCCTAAAGGCGGCTGTTAAATTTGGTGGAGCCTAGGGGGATCGAACCCCTGACCTCATGGCTGCCAGCCATGCGCTCTCCCAGCTGAGCTAAGGCCCCGAATCAGGTGCGTTGACTATTATACGGAAACCGTTTCCGCGCGCAACCCCTTATTTTGAATTTTTTTTCGGCGAGGTTTTTAGGCGGGGCGGGTGCTTGACTCGCAAGCTCATCCGAGCGCCTCGCTTTGCTACCGGACGCAGCCGTGACGCGTGAACAGGGGACGGAGGTGTGTTCACG
>ERZ1034913.2112-NODE-2112-length-10506-cov-4.755909_pt1 | contig 10506 bp, 9 predicted proteins | sample MGYA00520697_ERZ1034913 | MGnify/ENA primary metagenome ERZ1034913 (study PRJEB33766, sample SAMN09781786) | gut metagenome | biome: gut microbiome | host: Homo sapiens | place: Madagascar | study: EMG produced TPA metagenomics assembly of the PRJNA485056 data... | reverse complement strand
CCCCAAGCAGGAGGCGACGAGCAGCAATCGCGAGCGCGATTCGGGGTCGATGCTGCGCGAGAAGGCGAACTTCCGCGCGAGGAACAGCGCGCAGGCGGCATCGTCGAGCGCGGCCAAACGCACCGCCTCGTCGGCAGCAAGGAGGATTCTGTTCTGGCGCGCGTTCTTTCCTGCGTAAACATAGAGCTCGTGAGCAGGCTTGAAGCACGCCGCCGAGAGGAGATCGGCACCGTGGGCGGCAAGCCAGCTCGCGCAGGCGGGCTTCGTCGCAAGATAGCGGACGATGGCGCATGCCCGTGCAGCAGCCCCACGTTCGAGGAGCATCGCCGCGATGCACGCTGCAAGCTCGCTCGCGTCCCCGCACGTCGACCCGTCGACGACCTGATCCACCGCCCGCGAGAAGCCCTGGGCAAGCACGGGGATATCGATGGCGATAGCATCGAAGGAGTCTTCCCGAACGCAGACGCCGAGGAATGGATAGTCCTCCTCTATCAGAGAAAACGCCTCGCTCGCATGACGCGCGCCCACAAGCGGGACAAGCTCGGAGAGGCTCCCCTCCACCATCACCAGCATGAGAAACGCCGCGAGAAGAACGCTTGCGGGCGGCTCTTCGGCGGCCATGCCCGCGACGAGGCGGCCTCCGTCGTCTGACCCCCACGCAACGCACGCCGCGCGGCACTTCGCATGCGGGGAGCCCGTCGCCCGCGCAGTGCGCTCCATCTCCTCGTCAGTAAGCAAAAAGCGGCGCGCAGAGAGTTTCACCCTGTCGCGATGCAAATCGGAATAGGCGTCACAGGTCGGCGCGCACGTTACGAGGACTTCGTTTCCCGCCGCGAGCAACTCGTCGACGACCTCGGAAAACGCCTCGACCCGCGAGGCGTCCATGCGCGGCAGGTCGTCGAACACCACAAGCGAGCCCGCGCCGCCGATCTCGGCCACGCGCGATGCGATGATGCCGGCGTCAAGGTCGCGCAGGAAGCACGGGCTTTCGCAGTTGACCCAGAACGTTCGCCTGAACGAGAAGACGACCTGCGCATATTCCGCAGCAACCGTCGACTTGCCGAAGCCTGTGGGAGCGACGAGGAAACGAGCGACGTCGCGAGAGCGCAGAAGATCCGCTATGAGATGTGGGCGGGAATGGACCACGGAAGTGGCGACGTTCTTGGGGCGGCGTCCCTTGCATGAGCACGACATCAGAAAGTCGGACATTGGTGTCCCTCTCCCAAAAGCAAAAGCCGCAGTCGGCAAGTCTACGCGCCGAACCGAGGGGCCGCCATACCGTATGTGCGAAAGGGACCTTAGCACCCGCAGGCGCTTTTCGGCTTTGTGTCCCGAAAAGAACCCTGGCACATGAGGTCCCGAAAACAAGAAAAGCCTGCAGCGCGCCTTCTGTCGGCGCGCTGCAGGCAACTAAAGCGAATTGGGAAGATACCGAAGAAAACAGCACACGACCGAGCGCGTTTTAGCAGACGGTTGGACGCGATTTTGCCGCGTTTGCGCCAGGCTCCTGCCGCATTCCCGTCGCGTTCGCGCCGCGTTCCCGCCGATTTCTTGCCAGGTTTCAGCCTATTTCTTGGGCAGAAGCTTCGAGATGCGGTCGGAGTACTCGACGTCGCAAAGCCCCGCTTCCTTCGCCAAATCGAGCACGGGAGCGTCGTTCCACAGCTCCTCGAGGCGGTAATACTCGCGCGTCTCGGGCTGGAAGACGTGCACGACGATCTGGCCGTAATCGAGCAGCGACCACGATCCGTCCTGCGTTCCCTCGACATGGAAGGGCTTCACGCCGCCCTTGTCCCGCAAATCCTCCTTGATGGCATCGACGATCGAGTTCACCTGGCGGCTGTTGGACGCCGTGACGATCACGAAAAAGTCGGTCTCGCCGACAAGCTCCGCCACGTCCTGCACGAGGATGTCGGTTGCCTTCTTCTCGTCGGCCGCCTGGGCGGCGATAATCGCGAGCTCTCGCGAGGTTTTCTGTTCGTTAGCGCTCACTTGCGCTCCTTTCGCTTTGCGTTTATGTACGGTTTCTCGTTTTTCACCGCGTAGGCGTTCCAAATATCTACCGTGCGCGGATGCAGCGTCTTTCCTTGCTCGATGATGAGAATCGTCCAGTACCCGAGCACTGCAACGTAGAGCTCCTCGAGCGTCACGCGGCCGATTTGGACACGCAGCTCGTCAACGCGCCCGAAACGTCGGTTCGGCTCAAGCGCATCAGCACAGTAGAGTACCATATCGAGCGGCGTCATATCGATCTCGCCCGTGGTGTGGCGCTCGATTGCCTGCAGGATGCCTGCGGAAATAGCGGGGTACTCCCGCCCGAGCGCAGCGGCGGCAGTCGGACCGTGCAGAAGGCGCGGCTGGTGCTCCAGAATCCACGGGTTCACCTGAAGTCCCAACTCGCGGACGCGTTCGCGAATCTCCTCGTCATCGTAAGCCTTGTCCCAGTCGTGCAAAAGCCCCGCAAGCCGGGCCTCGCGCACATCGACCCCGTAGGCTCGCGCGAGAATCTCGGCCTCCTCGACCACGCCCATCACATGGGTAAAGCGCTTCTTGCTGACGCGCTGCTCCAGCTCCGCCTTGCGTTCTTTGAAGAACGCCTCGTCGAGCACCTCGGCGGAATCGCCGCCGCTTTCCTTCCCCACCGTTTAACGCTCCTTTCGGTACAGACCATGCTCGCATATGTAATCGCGCACACGCGACATAGTGAGGTATCTGATTGATTTGCCCTCGCTGACACGGCGCCGCAGGTCGCTTGAAGAGACCGACAGCCCCGTGACCTCGAGAAAGTCCACTGTGAAGGGGCTTTTCTCGAAGGTGGCTCGCATCTCGTCGTCAAGCGTATACCCCGGGCGCGTCACGGCGACGAACCGCGCGAGCCCCGCAACCGCCTCGCTTTCGTGCCAGCGGAAGATCTTCGCGACCGCGTCGGCGCCCGTGATGAACACGAGCTCGACGTTGTCGGGATAATGCGCCCGCAACTCGCGCAACGTGTCGACGGTGTAAGTGTCGCCGCCACGCTTGATCTCCATCGCGCTCACGTCGAAGGAGGGGTTGCTCTCGGTCGCGAGGCGGCACATGGCAAGCCGGTCGTCCGCGGGCGTGACGTCGCGGTCGCGCTTGAAGACGGGGCTGCCGGCGGGAATGAACACCACCGCGTCGAGCCCGTACGCCTCGCGCACCTGTTCAGCGCAGGCCAGATGCCCGATGTGGATGGGATCGAAGGTGCCGCCCATGATTCCCAACCGGGCAGGCGCACCATCCGCCCCCAAGTTGTCGAGCCCCTCGCTCACGACGGGTGAACGGCGCGAGGCCACCTCACCAGGACGCGAGACCGCCTGGGCGGGCTGCACCTCGCACCGGCTGGGCCGCGATGCAGGTGCGCTCGATTCGCTTGCCAGCGTTTCCTTCCCCATGCGCTAGGACCTCACCTGGCCGTCGCCTCGCAGCACGTACTTGTACGAGGTCAGCCCGTCGGTCGCGAAGGGGCCGCGCACGTGCAGCTTCTGCGTGGAGATGCCGATCTCGGCGCCGAGGCCGAACATGCCGCCGTCCGTGAAGGCCGTCGAAGCGTTCGCGTAGACCGCCGCCGCGTCGACCTCGTTCAGGAAGCGCTCGATCGCCGCGGCACCCTCAGGGTCGCTCGGGCTCGCCACGATAGCCTCGGTGTGCATTGTGCCGTAGCGGTTCACGTGGGTAATGGCCTCGTCGACGCCCGCGACGCACTTCACCGCGATTTCGGGACCTAAGTATTCGGTTTTCCAGTCCTGCTCGCTTGCGCGGTCGACGCGCAACGCGCTTTGTCCCTGCCCGCGCAAGGCCCCCGCGGCAAGCGCAGCCTCGCAGGCCAGCTCGTCGGCATGGATCGCCACACCGCGATCGGCCAGCTCGGAGAGCGCCTTGGGAAGAAAATCGGCCGCGATGGACGCATCGACGAGCAGCGTCTCGCAGGCGTTGCAGACCCCGAAGCGGCGGCACTTCGCGTTCACGAGGATCTCGCGCGCCATGTCGAAGTCGGCGGATTCGTGCACGTAGACGTGGCAGTTTCCCGTTCCCGTCTCGATGACGGGGACCTTGGCCGTCTCCACGCAGTGGCGGATGAGCCCCGCGCCGCCGCGGGGAACGAGCACGTCAATCAGGCCGTGAAGCCCCATGAGGACGTCAGTCGCCGCGCGATCGGTCGAGGCGACAATGCCGATCAAACCCTCGGGCATGCCCGCCTGCTCCGCCGCAGCCGAAATCACGCGCGCGATGGCCGCACACGAGCGGGCCGCCATCGACCCGCCGCGCAAGATGCAGGCGTTTCCTGACTTCAGGCAGATGCCGGCGGCGTCGGCGGTCACGTTCGGGCGCGCCTCGTACACGACGGCGACGACGCCCAAAGGAACGCTCACGCGCTCGAGGCGGATTCCCGACTCGAGGGTGCACTGCTCGAGCGTGCGCCCGAGCGGGTTGGGAAGCTCAGCGAGGCTCTCGAGCGCGACGGCCATGTCCTCAATGCGCGCGTCGGTGAGAAGCAATCGGTCGATGAGGCCTTCCTTCGTACCCTTTTCGCGCGCGGCGGCCACGTCGGCCGCGTTCGCTTTAAGAACTGCAGGCGCGCTTTCGCGCAGCGCTTGCGCCATGGCGCGCAGGGCGCCGTTGCGCTCGTCGTCGCTCGTCTGGGCCAGGCGGACGCTTGCCGCGCGAGCCCGCTTGGCGAGCATCTCAATCTCTTCGTACATGCCTGAACCTTTCTCTCGCCCGTTCCCCTCGGTTATCCCAGCTCACTGGGTGGTTCTCAATCCCTACTCGAAGGCGATCAGCTCGTCGCGGTGGATGACCGGCTTGTCGGCGAATGCCGCGAGCAGGCGGTTGTGCTCGAGCTCCTCGCGCGTGCGCCCGCAAGCAAGCTCCACCTCGTCGCTCGAGAACGCCGTGCGGCCGCGGGCGATCACATGCCCCGTCGCGTCCTTCACGTCGACGATGTCGTCGTCGTTGAAGCGCCCCTCGACACGCGAGATGCCCACCGACAGAAGCGAGCTGCCGCGGTGGAGCAGCGCGTTCTTCGCGCCGTCGTCGACAATGAGCGCGCCGCGTGCGGAGTCGCCGAGCGCGATCCACAGCTTGCGCGGCGTAATCTCGTGCGGGCGCTCGCTCGCCGCGAAGCGCGTGCCGATGCGGTCGCCGAAAGCTGCGTGCACGATGGCGTCGGGAGCGTGGCCGAGGCAGATGGTCATGGGAATACCCGCTGCCATAAGCACGCGCGCAGCCTTGATCTTGGTGATCATGCCACCCGAGCCGACGACGCTTCCCGCGTCTCCCGCGACGCCCATGATGCTCTCGTCGATGCGCTCGACGCGCTCGATCAGGTGCGCGCCTTCGACCTTCGTCGGGTTCGCGTCGTAGAGCCCGTCGATATCGGAGAGAATCACCATGAGCTCCGCCTCGACAAGGCACGCCACGAGCGCCGCGAGCGTGTCGTTGTCGCCGAAACGGATCTGCTCGACCGACACCGTGTCGTTCTCGTTCACGATGGGTACGACCCCCATCTCGAGCAAGCGGGAAAGCGTGTCGCGCGCATGGAGATACGCCGTACGGTCAGCTGTGTCGCGCCTGGTCAGAAGCACAAGAGACGTGGTAATCCCATGTTGGGCGAACGCGCGGGCATAGCCTGCCGAAAGCGCGCTCTGCCCCACCGAGGCCGCTGCCTGCAGGCTCGGCATGTCGGTGGGCCTCCGCTCGATGCCGAGCGCCTCGAGCCCGCACGCGATGGCCGCGCTCGTCACGATGATGGGCGAGAAGCCCGCCTCGCGCACGCGTGCCACCTGGCGGGCGACATCGTCGAGAAACGCGTAGTCGATCTTGCTCTCCGACGTGGTGAGCGTCGAAGAGCCGATCTTAACCACAAGCGGGCGCAAATGGGCAGCAAGGTGCGCCTCGCGCGCCCCATGGTTTTCGCGGGCACCGCAGCCCTCGCCCGCGGCGAGATTGTCGATTTTAGCCTCGTCCATTAGATGTCGAGCTCCTCGAACGCGTCGTCTGCCGTCGCCGACTCAAACTCGAACGCGCGCCCCACGATGCGGATCTCGTCGCCGTTGCGGGCGCCCGCCTTCGCAAGCGCGTCCTCCACGCCGATGCGCTTGAAGCGGTGCTGCAGGAAGGCGATGGCATCCTCGTTTTCCCAGTCCGTCTGGATAACCATGCGCTCAACCTGGCCACCCTCCACGCGGAAGACGCCGTCGGAGAGCTTGCGCACGGTGAAGCGACGGTCGCGCATCTCGCGCTTGTGCTCCCACACGTGGTCGAACTCCGGCTGCTCGGCGGCCTTCGCGCGAGCCTCCTCGCGCAGCTCGTGCACCTTCGTCGCGATGGCGGCCTTGAGCGAGTCGACTCCCTTGCCCGTGAGCGCACTGATGCAATAGAGCTTCGGGTCGATGGGGCTGTCCGCGAACTCGTCGCCGCCGGCCGCGGCGATAGAGTCGGCTCGCACGCGCTCGGCGAGCTTCTTGCAGATCTCCTCGGTACCGGGGACGTCGATCTTGTTGGCCACGACGATGCGCGGGCGGGACGCGAGATCGCTCGCGTACAGCTCGAGCTCGCGGTTGATCACCTCGTAGTCGTTCAAAGGGTCGCGCCCCTCGTAGTCACCCGTGAGGTCGACCACGTGCACGATGAGCGCGGTACGCTCGATGTGGCGGAGGAACTCGTGCCCAAGCCCACGCCCCTCGTGCGCGCCCTCGATAAGGCCGGGAACGTCGGCGCAGACGAAGCTCAGATCGCCGCTCGTCGCCACGCCCAAATTCGGGACAAGCGTCGTGAACGGGTAGTCGCCGATCTTCGGTCGGGCCGCCGAGATCTTCGAGATGAGCGAGGACTTCCCCGCCGAAGGCATGCCCACAAGCGCCGCGTCGGCCATGAGCTTCATCTCAAGCTCGACCCACTGCTCCTGCGAAGGCTCGCCCAACTCGGCAAACGCAGGGGCGCGGCGCGTGGACGTGACGAAGTGCACGTTTCCGCGGCCGCCGACGCCGCCGAGCGCCACGGTGATGCGCTCGCCGTCGTGCGTGAGGTCGGCGATGAGCTCACCCGTTTCCTTCGTTTCCTCGAAGTACTCGTGGACCACCGTGCCCACGGGCACCTTCAAGATCATGTCCTCACCGTCGGCGCCGCGCATGCGCGAGCCCTTGCCGTGCGTGCCGCGCTCAGCCTTGAAGTGGTGCTTGAAGCGGTAGTCGATCAGCGACGAGACACCCAGGTCGGCCTGGATGACGACGTTGCCGCCGTGACCGCCGTCGCCTCCGTCGGGGCCGCCTTTGGGGACGTGCGCCTCGCGACGGAAGGACATGCAGCCCGCGCCGCCGTCGCCGCCTTTGACGTATATGCGTACCTTGTCTACGAACATGGGGAATCCTTAGCTGCCAGGGCGGGCATCATGTGCGCCCGCGTTGTCTGGATTGTAAACGAAAGGCGCCCTCTGATATGCAGGGGGCGCCTCGAAAACCGACTATCTATGCTGATTGCGCGGTAGCGTGCTATTCCTGTGCCTCGACATCGGGGCGGACATGCACGCGACGCTTCACGCCGCGAGTAAACTCGAGGGTGCCGTCGCACAGCGCGAACAGGGTGTCGTCCTTGCCGCGGCCGACGTTCTCGCCAGGATGGAACTTGGTGCCGCGCTGACGAACGATAACGTTGCCGGTACGGACATGCTGACCGCCGAACATCTTCACGCCGAGTCGCTGTGCGTGAGAGTCGCGACCGTTACGGCTGGAGCCTAAGCCTTTCTTATGAGCCATGGTGTATGCCTCCCTTTATCTATTCGGCGACAGCGGTGCCGACGGACTTGATTTCCACGCGAGTGAGCTGCTGACGATGGCCGCGCAGCTTCTTGTAGTTCTTGCGCTTCTTGAACTTGAAGACGAGAACCTTCTCGCCCTTGAACTGTTCAATGACAGTTGCGACCACCTTGGTGGCAGCGGCCTTGGCAGGATCTGCCTCGACGGTCTCGCCGTCGACGACGCAGATGACAGGAAGCTCGACCTCAGCGCCCACCTCGGCATCGAGCTTCTCGATGTTGATGCGGTCTCCAGGGGCAACCTTGTACTGCTTGCCGCCCGTTTTCACGATTGCGTACATTCACTTCTCCTTATGCGAAATAACTGCATGCGATAACTTTGAAGCGTGGCCGTAGCAAGACTCCGAGGAGCGCATATGCACCGCCTCCGCGTATCATCGCACTTATTCCCGATTGCGCCATCCTTAGCGCAACCTGTTGAATGGTACCAGAACTCATGGCTACGCGCGAGCGCGTTGCATGAATTTTTCATTTTTCATGAGAAAGCACGGAACCATCACTGCCTGCGCAGGCGTCGGGCGATTGCCGCCACCCCCAAACCGCCGAGAGCGAGCGCGAGCAACGAAGCCGTCGGAGCGCCGTCCCCCGTTTTGGAAAGCACGTTCTCATCGCCAGGAGCCTCAGGGGCCTGCGGAGCGTCAGGAGAATCCGGAACTTCCGGCGTATAAATCGCAGCAAGCTCATCGGTCGACTTCTCGGTAATCTGGTACCAGTACGTGCCGACAATGTTGCGGGGACCATAAGTGAAACAGCAACCAGGCCGTCTTTAATCTCCGTCTTATCCCCACCCTTGTACTGACCGTCAACGAACACGTCCACTGAGTTGCCAATGCCGTCGACAGAGCCAACGACCTCGGTCTTAATCGTGACGCGCACGTCGGGATGCGCCGAAGGGTTCCTGATCTTCACCTCGAGGGTGCGCGTCGCCTCATCGAAGCTTGCCTCATAGTCGCGGCTCTCCTCAAGCGGGGTGGTTGTCGTCCCGGCAATCGTGGTGCGGCTATCCTCGACCGAGACGCCCAGATACTTCAAGCGCTGATCAAGCACGTCTTTGATGCTCGCCGTCTCAAGGTTTGAAAGCTCGACGGCGCCGAAGATCTGCTGCAGGCGCACGTCGACAGACCAGTTGATCAGGGGATTCCCGTCCTCCGATTTGCTCGAAGAGACGACGCCCTTCTTCGATACGTCGGGCTGCACCTTGACCTTGCCGGTCGAGGAATCCTCGGCGGTAGAGCCATCGGCGGTGCTTACCGCGAAAGCGTTGCGGAAGGTGACGACACTATCGAGGTCGCCACCCGCGGCAACATACGCCGCACGGTCGACCGTCAGAGTGTAGTCAACGGTTACCGTTGCCCCCGCCGGGAGCTTGTCGAACGTCAGCTTCCACCCACGATTATTGCCGAAGCTGCCCGGCACGTTGAGGGCAAGCTCGCTGCCGTCGGCAAGCGTCACCTTGGCAGAAAGCGCCGACAGCATCATGGCCTTTTGGGCTGCTGCGGCAGAATCGTTGTAGCCGTACATCGTCGTTATCTGGTCAGTGAGCGTGAAGCCCTCGCGCGACACCTCGCCCGTGCCCGCCTTCACCGTGAACGATGCCGACTGGGTTTCGAGACCGCCCTGCGGCGTGGTCGCGGCAGACTTTTCTGCCGCGACCGGAATACTCGGCCTGAAACTTGCGCCCGACTCTCCGGGAAGGACGACGCCGCCCGAAGAGAGGGACGCGGCATTGTTGATGCTGTACGCAGCGTCCTTCGCCGAAGCTCCTGCCTGCACAAGAGCGGAAACGTATAGCCTTGTTCGCGCTGCTGCGACGCTCTTCAACAGCATCGGCGGTACATCGCAGCGTATGCTGGATCGGCTTACGACGTTCTCTGGAATTCACAAGCCTCCTTGTTCGTCGTCCTTATTGGGACGGAAGAGCTCACCATTGCCCTTGCCGCGTCTATCGTGAAGGCTCATAAGAATATGCCGATCCATTCCGGGGGCGACACCGTTGCGGATGAGGCTGACGCATCCTTTCGCACGAAGAATGGGGAGAGAAGGAAATCAAGCAGCGCGCGGACGACCTGACAAGAGAGGCGTGCGAGATTTGGAAGTATCCTGACCTTTCAACCGAGGTCGTAGACAAGTACCGCCCTTCTCGCGGCGAGGCTGGCGAGGCGACTACCTGGACCCTGCAAGAGAACCATCCCACCTTTGCCGAGGGCGGGCTCAACAGGAAGCTCTACGAAGAAGTTCGCGAATCTATCCTGAGCGCCCAGCCAACATGGGAGTCCTATATAACCAGATACTACGTGGGTTTCAGATCGGACAAGCGAAAGCTTCACGCTGTGCTGAAGGGCAGGACCAGCAAGGGCGGCTGGATTGCCGTCGGCCTGGCGAAGAGCGTAGACGACCTTGTCGACCCAGAGGACATGTGTCAAGACAAGCGCCCGCAAGGCGGATTCGGACCAGGTCTTCCCACCTATGTAGCGCTTCGGAGCGCCGACGACATCCCCGCTGTGCTCGAGTTAATTAAGCAATGCTAGGGGCATGGTTACAAAGCGAATTGCATGCAACTGTCCGAGACGGCTTCTTCGGCCATGGCTGATTCGCAGGTAACTTTCCAAAGTAACCACAACGGGCGTGGAGAGACCGTGTTTCCCGAGGTAGGCGCAACGGCTCGGGGCTGA
>ERZ1034913.2108-NODE-2108-length-10520-cov-8.395796_pt1 | contig 10520 bp, 12 predicted proteins | sample MGYA00520697_ERZ1034913 | MGnify/ENA primary metagenome ERZ1034913 (study PRJEB33766, sample SAMN09781786) | gut metagenome | biome: gut microbiome | host: Homo sapiens | place: Madagascar | study: EMG produced TPA metagenomics assembly of the PRJNA485056 data... | reverse complement strand
GAATATAATGCTGCATACCATGCGTCTCAATTATACAATTATATTCTTCTAAATAAAAATCATATCTATAATCGCCACACCAACTAAAAATTGTTTTTGTTAATTCTTTAATATATTTAACGTTCAATTGATCTAATAGATTTGATAAATATTTTTCAGGGTAACTAATACCATCTCCGCATGTACATCCAATCCCATTTGAGAAATTTATAGTATTTAAACTCATTTTCTTGTCTTTAATTTTTCCACAATACGGACATATTGGATAAATTTTAGTGTTACTAGATTTTATATATTTTTTAGCTTCATCGTATCCACCTTGAAAATAATCAATCATCCACGGATCTGTTGTTAGTATATCATTAATACCATTAACTACAATTTGAGGGTTTTTACAACAACAAGAACACCCATTTCCTTGTAATAAATCAGATTCTAATATCCAAAATTCTTCATAGTAATTACCAACTTTATAATGTTCACCGCAATCAAATCCACATTTATTACATTTATACTTATAATATTTATCATTTATTATAGATTTTCCATGTTTATGTTTTTCATATTTTCTATCTATAATAGTTATATCAACAGAATCTGATTTTATAATCTGTCCAATTTCATATTTAAATCTTACAGTATTCTTGCCGATAAGTTCTCCAATTTTACCTTCTCTTAAGTGCCCAGTACCTATCCACTTTTGATATCCATTATATTCCAATAAAACTTTATTATTTTTATAATCAATAAGATTTATTTCACCTGATATATTATCATAGACAAATGGAATTTTAGCACCAATACTATTAATCCAATTCATATGATCGTTTTTTATTTTTATATTAGATAAATCAACGTATTTTATTACTTTTTTCATTTTATTCTGTCCTTTCTTGTACTTTTTACAATATAAAAGGCTAGTGATTTTTCACACTAGCCATATCATTCATAAATTTTTCTGTTTCCTCAAAAATGAAGATTGTCTTATCTTTATTTCCCTTGTCTGGTTTAATATCATAAATTGGATTTCCCAATTTTAATAAATGTCTTGCAACACCAGCAGTAAATATTGATTTATATGTCAATAATATACTATCCTTTCTATTATATTGTAAATTTCAAACTAGAATTTGAAATAACAACTCTAGTAGATTTGCATTTCTTTTCTAATTCTTTTTCTAAAGCCTTTTTCAATATTTCTTTTGCACTTTTTGAACCATGATGTAAAATAATTTTCTGACAATTTATGCTTGTGTAATTGTCTACCAGTTGCCAGAAAGGTGCATGACCACTGAGTGATTTTAATGAATAAGAGGCGCATCTACATGGATATTCTTTTTGGTCAATGGTAACAGATTTTCTTTTATTATCTTTCAACAAACTTGCAAGGCTTCCTTCTGTACTAAAACCTACAAATAAAACTGTTGCATTAGATTCAGGAATACATTTTTTTAAATAATGTCTGATTCGTCCACATTGACACATCCCACTGGTTGATAAAATCACACAAGGTTCATTGCTTTGGACAAGTGCTTTACTATCCTCAGATTCTTTCACGAAAGTAAACATTCCGCTTGATAACATTTCATCAAAATCTTTTTTATCATCCCCATCTAAACATTCATTGTAATCTTTAAAAATTTTGATAGAAAGGGGAGAATCTATATATACTTTTGGTTTCCATTCAGATTCTTTATACATTTCATAAATCATCAGAACAAGTTGTTGAAGTCTTGATTGCGCAAAACTTGGGATTACAACTCGTCCTTTCATTTCATGAACCTGTGTTTCTATAATTGCTTTAAATTTCTCTAAATCATATTTTCGTTCTTTAATTCCAGTTTTTAAATCTGGTCTATCTCCATATGTAGATTCTCCTATAACAACATCTGCATGAGATACTTGTTGATATTTTCCTACAAACCTATTTTTAATAACCTTATTTCCGATATCTCCTGTAATAAGACAAGTTTTTGTAAGACCATCAATGGTAAAATATAATTTTATTTGGCAACTTCCTAATAAATGACCACTTGAAATTAATTCAAAAGCTAATTCATCGTCAATTTTAATCTTTTCATTCATAGGTTTTTCAATAGTATACTCTAACATTTTTTCTACATCATCAATAGAATAAAGGGGATAGTAGTTTTTATTATTTTGTGAATTAATAATTAAAATATCTCTCTCGTTTATTAAAGCAGAATCTATAGCCATATCTCTCAAAACCTGTTTTGAGCCAGAAGAAACAATAGTTACTGCTCCACATCCCTCTTTATATAATTTGGGTAATAACAAGCAATGGTCTCCATGATTATGAGTAATAAAAACAAAATCTATATCTTTAGGTTTAAATTCTTTATATTTTCGATTATTTATCAGAAAATCCTTATATTTATCGTTTGTCTGATGCAATCCACAATCTACTAATATTTTATGATTCTGAGTTGAGATATAAATAAGACTTCCTGTTACATCTTCTGACGATGGAGAATCTACAAAAGATATCCTAATATTATTTTTTCTTTTTTTCTTTCCGATGGTAATATACCACCTTTCTTATATATTTTGTCATTCGACAATATTTTTTCTGATTTCGCTTAATGCATTTAAATTATAATTACTCTCTGTCAAGTAATAAGTCTTCCTTTTATGATGACAAGAGCAAGTGCAAGTGATTCCACCAAATTCTTTAAATGGAATTTCGTATTTTGCATTAAGTATTTGTGCTTCATTTTTTGTGATTTTTACCAAAAATCAAAACATCCTTTCGTTCAATATTTCTCCAAATAGGAGAGAAACGTACAGGGTAGGATTTGAACCTACGGACGGGATTAACCGTCAAATGCTTTCAAGGCATTCGCAATAAACCTGACTCTGCCACCTGTACAATATAATGGTTGAACAATTATACTAAAAGTTGTATAATTGTAAGAAAATATATAAGGAGAGGTATTTAAGAATGAAAGATATAACTTTAGACCTTGAACAAATGAAAGAATTAGCTGACTATGTAGCTAAAAGAAGTGCTTCTATAAGTGCTCAACCATTAGAAGTAAGGAAATTCGTCAACGAGTATATGAAAGCATATACGGATGCGTATGATGAAATTTCCAAAATTAACGAACAAATAAAAAAGGAAATATCTAAAAATTTATAGATTGATTTTATTATTTTCTTTGATTTCTTCAATAATTCTATCAAAAAGGTGTTGGGTTGTAACTAAAGTAAATCCTTCATATGAAAGAATTTCTAAAATTTTATTTTTAATTTTACCTTCGTTTTCATGCATATAAGGTATTTGGTCTTTTTCTACATACATAATTTTTCACCAACTTTCTATTTTTAGTATAGGGGATATTATGAAATATCCTCTATATTTATGAAACACTGATAAACAGTACATATTAGCCACTTTCACATAAAGACAAGTGGCATAATATATACATAGTACATTAAAAGAAAGTGAACAGGTGAAAGCTGTTTAAGTGACACTTGTTCACTCGATAGGAGAGAAGAGCAGGAACAGGATTTGAACCTGTGTGCATAGCTTATGAGGCTATCGTGGCAACCATCTCCAACGTATCCTGCTATAATATTTTTAAGGGCGAGATAAGGGGAATAACTTACGATTCTCTTTAGCAGCCTAACTGACTGACCCATGATAGTAAATTTAATGAGTTAGATTTTCAGCCTTACATTCTAAGGGTTTAATGTACTTGTATGTATATCTATTACATAATAAGAAAATTGGCAATGATGCCTAAAACCCTTATAAATAAAGGCTTTTTATGGTTTTAAAAAAGTGGTTAATTTCGTTTTTGATTATATTTTATATATTTCTCTAATTTTTTAGCTTCTTTACATTCTGCACAATATTGGATATTTTTACTTGTTTTTCTTATTAATCTGTTGCATATTTTACATCTTGTAAAATTCCCGTCTTTAACATAATTAAGATACTCATACCCTAATTCTCTAAAATCCGTAATATATAATATTTCCTCATTTACATTATCAACAAAATTAACTTTCATAGTAAGATTATCATTTTTACTAGAAAAAGAAATATATCCATTCGATTCAAGATCATTTAATAACAAAAATTTATCTTCTCGATGCTTGACAATTACTCTTGCGGTTTTAAATATTTCTTTTATATCTGCGTTGACCCAGTTATTATTATTAGGTGATATGATATTATATAATTTTGCAAAGCATAACATTGTAAATAATATTTTTTTATGATTTTTTGTTTTTGCGGATTTAATCCTATTCAACTCAGATTGAGTAATACCAATACTTCCGACATTTCTCAATTCATATTTTTTACCTTTCCGAGAAATATCTTCGATTATGTTTTCCCATAATACAGGATTATAATTTTTATAATTGGTATTCATAAATTCATTGAGCTTTTCGGAAGTTTTCTTCTCTGATAATTTTAATTTTTGACGATAATATTTAGAAAGAAGAAATAATGTAGAAGTTGGCTTGTTACCAACTTCCCCTTTTTCCAATATCATTTCTGCTTGTTTTATTTCATTTAATACAACGGGCATTTATCGTCCTCCAAATCTACATTTACTTTAATTTCAGTTTCTCTCATAGAAAACATCATGCCTAAATACTCAATATCTCCGTTATTATCAAGTGTTGGGTATGAAATTCTATAATTATTACGTCTTAATAAATTCTGTATAAATGTTTCTCCACAAATGTCCCATGCAAATTGTTTGCTATATTTAGATTTTGAATAACATAAATCCAGAACAATATTGCATAGCTCATCTTCATTGGGACACTCTAATAAACATTTCTTTTTAAATTGTTCCTTTAAAATATATTTTTGAATTTGACGCTCATCTGATTTGATTCTTTCTGATTTTGCGTATTGCTTATAATTAGATATTTCTTTTCTATAAGCTTCATATATTTTTTTAATTTTTTTATATACCACATTGGAATATATTACATCGCTTTTCATAATAGAATAATCGAAATTGTCATTAGAAGAATAAACAATATTGTCAAATTTTTCTTCTATTTTCCAACAAATTTTGTTAATCGTACATTTACCTATACCGAGTGGCATACGATCATAATAGCACTTAATAAATTTAATCTCTTCTTTTGTTTTATTCTCTTTATGCATCAATTCATCGAGAGAAATTCTAAATCTCATAAGACTTTTTTCGTTATTTTTCTTACGGTAGTTATTTAATGCTGCACGTTCTGATGGATAAATGTATTGCATAAAATAAGGCTTTTTATCTGCAATGATTTTTCGATTAACCCAAAAATCCTTTTTTTGACGAGAATCTTTTGCTTTTGTAAGTTTATTTGAAATCCAGTTATACCAATTATCAGGCATTGGTTTAGCTTCGATTCCTTTTGTTTTATCAATCGCATTTTGCTGATATAACTGACCACATTTGATTCTATAATCGAGCAAATTATATTCTCTAGTCCCTTGTTCAAAATTAGATTTAACTTCAAACATCGATGTGATTTTATTTGTTACGCCTCCTACAGCATTTCCAAAACTATTAATATTTGATTTCATAATATCATCATCCGTAGGAATACATTTTGGGGCTTTTCTCTGTACACATACAATAGCAGGTAACTGTTTTGTGTTATCTACTAATAATTTAAATGAAGTATTTATTACACAATCCCCGTCCTTGTCGAAACCATTCATCGCATCTGCACATGTATCCCAACTATTAAAAATAGTAGGAGTTGTCATATATTGATAAAAGTCATCCATTATTTCATTATGGACAACTTCAAGCAGTCTAATGTTATTATGCGAGGTCATTGGCGCACGAAAACTTGCAATTTTATCAATACCTTTATCAACCCAATATTTAGAATAAACTTGTCCAGCTTTTAATAATCCAGTAACTTTCATTCCAAACATGGATTGACATAAAGAATACGGATCTCCTGATACTAATGAATAATTAGCAGGAACTTTTAAAACTCCAACTTTAGCTTCATCAATACGTTTTCTAATCATGGAGTGAATTTGAGATTTAATAAATGGATCATTAGCCATTTTAGGTTCAATCATCAATGCTGTTGCAAATGAGCTATCTAAATGTTGAATATTTTTCTCATTAAGTCCTATACCTTTTGTATACAATATTGTTTTTCTGTAATCATCATCTAAAATTTCTTTGATTTCATTTACAGTTGGTGCGATTAATTCATCAATTTGTTCATCTGTAAAATCATAACTTTGTAAAAACTGATAATTCATTGTTCTTGCATTTTCCAATTCTTCTTCTGAAGCTTTTGTAATTGCAAATGTATAATGATTCTTTTCACAATTTTCAAGATATGATTCAAGAGAAGAATAAGAGTCCCATAATTTCAACATCGACTCTGTTAAAATAAGTTCTATTTCGTTAATATTATATGTATTTCCCCACACATCTGTTATTTCTGTAAAACCATGATTTTGTGCAAACTTCTGAAAATCAATAGGAAATACAGCACCTTTACAAAACGAATTTCTAATAACACAACCAGGCAATAAAAAATCTTCCCCAATTTCATATCCCCAACGTTCCATAAGAGATGGCATAGCAAGCCCATATCCATCACTATCGTTTAATTCTACATCTTTGTCTTTAATATATTTCATACTTGGTTGATTAAGACCAGTATCATCTAATTCAATTACATCTGACTTAAATTTTGTAATACAATCATGAACTACCACAATTCCATTTGGCATTGATACAGGAGTAGAAGAGCTACATACCAATGCAATATATGCTTCGAGTTTTGCAGGTGCAAATTCTTTTTGTAAATCTCGTCCATTATTAATACGTCTTTTTAATTCTGGTAATAATTTCTCATTTACAAATACTATTGTGTTATTTTTTACTCCACCTGTAGTTCCAAGTAACCACCTATATGTAACATTATTAATTTTAAACCCATGTTCATAAATGTATTCAAAATCTTTAATTTTATCAATTACAACACACACATAATCTTTTTTAAACTGGTATTTGTCCAAATCATTATATAATTTTTTGATTTTTGGTCTGGATGTGGATAAATTCTTATCAGATTTTAATTTTTTTATTTGAGATTTAATATTTGAAATTTTAAGTTCTGCATTAGTAATGTTATTTATCTCATCAATAAATCTCATTATTTGGCTTTCGCTTAAAGCAATAAGTTCTTGGTTTTCTCTCGCTTGGTTTGGTGTTAATTTTAAATTCCATTTTTTTCTTCTAAGTCTCGAAGAATGAATTTTAAACACATATCTTTGTGATGTTAAGTGTTTACTCAAATTATTTCTCCTCCAATTGCATTTCTAATTTAATATCAGATAGTTCATAACAAGTAGCATAAGAATAATTTCTCAAATACATATAATCCTTCACTGGATATGGATATTTTCTCGAAGGTTTACCTGTTGGAGATGGATAGTGAGAACCACTACAATAATAACTATTAGAAGTATTTTTAACTTGAATGTAATTTTTATATCCAACAGTATAATCGTATGCATTAATCATCACATGAAATGGTCTTTTAGAATATTTTTGTTGTTTATATTTTGTTGTTAAATTTCCTCTCCATGAAGCAAGTTTTTTTATTTCTTTAAATGTTGTCTCAGGAATATTATCAACAACATATAAAAATTTATTTTTAAAATCGTAATAAACATGTGATGATTCTTCTAACGTATTCATTCTTTTGTTTGACCCAAAATATTTTTCTGTTCCACAAATCCAAATATCGTGTATTCCAACTGCTTGATATAAGTCATGTCTTTCAAAGTATTCAGAAGCAATAGGAGAACATTGGTATTCAATTACATATTTTTTATTATTATATTCAAACATAATATCAGGACGTTGTTTTGTTTCTGGTACCCATCCTTCTAATATTGCATTTTTAACACCATTTTGTTTAATAATCCATTCATATAAATCTCGTTTACCACAAAGATGTTCTTCTGTTTCTGATTCGGAATATTTATCCTCACATTTTGCTTTATCCATATGTCTAAAATATGGTATTTTAACTCTACCATGACAATATTCATATGGTTTACTACAAGCTGGACATAAAATAATTTTCTTTTTTGCCCAATTCTTTAACTGTTCTTTTGAACGTGTTCCATCATAACAATTTATAATTTCGTTTCCTATTTTTCCAGTTAACATTTTCTATTTTCCTCCAAATTCTTTAATCTCATATCCTAACCAGTCAATCAGCCACTGGATACCTTGAATACATTCCAAATGAACCAGATCACCACCATTATTTTCTAAATACTTTTCACCCTCATATATAAATTCTCCACATACATCACAATGTGACAAATGTTTCCCCTCATAATATGGACATCCAACTATATGATTCTCATGTTGACAAATCTCACATCTCATTAAGCCACCTCATTATCATAAATTCTCTCATAAGCAAATCCATCATTAGTCGTATAATAGATATGTTTTATACCTAAATCTTTAATAGCAGCCATACAAGAAGGACAAGGCTTACATATACCAATCAGTTCATCTTTTCTAGCACGATAGATATATAACTTAACCTTTGAAAAATTGATATTCATATGCCTGATTGCATTTAAACAGTTAATTTCAGCATGGAGCTTTGGTAGAAGAGAAGAGCAAAGAGAAATATCTTTATTTCTAAAAATATTATAATGCGCCTGCATAGGATGTGTTTTTTCAAGATTACAACCAATTCCGATTATTTGTCCCTGGTACACAGCAACACAACCGATATGTACTTTTTTATAATCTGAAAGTAATGCGACTTTTCTAGCTTTTTTAAAAAATTTCATATCAGTTTTTGTCATGTAATCGTTCATCTTCAAACATCTCATTCCCTTTATCAAAGCATTTCAGCATATATACTATTCTCTCAATATAGTAATTGAAAAATCCCTCATTATATTTTTCTTCAACGAATTTAACAATAACAGTTTTAATTGTACCTTTATCACCTTCAAGATAATATGTATCAATTTTATCTAAGAAATCTATATCATTTCTGGTAAGATATAAATTTACTCCATATTTATTGTTCTCTTTTATAAAATTGTAATTACATCGAATTGAATATCCATCCTGTAAATCAAAACTGATTATATGTCCCATATTTTCATATCTCATAATTATTTATCCTCTTTCTGTTTATTATTTCTTTTATATCGAATATTATTTTTACATTGTCTATCAAATCGCCAATCACTTATGATAGCATTGGCAATAGAAGATAGGTAATGCTGTCCTAAATTATTATAATTTGTATCAAATTCCGCAAGACTTTTAATACTACAAGCTCCTCTAGTTTCAAAAATTTCATCTGTCATATTTTTCTTAAAATCCTTTCTTTATGTGTTTTAATTTCATTTATGTTTCAGTTTGTTGTGAGATGGTGATTAATAGTTACTCATGTATATATTCTCTTCTTATTTGTTTAATCATGCGCATCAACATCCTTTCTATTTATTTGAATTTATTTCACATCTTTACCTGTTAATTCTCCAAATGAATCTACATTATATACTTCTAACATCTTTAAAATAGCCCATTCAATTTCTTGTTCATATCCTTCTTTATTAAGTACATAGATATTTGGAACATTTTGTGGTGGCTTTTTAGGATCTGGTTGTATACTACCTACTTCTCTTTTTATCAAAAGAGGTTTTTGATTTTCGCTAGAAGAAGTTAAACATTGAATACATTGATTTAATGTATCTTTTGAAATTGCCAATTCTTTTGCCATACTTTCCATGCTGCGAAAAAATGCTTCTGGTTTAGATTTAGGATTACTTATTGTTTCTTCATTATTTTTATTTTTTGGACGAATAAAAATATAAGAATTGATATAAAGGAATGCCATTAATATATTCTCTTTGTTAATACTTGATTCACTCATCATTATGAAGTCAAGTTGCGAAGATGTAATTTTTGAGAATTTATCTGTTGCGTCAAAATTCTCTGGTATAATCTTAATTTCTATTCCAGTATCATATCCAATGGAATCAAGATCCTGTTTTACCTGAATCATACTATTATTAATCATATATTCTAAAACATCTAATATTTCATGGAATGCTTTTGGTTTATGTTTTGTTGTTTTATATCCATAAAATTCTAAGACTTTTCTTATTGTTAACCAACTATAATCCTCGTATGATCTATATTTATCAATAAGAATGTAAGTAATATAGAATTTTCTACTTACCCCAAACTTGGTTTTAATATTTCCTTGAATGTAATTATTTGGAAAACGAGTAAAATAATCTGCTTTTCTTTGCATATGAAACTCCTTTTATGTTTTACTTTAATTTCTACGAGCGTTCAGCTTAATACACCTTCTTGTATGTCAAAATTTCAAATAGTTCAAATAGACATACACTAAAGTGTTCTAAACTGAACAGAAAGAAGATATACTACTTTTTAATAAGACAGACTAATTTAATTTTTATTCATTACATTCATAAAAATTAAATT
>ERZ1034913.2098-NODE-2098-length-10543-cov-55.252670_pt1 | contig 10543 bp, 5 predicted proteins | sample MGYA00520697_ERZ1034913 | MGnify/ENA primary metagenome ERZ1034913 (study PRJEB33766, sample SAMN09781786) | gut metagenome | biome: gut microbiome | host: Homo sapiens | place: Madagascar | study: EMG produced TPA metagenomics assembly of the PRJNA485056 data... | reverse complement strand
CCACAGTTTGCGTTTACAAACTGCGGCTTTTATTATATTTTATCCGAAACACACGATTTTACGTGATTACAAACCGAGCTTATGAACCTTCAGGTTCTTGAACTCAGCCTTGCCACCCTGAGTGTAAAGCTTCACATTCTCGTATGGAGCTACAGGGAACACGAGGTTGGTCATGGCGATACGGCCGCCATCTACGAAGAGCTCTACAGATGACTTATCTACGAAGATATCAACATGATAAGTCTTCTTGCCATCCTCGCAAAGACTCAACGGAGCCCAGGTAGCCAGGGCGAAATCGTTCTTGTAGTTGATAGAATTGGTGATGCGAGCAGGCTGCTTGCCTTCTGCTGCCAGCTGCTTGTCCCAAGCCAACTCGATATCGTGAGGAACCGACTGCTTGCCGAAATCACTCAGACCACTCTCTGTTCTATCCATCACTACCTTGCCCTGCTTCATATCGAAGTAGATCATGGTACGCTCACGCTTGTTGTTAGAAATCTCGATACCGGCAATGCCGTTGGCATCTGGAGTTACATCTGCCTCAATCTCGAAAGCACCCTCCATATTGGCAGCAACACCAGCAAGCATCTTTTCGTCGGCAACAGAAGCATCTGCCACATTCTTGGTGTCCTTACGCAATGCATAAACCTCAGGAGCTACATCTTCTGAAATATAATACTTGCCGTTCTTTTCGTAGAGTTTCAACTCTCGAGGCAAACCGTTGGCACCACGATTCTGCTTGAACGGAGTGAGGTTGGCATACTGCCAGTTGCTCATCCAGGTGATACCCAGAACTCGATCGCCGGTGTTAGAGAAGGTAACGGTAGCATAGTGATCCTTACCCCAATCGAGCCACTTTACTTCGTTGGCATCAGGACAGGTAAACTTCTTGCCATCGAAATCGCCTACGAAATACTCGGTAGCACTGCCACCAAACCAACAACCTGGATTGATATTCATCGTCATCACCCACTTCATCTTCTTCTTATCACCATTTACAGGCAACTGGAAGAAGTCTGGGCACTCATACTGACATGGCTGCTGACCTATACCTTTACCAAAGGCACTGACATAATTCCACTTCTTGAGATTCTTTGACTTGTACAAACGCATCTCCTTATCGGCAGAAACAATCATATACCAGCATTTTCCCTTCTCATACCAGAATACCTTAGGGTCACGGAAGTCCTTCAAGCCATCGAATGGAGTCAACACTGGGTTGCCCTCGTACTTGGTAAAGGTACGACCGTTATCGTTGCTATAAGCGAGGCACTGCACCTCATCGTGATTTACACTGTTGTTGGTATAGATGGCGATGATGGCATTCTTGCCAAAACCGGCAGTATTCTTCTTGTCGATGACAGAACTGCCAGAAAAGATATGACCTACAGGGTCGCGGGCAATGGCTGGATCGAGGTGTTCCCAATGAACGAGGTCCTTGCTTACGGCATGTCCCCAGTGCATATTGCCCCACTTACTTCCGTATGGGTTATACTGGAAGTAAAGATGATACTCACCATCCTTATACACCATTCCGTTAGGGTCGTTCATCCAACCATAGAGCGGAGTGAAGTGATAAGATGGGCGATAGTAATCGGTGTTGGTAGTATCGAATGTATCGCTGAGTTTTAGTAAGTTCAGTGCCAAAGCATCTTTCTTCAGACCAAGAATCTTGACTGTAGCAGTCTTACCCTTGCCCAAAGCGAAAGGCACATAGTAATCAGAACCATTCTGAGCCAGGCGAACGTCCATCCAGGTATCATCCTTAGAACCTGTATCGAGTAAAACCTGAGCCTCATCCTTCTCTTCCTGGATAGGGAGAAGAAGATACTTGGTAGGATTCTCCACCTTGACAATGGTAGTATCACCCTTGTGTTCGATGTTCATCTTCTGTGCAAAAGCAGAAGTGGTAGCTGATGCCATCAACATGAGGCAGGCAGCCTTTGTAATCATTGAATTGGATTTCATGATCTTTTCTTTTTTAAATTGTTAGTGCTATTGTTTAAATTCTGCTGCAAAGGTAAGGATAAAACTGGAATTATAATATCAATTTCGTTTCACCCGATACAAGAAATCGTTCATGCAACATCTTTCGCAGTGCATGAACGATTCTTTTTCTCACATCTCCTTGGAGACAACAAGACTATACTTCCCCCATCAGCCATTTCAACGCATTGATTCGCTTGATACCATCATAATCTGCCGTCGGGTCTTCATCGAGCGTCAAGATATACTTGGGATATTGGTCCTTGATTTGCTGAAGCGAAGCGAGTTCACGCTTCAAGGTCTTCTCATCCCTTACCGTTGCAGCTACCTGATAATAGGTTAAGTCATTCTCGTCGATAGCAACAAAATCAACCTCCAAGTTATCCATCTTGCCTATATACACTTTCTTCTGCCGACGCAAGAGTTCCAGAAAAACGATATTTTCCAAAATACGCCCTGCATCAAAAGAGCGAGAGCCAAGCAACATACGTCGCAAACCAATATCCACCAGATAGTATTTTCCCAAAGTTTTGAGGAGTTGCTTACCCTTGATGTTATATCGCTTCACTTCATACAAGAAGAAAGACTCGCAAAGGGTTGACAGGTATTTCTCCACTGTCTTTTGGTCAATCTTTCGCCCATCAGCCGACATCAAGTCTGCAATACGTTTCGTCGAGAGAATATTGCCGATATTATCTGCCGTGAAACGTATCACGCTCTCCAACATCATCACATCAGAAAGTTTATTTCGACTCATGATGTCCTTTACCACTATCGTATTGTAAACAGCATTCAAGTAATCGCTAATCTCATTCGCCGTATCCAACTCCAATGTATATGGGAAACTGCTCTTGCTCACATATTCTATATATGTCTGTGGAAGTTGATCCGTACCACCGATACCTTCCGCATACTCCTTGAATGACAACGGAAGCATCGCAATCTCTACATACCTGCCAGACAAGAGTGTAGCTATCTCGCTAGAAAGCATGTAGGCATTCGAACCCGTCACATATAAATCAACTGTTGGCTTCAAATTAAGACTATTGATGATATCCGGAAAATCCGTGACATGCTGTATCTCATCAAAAAAGATGTAAGTCATCTTATCTTGCTGTATCAAAGGTTTGACATAAGAATACAGTTTTCTTGGGTCTCGCAATTCAAAATAGTCATAGTCCTCAAAATTGAGATAGATGATTTGCTCTTGCATTACTCCATGAGCTATCAGCCAGTCACGATAAATCTCCATAATGGTCGATTTACCACAACGGCGGATGCCTGTTATTACCTTGATAAGCTTTTTATCCTTGAAAGCTATCAGCTTTTGCAGATAGTTATGTCGTTCTATTCTCTTCATTTTTGTATTTTTACATGTCACGCTGCAAATATACATATTTTTTAGGAATCTACATACTAAAAGTACGATTATTTAGAAAGTTTTAGGAATTGGTTCCTAAAACTTTCCTTTTACGGACGTTTTTAGGAAGACAAACACTAAAACTTCTCCATTTAATTAATCATGACTAATAAAAACACTCTTTTCACCTATTTTATTAAGTATGATTAATGGAAAACAGCGTTTTCTCCAAAGTTCAAAATCCAAACAAGAAAAAGGCAGCACTATACATTATTATATAGCACTGCCTTATCTTAGTATGTTTTATTATGTTTGAACTAATTAGAACTTCAGCGAAGCTGTGAATTCAACCGTGAATGGACGGAGGTAGCTACCCGTCATTATCTGGTTCTTGATTCCCTTGGCCTCATCCTTGGTAATCAGCTCGGCACCTGCGATACTACCCTTGGCACCCGTCTGGTTGAGGAAGTTGACTACGGTGCAGCCGAGAGCTAGACGCTTGGTTGCCTGCCAGTTCAAACCTCCGAAAGTCTCCCAGTGACCGTTGAAGTAATATGCCTCGTTGATGTTGGCGTAGGTCTTGCTGAAGTAACGGAAACTGGTCCAGAGCTTGATGTCCTTGGTAATCATGTAGCTTGGATCCAACTCGATGAGAATCTGAGGAATCTCTGCTACGATATTACCTGTGGCATTGATGTTGCCAACATAGCCATCGCTGAAGGTGATGCTGGTTTCATACTTCTTGTAAGTTGGCTTCTGATAAGTGAAGAGGAAGTGGAAATCGAATCCCTTGAAAGGATGAGCCACAGCATCGGTTGTCCAACCCCATGTCTGGATATCGTAAGTCATTGGCGCAGCCTTGATCTCCCTGTCATGCTGCAGGTTCAGAGTTGAGTTGTTGTTGGTCTTTGAGATGTAAGAGAACAACGATGTCAAACTCAGCCAAGAATTGTTGTAGTAGATACCTGCACGACCGAGTGGCACAGAAATCTTACCTGTATTTGGCAATGTAGCTGGAGCAAAAGCCTCGAACTTAGGATGCTGCACAATGTAAGTGAAATCGCCCGTGAAGCCGAAGTTATCAGTCAACTTATAGGTTGCGGCTACAGAGAAATCGTAGTTCAACCAGTTGTAACTCAAGTCTGCCGGAGCAATCTTAGTAGTCTTATCTGGTGTCGTAGCACCGAGATAGTAATCGGCAAAACGACCTACGAATTCACCTTTTGCATTCTTCACTGCTGCGTTTTCACCTTTCAGCTTCTGCCACTCCAGACGAGCACCATAGTAGAGGTTCAACTTATTGGTCACGTCCCAATCGTGGGTGAAGTAGAGAGCCAGTTTGTTTTCGCTTCCCTTGTAATACTCAGAGGCGTTCTTGTTGAAATCATAGAAATAGCCATTGCGCTGGTTGGCATCCCAAACTCGCAAGGCATAACTGCCATCTGCAGGAACACTCTGGTCATACATGGTTGTATTTGAGCAATAATCGATATGGTAGAACCACTCATTCACGCCAAGACGGAAGGTGGAAGTTCTGAATTTCTTGCTGAGCTCGGTGGTGAAAAGAGCCTCATCAATCTTACCGGCATTGAGACAGGACATACGGGTCTGCACATACTGACCATCATAAGACTTGGTTTGTCCATCGATATCACGATACATATAATTATATACGCCCTTATTGGCATCACTCTTCAAATCGATGATAGACATTGGTGACTGGTAAACCATCGCACCACGTGAGTGATCGTACTTCAAGGTAGCCTTCCAGTTCAAACCGTTGTCAAAACGATAGTTGTTCATCAGGGTTACCTCGCTTGTCTTGTTCAGACAGGCATCATAGAGAGAAGTCTGCTTCAACTCACCAGTACGCATATCACGATAGGTCATATCATTATCTACAGGAAGATAAGAGGTGGTACCGAGCTTGAAATCACCATACTCCTTCACGCTTCCATCACCTACATAGATGAATGGAGCACTCTGGGTGGCATAGTTATATACATTATGACTGTTGGCATACTTATACATAGCGGTAAATTCACCACGATTGCCGTTATACTTCTTGGTGAGGAGCGCCTTGTAAATCTGAGTACGATCCTGATAAGGAGTAGACTTAATCTTAAAGGTTCCCGGGTCGAAATCCTGATACATATTGAAGCTGTAGTACCAGTCCTTACCCAAATCACCATTCATATTCAAAGAGAATTCCTGCAATCCGAAATGATTGCTCTTATAATTCAGCGTACCATTGAATCCTTTCTGACCCTTCTGGGTGAAAGAGTTCACGGCATAACCGATATTACCGGTAGTGATAGCTGTCTCCGCAATCTTGAGCAATCCCTGATGGCTCAAACTTGCATCACCACGCCAGATGGTATTGACAGAATGAGGATTGGTTGCGTAAGTAACAGGCAAACCATTCTCCAAAACGTTGACATCGGCAGAAGGCAAGCCTATCTGAATCTCACGAGGACCATTCGCACTGGCTGCATTGAGCATCACATTACGATTACCCTCTTCCTTCGCACTAGAATTATTATCCTGTGCTAAAGCTGCTGTAACATTAACTAATGAAAGTGCAAGCATCATGGCTGCGCTCTTTCCGTTCAAAAAGTTGATCATAACTTTATTCGTTTAATTTTGTTAGCATTATTGTTTTGATTTCTGGTGCAAAATTATATAAAGGATTAAACAACAGGTTTAAAAATCATTTCATAAGATACAAAAAATCGTTCAATGAAACATAATTGATACAGCATGAACGGATTTTATTAGAAGCTACAAGCACTATCAAAGGGAAAAGAAAGCAGCAAAATAAAAACGAAGATGCCCCAAAAAGAAAAGCAGATACCCATAAATGAAAAACAGTTGCTGGTATTCCACCAACAACTGCTCTTACTGTTTTCCCAAAAACTAACTTTCTATTTCCCTAAAAACAACTAAACCTAAAAACTAAATTTCTTTTTCCCAAATCTAACTAACCTATATTTCTTTTTCCTAAATCTAACTTACATTACCTGAAACAAACTTCTTACCTCAAAGATCACTTCATACCTCATGAATACTCAATCCTATAACCTTAAAAACATAAACCTATGAAAATGCAACTACTTTCGCATGATACAATTTATAAACTTTTAAACTCTGGTGCAAAAGTATGAAGTTTTTGCGAAAGTGTAGTATATTTATCGTTCAAAAAGTGACAGATTTGATACAACACACCAATTATACCAAGAAATGAACGATTTTTCCCTTAATTTTCACGATTTCTTCCATTTTCCGGCCAACTTTTCTCACTTTTTTGAGAACGAATAAGGAATATCTTCTTCTTGAATGCCACGCTGCAAGTTAGGTTGTTCTGACAGGCGATACAAAATTTCAGCACCTTGTTTTAAAATACTTATATCTAAATAGTTATGAGTGTATTCCTTCCCATTAAGAAACATTTCTGCCACATAGCATTCCTTGCCTTCCGAGTGAATATTCACCTTCTTTCCATCCTCTAAATGGAGTTTCATCGACTTAAAATAGGGAGTTCCTAACACATATTGACCAGAACCAGGACAAACCGGATAGAACCCCATGGCAGAGAACACATACCAAGCAGAAGTCTGCCCATTATCCTCATCACCACAATATCCGTCAGGAGTTGGAGAATAGAGCCTATCCATTACCTGGCGAACCCAATACTGGCTCTTCCATGGCTGACCACTATATCCATAAAGATAGATAGCATGCTGGATGGGCTGGTTGCCATGGGCATAATTACCCATGTTCATCACCTGCATCTCACGGATTTCATGAATGGTAAAGCCATAATAACTGTTGTCGAATATCGGAGGAAGAATAAACACGGAATCGAGCATCTGATTGAAAGAATCCCTGCCACCCATCAACCTGATCAATCCCTGCGGATCGTGGAACACCGACCAGGTGTAATGCCAGGCATTACCCTCGGTAAAAGCATCGCCCCACTTCAACGGATTAAAAGGAGACTGGAACCTGCCATTCTGACACCTTCCACGCATGAGATTCGTTTCCTTATCAAAGACATTCTGATAATTCATCGCACGCCTGGCAAAAGGCTTCAACTCTTTTTCCGATTTTCCCAAAGCCTTACCCAATTGGTAGATGCACCAGTCATCATAGGCATATTCCAAGGTACGCGCCACACTCTCGTTGATTTTCACATCGTATGGCACAAATCCTAACTCATTGTAATACTCATGTCCCAAACGTCCCGTGGATTGAATCTTCGGATGAACCGCATGGGTGCCATTCACTACAGCCTTCCAAAGCGTCTCGACATCATAGCCACGCAAACCAGAAAGATAGGCATCGGCAACCACAGAAGCAGAATTATTGCCCACCATACAGTTACGATGACCAGGACTAGCCCACTCGGGCAGAAATCCACTCTCCCGATAAGTATTGGCAAGGCCCGCCTGTATCTTCACGTTGACAGATGGATACATCAAATTAAGAAGCGGAAAAAGGCTGCGGAAAGTATCCCAGAAGCCTGTATCCGTAAACATGTATCCCTTCTGCACCGTTCCGTCATAAGGACTATAATGCACAATTTTGCCTGCCGCATCCTTTTCGTAGAAAGCACGAGGAAAGAGCACGGAGCGATAAAGACAGCTATAGAAAGTGCGGAGATGGTCGATATTCTCATCTTCCACTTCTATCCTACCCAAGATTTCATTCCAACGATGCCTACCTTGCAGCTTAAGCTGTTCCATATCGGAACCTCCCAATTCCTTGAGATTCTGGCAGGCCTGCGCACTGCTGATAAACGAAGAAGCCACACGAGCCTGAATCTTTTCTCCACGACGGCGGGTCTTGAAGGTGATGATGGCACCCACATGATGGGCTTTCTGCTCGCTGGCAGCAAGCAGTTTGCCATCCTTCACGCTCACGAAAGTGGAAAAGTCGTGGTCGAACTCGATAACAAAGTAATTACGGAAATTATCTGGCACTCCTCCACTGTTGCGGGTAGAATAACCTACTACCCTCCGCTCGGCAGGAAGCACCTGGATGCAGCTCCCCTTGTCGAAGGCATCGATTACCACATTCGCCTGGTCGGTTTGCGGAAAAGTGAAAGTCATCAAGGCTGCACGATCCGTAGGACACAGTTCTGCCGTCACATCATAATCGGCAAGATAAACACTATAATAATAAGGTGTAGCCGTTTCTGCCTTATGAGAGAACCAGCTGGCACGCTTTTCTTCATGAAACACAGGTTTGCCAACAGTAGGCATCAGCGAAAATTGCCCGTAGTCATTAATCCACGGACTGGGCTGGTGGGTCTGCTTCAATCCCCGTATCTTTTTAGCCGCATACGTATATTGCCATCCATCTCCCATCTTTCCGGTCTGTGGCACCCAGAAGTTCATGCCCCAAGGCATGGCTATGGCAGGATAGGTATTACCGGCGGAAAGCCCATGGTCGGAATCTGTACCCATGAGTGGATTAACATAATCCACCGCATTTTGCATGTTCACCCTGACGGCTTGCGCCATCAAGGTGAAACACAAATATAGAAGTAAAAGCGATTTTTTTTTCATCGTCAGGATTTATAGTTAGTAATAATCGTCTGTAATATCTGTATGAATCATCTATTGAATCATACGTTCCCCACGTCACCAGGTAACATACCAAACTCATCTTTAAAACACTTGGTGAAATAAGACGGAGCAGAGAAACCTACATCATAGGCAACCTCAGAGACACTCATGCTGCGGCTTTCAAGCAGTCGCTTTGCCTTAGCCAAACGAGCCTTACGGAGCAAATCTACCACCGAAGATCCCGTCATCGCCTTCACCTTGCGATAAAGCTGAACGCGGCTCAAGCCTATCTGCTTACCAATATCCTCTACACCAAACTCGCTGTCGGAGAGATTCTTCTGGATGATGGAATGCAGCTGCTTGAGGAACTGCTTGTCACGATCTTCCAGATGCGACTCTGCTATTTCCTGCTCAGCCTCCTTGGAACCCTGGAAAAGACGCTTCAGAAGCTTGCGCTGTTTCAGGAGATTCTCGATACGAGCCAGGAGCACCTTGCTATGGAATGGCTTGGTAATATAGGAGTCGGCTCCATGTTCGTAACCTTCTGCACGATGCTCCTCCAGATTCTTTGCCGTGAGCATAATGACTGGAATATGCGAAGTAGCCGTATGGGTTTTCAACTGTTCTGTAAACACCAAACCATTCATCACCGGCATCATCACATCACAAATCACCAAATCGGGCACTTCCCTCTTGGCAACTTCCAAACCCTCCTTGCCATCGGCAGCCTCCAAAACAATGTAGGAATCCTGCAAAAGGGTATGCTCATACTGGCGGATGTCGTTATTATCATCAATAACCAGAATGGTGGGCTTGTTGGTATTCTCGCTAACCAGCTGCTGGACTTTTCCACATTTTCTTTCGCCATCATCTATATATTGCAATACCGACTCATCTGCTGCATAGTTACAATTTGATACAGAAGCATTTACAGAGTTATCAACACTATCATCATCTATGTGGATAACCTGTTCGTCTGCGACTTGTTTTCGTGGTATTTCCACAATAAAGTCAGAGCCCTTACCCAATTCACTCTCAACCCAGACTTCACCCATATGCAGTTCCACAAACGACTTGACCAAAGCCAATCCAATGCCAGTACCGCTGGCAGCACCTTTAGCCTGGAAGAAGCGTTCAAAAATTTGAGCTGTCTCTTCCTTCTCGATTCCCTTGCCCGTATCTCGTACATGCAGACGCAGTTTTTCACCTTCATCTTCCAGAGAGACAAAGATATCGCCACCTGTTGGAGTATATTTCAAGGCATTGCTCAAGAGATTGAAGACCACACGAGCCATCTTCTCCTTATCTGCCACCACCTCATGATTTTCCTTCAAGTTCTCCATATTCAAATGAAGCTTGATATGCTTGCGTTCGGCGGTGAGCTGGAAATCGCCCACCCACATGGTCAAGGCTTTCACTATGTCGAAGCGATAGAGTTCCAGTCCCATCTTTCCATTCTGAATCTTTCGGAAATCGAGGATATTACTTACCAACTGCTGCAGCGCAATGGCATTACGCTTCACCATCTTCAAGAGTTCCCTGCTCTTACCCTTGATGCCACTATCCTCCAAGAGCATCTCCACAGGGTCGGCAATCAACGTTAACGGAGTTCGAAGTTCATGACTGA
>ERZ1034913.2095-NODE-2095-length-10565-cov-7.810466_pt1 | contig 10565 bp, 7 predicted proteins | sample MGYA00520697_ERZ1034913 | MGnify/ENA primary metagenome ERZ1034913 (study PRJEB33766, sample SAMN09781786) | gut metagenome | biome: gut microbiome | host: Homo sapiens | place: Madagascar | study: EMG produced TPA metagenomics assembly of the PRJNA485056 data... | reverse complement strand
TCTGGAATTTTCATATTCCAAATCCAAATATCGTGCTTTTTGTTGTTCTTTCTGCTGTGCTCGTGAAATACGGCTATGCAGCAGGAATCGTAAGCGGCCTCATTGCATTCCTATACTCCGCGTTTTTCTTTTCTACCGACCACAGCTTTTTTCTTTACACCTCTTTGAACCTTCAAAAGCTCATCGTGATCGGCCTTGGTATCGCTGCGAGCATTCTGCTGATCGGTCGCCTGCAATGGCAGCTCGAGCGCTCCAGCATGGAAAAGATGCAGGCCGAAGCCGAGGAAAAGCTTCAAGAAACAACAGAGAGCTACCGTGCAAAACTTTACCACGATGTCTTGACTGGCACATACAACCGCCGCTACTATGAGGATATCGCATCCCGTATCGTCGGCCCCGCAGGCATCGCGCTGATGGATGTGGACGATTTCAAGATCTGCAACGACACCTATGGACATTACGCCGGAGATATGGCACTGGAAACAGCGGCAAATGCCATCCACTCCTGCATCCGAAACACCGACCTGCTCATCCGCTACGGCGGGGATGAATTTCTGCTGGTGCTGCCCGGCATTCCGAGCGACATCCTGCAAGCCAAGCTGGAGCAGATCAGAGCCGCCGTGCAGCAGGCTACTGTACCCGGTTATTCGCATTTTCGCCTCTCACTGAGCATCGGCGGAACGATGCAGGCCATCACCGACTCGATGGAGAATGCGGTTCGCCGGGCAGACCGGCTGATGTATCAGGCAAAGTGCCGTAAGAATGCCGTCACGGTGGAACTCCCCGAAAACGCGCTGACCGCGCAGGAAGAACTGGTGGAGGAGAAGCCGCAGATCCTTCTTGTGGATGACTCTGAAATGAACCGCCTCATCCTGGCCGAAATCCTGCAAGGCGACTACCGTATTCTGGAAGCAAAAGATGGCCGGGAATGTATGGATGCCTTGCAGGCCGAAGCCGGGAATCTTGCGCTGGTGCTGCTGGACATCAACATGCCGGTCATGGATGGCTTCGAGGTGCTCAAGGCCATGAACGCCAACCACACCATCGAGGACATCCCGGTCATCATGATCTCCAGCGACGACTCCGACGCCGCGATCCGGCGCTCCTATGAGCTGGGAGCCAGCGATTACGTCAACCGCCCCTTTGATGCTCGCATCGTCTACCGCCGCGTGACCAACACCATCAAGCTGTACGCCAAGCAGCGGCGGCTGGTGCAGATGGTGTCGGACCAGATCCGCGCTCGTGAAAATAATACGGATACGCTGGTGGGTGTACTGAGCCATATCGTGGAGTTCCGCAACGGCGAAAGCGGCGCCCATGTGCTGCACATCCGCATCATCACCGAGCTGCTGCTCCATCGCCTGCTGGAGATCAGCAGCCAGTACCCCATCACCGCCGAGCAGCAGGACAACATCCCGCTGGCCTCCGCCCTGCACGACATCGGCAAGATCGGCATCGACGAAAAGATCCTCAACAAACCCGGCAAGCTGACCCCGGAAGAATTCGAGGTCGTCAAGACCCATAGTATGCTGGGGGCCGAGATGCTGCACCAGCTGGAAAACTTCAACGAGCAGCCGCTGCTGCAGACCGCCTACGAGATCACCCGCTGGCACCACGAGCGCTGGGACGGGCGCGGCTACCCGGATGGGCTGAAGGGCGATGAAATTCCCATCAGCGCACAACTGGTCGCGCTGGCCGATGTGTACGATGCACTGACCAGCGAACGCTGCTACAAAAAAGCCTTCTCCCACGAAAAAGCCGTGCAGATGATCCTGAACGGCGAGTGCGGAGCGTTCAACCCCTTGCTGCTGCAATGCCTGACGGATGTGCAGACCGACCTGAAAGTCCAGTTGCAGCAGCGGACGCAATAACAACAGGAGAACGAAAGCCCCCATGAAACACATCCTCTCACGCCGTGCATTCCTGAACGGATGCACCCTGCTGGCGGCCTCAACGGCCCTCGGCGGCCTGACTGCCTGCGGCGGAACGGACGCAAAGAACAGCAGTCTGCCGCAGATCCTCATCGGAAGCGACACCTACCCGCCCTATATTTATCTGAACAATGACGGCACCCCGGCCGGGATCGATGTGGAGATCGCCACCGAGGCATTCCGCCGCATGGGATACGCTGCACGATTTGAAGTCATCGACTGGGAGCAGAAGACCGCCCTTGTGGAAAGCGGCGCCATCGACTGCATCTGGGGCTGCTTTTCCATGCAGGGCCGCGAAACGCTCTACCGGTGGGCCGGGCCTTACATGGTGAGCCGTCAGGTCGTGGCCGTGAACGCCGACAGCAGCATCCAGTCCCTCAGCGACCTTGCCGGAAAGACCGTTATGGTGCAGAGCACCACCAAGCCAGAGGGCATCTTCCTCAGCGGCTCCGACCCGCGCATCCCGCAGACCGTCGAGGTGTTCAGCATCGAAGACCGCAGTGTGCAGTATGCCATGCTGGCCTGCGGCTATGTGGACGCCATCGCCGCCCACGAGACGGCCATCCTTCAATACATGAAAGACAACAACGCGGTGTTCCGCATCCTCGAAGAGCCGCTGCTGGTCACCGGGCTGGGCGTTGCCTTTGCCAAAAATGACAGCCGCGGGCTGGACCACCAGCTGAACGATACCTTTGCGCAGATGCGCGAGGACGGCACACTGGAACGGATCGTCGGCAAATACCTGGAACATGCTTCGCAGTATCTGGAGGTGGACACCATTGACGCGTAACAACAAAACCACTCCGAACACGCGGACCTGGGTGCTCTACATTCTCGTCGGTGTGCTTTTCATGGCGGGGGTCGTCCTGGCTTCCGGCTGGAAAGCCCTGCATGTGACCGAAGAGCATTTCTGCCAGACGATCGCGTTCGTCAAATCGCAGTCCACCAGTTTTGAGCAGTACAACGATACCATCACGGCCAAAGCGCTCCGCCGCACGGCGGTCTCGGTGCACCAGCTGGCCGGTGACGCCGCACTCGACCTCTCCGACCCGCACTGCCTGAAACAGCAGACCGAGACGCTCTGGCTCACCGGCATTTCCGTGCTGCGCCCGGACGGCACACTCCTGTGCGAGTACACAGCGAACGGCATCGGCTATGCCCAGCTGGAAGACCGGCTCAAAAAGGAGACCGCGCTGGACGTCTTCCGCTTCCCGCAGAAGACCTACCTGAAGCGCGTTCTGCTGGCAGACGGGTCTGCCGTGGATGTGGCGGCACACCGGGCCGACCACGAAGAGGTCATCCTGCTGGCCTATCGCTGCACCCCGGCCAAATTTGTCGAGGGGACGGCACTGTCGGTCCAGAGCATTCTGGACGGCTACCCAGAAGAGACCAGCGGCACCCTGTTCATCGTGCAGAACAATCAGGTCATTGCGTCCAACCGCCCAGAGCTGATCGGGCAGGACACCACCGCAAGCCCGCCGGTGCAGGAGATCCGCAGCGCCGGGCTTGCGGAAAAGCTGACGCCCACCCACGGCTGGAACGGCTCCGGCTGCTATTTCGGCATGTACAGCCACGGCCGGTCGTTCGACCTCTATGCGTACACGGATGAAAAAACCGTGTTCCGCGAGTCGCTCACGCTGGTCTTAACAGCATTGGTCTGTTACATCCTGCTCGTTTCGATCTTGCAGATGCTGCGCCGACGCTCGGTGCAGGAGATGGAGCAGCAGAAAAAAGAGCAGGAGAAGAAGTATCAGACCCAGCTGGAAGAGCAGAACCGCAAACTGGAGATCGCGCTCCAGCACGAGGGCGCAGCCAACCGCGCCAAGCGGGAGTTCCTGTTCAACATGAGCCACGATATCCGCACCCCGATGAACGCCATCATTGGCTTCACCTCGCTGGCGGCGACCCACATCGACAACCGCGAGCAGGTGCTGGACTACCTGAAAAAGATCTCCACCTCCAGCCAGCATCTGCTCTCCCTCATCAACGATGTGCTGGATATGAGCCGCATCGAGAGCGGCAAGGTCAAGATCGAGGAAAAGGCGGTGCATCTGCCCGACCTTGTCCACGATGTGCGCTCCATCATCCAGCCCAACGTCGCGGCCAAACGGCTGTCGCTCTTCATTGATACCATGGACATTGAGGATGAGGACATCATCACCGACCCGCTGCGGCTGAACCAGATCCTGCTGAACATCCTGTCCAACGCCATCAAGTTCACCCCCACCGGCGGCATGATCAGCATCCGCATCGCCCAGAAGAACGGTGCGCCCAAGGGCTGCGTCTGCTATGAGTTCCGCATCAAGGACAACGGCATCGGCATGAGCGAAGAGTTCCAGAAGCACATCTTCGAGGAGTTCAGCCGGGAGGAAAGCTCCACCGTCAGCGGCATTCAGGGCACCGGCCTGGGAATGTCCATCACCAAGAACATCGTGGATCTGATGGGCGGCACCATCGCCCTCACGAGCGAGCCGGGCAAGGGCACCGAGTTCATCGTGACCCTCTGCTTCACACGCAGCGGGCAGAAAGCAGAGCCCAAGCAGCTCCCCCAGCTGGAAGGGCTGCGCGCACTGGTGGCAGACGACGATACCAACACCTGCCTGAACGTCAGCACCATGCTGTCCAAGATCGGGATGCGGCCGGAGTGGACGATCTCCGGCAAGGAAGCGGTCATCCGCACCAAATATGCGGTGGAGCAGGGCGATGCGTTCAGCGTCTACATCATCGACTGGCTGATCCCCGACATGAACGGCATCGAGATCGTGCGGCAGATCCGCAAGGTGATCGGGAATCGCTGCCCCATCATCATCCTGACCGCCTACGACTGGGCGGACATCGAGGACGAGGCCCGCGCCGCCGGAGTGACCGCGTTCTGCGAAAAGCCGCTTTTCCTCTCGGAGCTGCGCCGCGTTCTGGCCGAACCGTTCCGTGCAGAGCCTGCCTCCAATCCCGCTCAACCCACTGCGGCCGACCTCAAGGGGAAGAAGCTCCTGCTGGTAGAAGACAACGAGCTGAACCGTGAGATCGCACTGGAGATCCTGAAAGAAGCCGGTTTTGTGGTGGATACCGCCGAGGACGGCGCGGTCGCCGTCCAGAAGATAAAGCAGGCGGCCCCCGGCCAGTATGACCTGATCCTGATGGACATCCAGATGCCCAATCTGGACGGTTACGAGGCCACGCGGCAGATCCGCGCCCTGCCGGACGCTGAGAAGGCCAGCATCCCCATCTTTGCGATGACGGCGAACGCCTTTGAAGAAGACCGTCAGAACGCGCTGGCGGCCGGCATGAACGGCCATATCGCAAAGCCGCTGGACGTCCCGCACCTGCTGTGCGTCCTCGCAGATGCCCTGAAAAAATAACCCCAAAAAATGAAAAATACCGCTGCGCAGCTATCTTCTGTGCAGCGGCATTTTCTTTTTGGCTTTTTTACTTCACCTGTGCCCCGGTGGTCAGCGCCTCGGACACGGCGTCCATCAGCGCGACCATGGTGCAGTAGTTGGCACCGTAGGTCTCGGTGTAGGCAGAGTAGGTGTCGATCTGCTCCTGGGTGGGGGCGATGTCCATCGCCTCAGCCACTGCCTGGTAGAGCAGCGCTTCGCGGGCATACTCGGTGATGCTGTCGCTCATGGCATCCAGCAGGTCGTCGGCGCTGTTGTAACCGGCAGCAGCCTGCAGGAAGCTGTCGAGATCATAACCGTAATACTGGGCCATGGTATAGTAGTAGTTCAGGCACTGGTTGACCTGATAATCGGTCACTTCCTTGGGCAGGTCCTTGAAGGTGGAGTTTGCCAGCAGGTAATCCATCACCGCAGTGTTCAGGTTGTTCTGATACAGCATCTTCTGGTATTCGGCCCGCAGATCTTCCACGGTGTGGACGCCGTCGGTGCTGCTGAAATTCTCCTCGACCCAGGCATCGGTCAGTTCCGGCAGGATCTCCTCGCTGATGTAGTTCAACGTGACGGAGAAGACCGCCTTTTTGTTGCTCAGGACCACTGCATTGCCCTCGGCATCGGTGGAGTCGCTGTAGCCGTCCGGGAAGGTGACGTTGACCTCAAAGGTCTCGCCGGGCTTGTGGCCCACGATCTGGTCTTCAAAGCCGTCGATGAAGGAACCGCTGCCCAGCGTCAGGCTGTAGCCGCTGTAGGTGCCGCCGGTAAAGGCCACGCCGTCCACGGTGCCCACATAGTCGATGTTGACGGTGTCGCCATCGGCAGCGGCACGGTCGGTGATCTGCTGCGTCGTGGTGTTCTGGCTGAGCAGGCTGTCGATCTGGGACTGGACGTCCTCCTCCGTCGGCTCGATGTCTGCCTTCTTCAGCGGGATGGAAGCGTAGTCCTCCGGCAGGGTCACATAATCCAGTGCGCGGATGCCGGACCAGTAGCCGTTCTCGTCCAGACCGTCACTGTAGGCAAAGTTCTGGTAGTCATAATCCGAAGCGCTGCCGTAGACAGACGCTTCCGAGCTGGCCGATGTGGAAGAGGACGCCGCAGACTTCGAGCAGCCCGCAGCCGTCAGCGCCAGCGCACCGGCGCAGAGAAGGCAGACTGCCTTCGAGATGATTCGTTTCAAGTGGATACCTCCTGTATCCCGGACGCCGCCGGGAACTGCAATTTTTTCAGACAGATCTTATTATAAAGGGTAAAAATGAAAAAGAAAAGGATTTTGCGAAATTTCCACAAGTTTCACGCTGCCTGCCACGTGAGGTCGTTGCTTTTTGTCAAAAGCTGTGATATCCTATAATTGCCGCAGCAAAGCGGCAAGGCGCTGTGTCCAGAACGCAGGCGGCAACTCCCTACCGGATGGCTTTGTTTCCATAAACAGGGCGCCGGGAGGGCGACTTTTGAACGTTTCTCCCCGGAGGCTCTGGCCGAAAGGGGGAATGTACCCATGACATTGACCGAGATTCTTGCGCTGTTGACGTTCCTCGTCACAACGGTTTACGACATGATCGACATCGTGCTCCGATTCCGAGAGTTTCGCACAAAAAATGGACAAAAGAAATGACCGCCCCACGTTTAGCACCCGTTGGCGGTCATTCTTTTGATCTGCTGGTAGGGAGCTAGCCGTTTGTTGGGCCAGCGCCTTTTCTATTTGTAGTATAATCGTTCTATCGTCGTTTGTCAAGCTGTCGCCCCGCACATGCAAAAATCCTCTTGCGCTGCGGGGCCTGCGGCTTTATTATAATAAGAGAAGCCCATCAACACAAGGAGGAACATCCATGGATTACAACAAAGCCGCTCTCGAAATGCACGAGAGCCACCACGGCAAAGTCGGCATCGTGAGCAAGGTCGAGGTCAAGACCCGCGACGACCTGTCCACGGCTTACACCCCCGGCGTCGCCGAGCCCTGCCGCAAGATCAAAGAGAACCCCGACGACGTGTACAAGTACACCTTCAAGAGCAACATGGTGGCCGTCGTGTCCAACGGCACCGCCGTGCTGGGCCTGGGCGACATCGGCCCCGAAGCCGGTCTGCCGGTCATGGAGGGCAAGGCCGTGCTGTTCAAGGAATTCGGCGGCGTGGATGCCTTCCCCATCTGCATCGACGCCCACGACGCCGCCAGCGTCATCGCGGCCTGCAAGGCCATCGCCCCGACCTTCGGCGGCATCAATCTGGAGGACATCAAAAGCCCGGAGTGCTTCGAGATCGAAGAAACGCTGGAGCGTGAGCTGGACATTCCCGTCTTCCATGACGACCAGCACGGCACCGCCATCGTCGTGACAGCTGCGCTCATCAACGCCCTGCGCGTGGTGGGCAAGAAGATGGAGGATGTCCACATCGTCCTGAACGGTCCCGGTGCCGCCGGCACGGCCATCATCAAGATGCTGATGACCGCCGGTGCCAAAGACATCGTGGCGGTGGACCAGTTCGGCACCCTGTACAAGGGCTGCAACAGCGCCGAGGCCCACAAGAACTGGCTGGGCGAAGTGACCAACCCCCGCCAGATCAAGGGCGGCCTGAAGGAGGCCATCGAGGGGGCCGACGTCTTCATCGGCGTGTCCCGCCCCGGCATCCTGACCACCGAGCTGTGCAGGACCATGAATCCGGACGCCATCGTTTTCGCCATGGCCAACCCCACCCCGGAGATCATGCCCGACGAGGCCAAGGCAGGCGGTGTGCGGGTCATGGCCACCGGCCGCAGCGACTTCCCGAATCAGGTGAACAACGTGCTCTGCTTCCCCGGCCTGTTCAAGGGTGCCCTGAGCGTCCGCGCACGGGACATCAACGATGCCATGAAGCTGGCCGCAGCCTACGCCATCGCCGACCTCATCACGGATGAGGACCGCAGCGAAGAGAACATCATCCCCGGCGCGTTCGACCCCCGCGTGGCCGAGGCCGTGGCCTCTGCCGTGGCAAAAGCTGCCCGCGAGACCGGCGTGGCCCGTCTGTAAAGGAGGCGCGGCATGAGGACGATCTCCGCACAGTCCATCACCGATACCGTCGCCCGCCTGTGCATCGAAGCCAACACCCGCCTGCCCCAGGACGTGGAAGCGGCTCTGGCCAGAGCGCGGGAGGAAGAGCCGTGGCCGCTGGCGAAAACCACCCTCGACCTGCTGTGGTCGAACCTCGGTGCGGCGCAGGAGAAGGCTCTGCCCATCTGTCAGGACACCGGCATGGCCTGCGTCTTCGTGGAGCTGGGGACGGATGTCCACATCGACGGCAGCTTTGAGACCGCCATCCACGAGGGCGTCCGCCGGGGCTACACCGACGGCTACCTGCGCAAGAGCATCGTAGCCGACCCCCTGCGCCGGGGCAATACCGGCGACAACACCCCTGCCGCCATCACAGTCCACCTCGTGGACGGCGACGGCTGCACCATCACCGTGGCCCCCAAGGGCTTTGGCAGCGAGAACATGAGCCGCATCCAGATGCTCAAACCGGCCGACGGCGTGGAAGGGTTCAAGAAATTCGTGCTGGAGACGGTCACGCTGGCAGGCTCCAACCCCTGCCCGCCCATCGTGCTGGGCATCGGCGTGGGCGGCAGCTTCGACAAGGTCGCCTATCTGGCCAAAAAGGCTCTGCTCCGCCCGCTGGACATCCCCAATCCGGACCCCTACTATGCTGCCCTCGAACGCGAACTGCTGGCCGCCGTCAACGAGACCGGCATCGGCCCGCAGGGCTTTGGCGGCAGGACCACCTGCCTGGGCCTTGCCATTGAGCAGATGCCCACCCATGTGGCGGGTCTGCCCGTGGCCGTGAACGTTTCCTGCCATGTCACCCGCCGTGCCAGCGCGACGCTGTAAACGATCCCCTTTCCGTCAAAGGCGTGAGCCTATTAGGAGGCTTGATGAACATGCAATACGAACTGACCACCCCCTGCACCGCGCAGGACCTGGCCCCGCTCCAGGCGGGCGACACCGTTCTGCTGTCCGGTGTGGTCTACACGGCCCGCGACCAGGCGCACAAACGGATGCTGGAAGCACTGGACCTGGGCGAACCGCTCCCCTTCGACCTCGAAGGCAGCGCCATCTACTACGTCGGCCCCACACCGGAGCGCCCCGGTGCGGTCATCGGCTCGGCCGGGCCCACCACCAGCGGCCGGATGGACGCGATGAGCCCCCGCCTGCTGGACCTGGGCAACAAGGTCATGATCGGCAAGGGCAAGCGGGATGCCGCCGTCAAGGAAGCCGTCGTGCGCAACGGCGCGGTCTATCTGGCTGCGCTGGGCGGGGCCGGTGCCCTGATGGCCAAGAGCGTCAAAACGCTGGAAGTCATCGCCTGGCCGGACCTCGGCTGCGAAGCCGTCCGCCGCCTGACTGTGGAGCAGATGCCCCTGACCGTCATTCTGGATGCCCACGGCGGCGACCTCTATCTCTCCGGCCCGGAAGCCTACCGCGCGTCCAGATAAGCACGTTCCACAAGATTTCAGGCCCTGTTTCCGGTCAAAATAGCAAAATCATGCAGAAGAAGCTCAGTTTGTTTTAGCAAACTTCCGTCGAACGACTTGCATCCCCCGGCAGAATGTGGTATCCTATAACAAACCGAACCGATGTGCGTTTTTCTGCTCCGGGCCGGAAATCAAGAAAGGCAGGAGGCCGACAACCATGCAGATCCACCAATCCGCAGAAGATTACCTTGAAACGATCCTGATGCTGAATCAGAGGATGGGCCGCGTCCGTTCCATCGACGTGGTCAACGAACTGGGCTACACCAAAGCCAGCGTCAGCATCGCGATGAAAAAGCTGCGGGAGAACGGCTACATTGCGGTGGACGGTGAGGGTAACCTGACCCTGCTGGAGCCGGGCCGCGAGATCGCCGAGCGCATTTACAGCCGCCACCGGCTGCTGACCCACTTCTTCGTGCAGCTGGGCGTGGAAGAGGACATCGCCGCAGAGGACGCCTGCAAGGCAGAGCATATCCTCAGCGAGCAGACGCTGGAAAAGATCCGCGAGTATGCCCTGCTCCACGACGCCGAGAGCACCCTGAAAAACGAAGACTGACCCAAAACCAGAAAAGGGACTGCCCGAACCGGCAGTCCCTTTTCTGGTTTCACATCTTCAGTAGGCATCCAGCCCCAGGCTGACATCCAGTGCCTGATCGACCCGTTTCTGGTCTTCCGGCGTGATCTGCCCTGCGCGCTCCCGCAGGCGGTGTTTGTCCAGCGTGCGGATCTGCTCCAGCAGCACGACGCTGT
>ERZ1034913.2093-NODE-2093-length-10577-cov-12.409523_pt1 | contig 10577 bp, 5 predicted proteins | sample MGYA00520697_ERZ1034913 | MGnify/ENA primary metagenome ERZ1034913 (study PRJEB33766, sample SAMN09781786) | gut metagenome | biome: gut microbiome | host: Homo sapiens | place: Madagascar | study: EMG produced TPA metagenomics assembly of the PRJNA485056 data... | reverse complement strand
GTAGATGGTGGTGGTATCACAATTACTCCATCCATCAACGGTCAACCTGTACCAGGTCACACTGTAAGCCTTACAGAAAATGGCTTAAACAATGGTAATAATACGATTACTAATGTAGCGCCAGGCATCAATGGCACTGATGCGGTTAATGTTAACCAATTGCGCAATGCTATGCATAGTGTAGATGGTAAAATCGCTGATGTTGGTGCAGCTAGCGCAGCCATGGCAGGTCTTAAACCATTGCAATATGATCCATTAGAACCTACACAAGTGTTGGCGGCTGTTGGCAACTATAAAGGTAGTACTGCTGCTGCTATTGGTATCGCTCACTATACAAATGAATCTACAATGCTTCATATGGGTGTTTCCTTAGGTGGTCATGATAATATGGTTAACGCAGGTGTATCTTATAAATTCGGTACATCTGACGCTAAAAAAGCAATTCCAGCACGTTACAAAGCAGGCCCAATCAGCTCTGCTTATGTAATGCAAGATGAAGTAGCTGCATTGAAAGCTGAGAACTTACGCATGAAACAACGCGATGAGGAATTATCTGCTAAGTACGAACAAGTACAACGAGATAATGAAGAGATGAAAGCTCAAATTGCAATGCTTATGAAACAAGCTGGGTTAACCAAATAATCATTCACTTGAGAGTGTATTGAGTATTTAAAACATAGGAAAGCCGCCCTGGGGAGGGTGGCTTCCAATGAGGGGACTTATGAAACTAATTAAATTATTACCAGTTATGGCAATTGCTTCTGTATGTGTTGCTGGCCAAGTACATGCGGCACAAGATCCTTTGATGATGCCTGAACAACCTACGGCTCCTTTGACTGCAGAACAACAAGACATCTCTCTTGCTGTTCCTAGTGAAGAGGTAAAAGCTGTAGTATCTGAATTTGCAGCATTCCAATTGGGGATGAGCAATGCTTTAATCCAAGACGACAATCGCGTAATGTCTGGTCAACAACGTTATACTAATAACGTGTTGTACTACATGAATGTTCGTCGTAGTTGGTACATTACAAGCCATCGCTATAAAAAAGATAGCTATGCTCGCGTAGCATTAGATCGCTTGTATTTAGATTACAAAGAATTTTTCACAAACCACACAACTGTGTCTGACATGAGCAAAGCTGAATATGAAAACCAAATTTTGGCAATTCTTGAAAAGAATACAGCTAACATGTCTAATGATGAATTGCGTTTCTACATGAACGAAATGGTAATCTACAGCTTGAAAGAAGCTATGCGTGACGGTAATAACCGCGTTAAACGCATCCGCTAATCGGTATATATAACTATATATCTATGAAAGAGGTAACGGCATAGGTCGTTACCTCTTTTTTTAGGCGTATTTATATAAAAAAGGTGTGTGGAAAATCATATAATAGTAGTATTATTAGGTCTATACTATACCCATGACCGTATAGCACTTTATATATAGACAACCCTTACGTACTATACATAAATTTATACACAGGTATCCGAATATATGCAATTACTCCTAGTTACAAAGCAATTACAATCCTTATGGATACCGTATTCTCTCTCTCAATTAGCTATATGGTCGTTGTTAAACAAATAGCCCCCGTAGGTTTTCCTACGGGGGCTTGTTTGTTAAAGAGGTTTAGTAATTTTATAAGGATTGTTTAAAAGATTATCGTAAGGATTATTTTTCAAGTGTTTAGAATATAAGAGCCATAGCTTAGCTAAATAGTATATGGGATGGCTATCTAGCTAGATAGGTAGGTCTTACTATTTGTCTAACTTAGACATTAATTGCCGTACTGTTTCTTGCAGTTCTTTGTTTTGTGTTTCCAAGGCTTGTACGCGAGCTTCAAGGTTTTGTGGATGGCTCGTCATGTTAGATTTACCAGGTTTATAGGTAACGCCTACATTAGCCATGAGGTGGCTATTGAGTGTTACGCCTGTAGTTAATAATAGATTGTCTCTATGGTAGTAACCAACACCGAGAGCTAAGGCATTAGCATTTTTATAGTGGCCGTAGCCTGCCATATATTGAATGCGGTTGTCTGGATCGTAGCTCATAGGATGCAAAGCAGCTAGTGCAGCGGCACGTGCATCGCCCTTATTGGATTCTGACTCGACGCGACCAATATTTTGCTCTATACGACCAATGTTTTGCTCTACGCGATTAATATTTTGCTCTACATGGCCAATGGAGCTTTGTAGTTGTGCATTTGTACTTTGACCGAGGGAGTCGATCATTTGATGCACGCCGTATAGTTGGGAGCCATTGATAGCATCTGTAGAGGTAGCGCTTACGCGACCGGCTGCTACATTAGTTATAGTCCGTTCTTTATCTTTGGCGCCTACAGATACAGTGGATACAGGGGTAGTACCTGCATAGTTTACGGTAGTACCATTCTTAAAGGTATAGCTCGATGTGCCCACTACGTCGCCGTCCGTCGAATCATTGCCGAGGATAACGGCGTTCTCTAATGCTGTAGTTACATTATTACCCATGACGAAGGTGTTGTTCCCAGAAATGTGGTTATAGTTACCAATGCTATAGGAACCACTCGCATCGATCGCATTTTTCCCATACTGACCTTGACCGAATACGCCAGATTCAGTGGCTTTATCGGATAAAGTATTATAGGAACCGATAGCGAGCCCCTTCTTGGCATTTACATTCGTATAATGCCCGATGCCGAGAGTAAAATCAGCTTTCACAGAGGAACCAGAACCAATGAGGACGGAATTGTTAGCCGTGCTATTCGCGCCTTGGTAATGACCGAGCCAAACATTCTTGGTCCCTTCGGATTTTTCACCCGATTGGGTACCCATGATGATAGACATGGCCGCTTTCGCATTGTTGGCAGTGAGGGACCCAGCGATTACGTTGTTGTCGCCCGTGCCATTAAGGAAGGTTTTGCCGCCTAATGTAATATTGGCGCCCCCCTTGGAACCATTACTGGATAGGGTGCCGATGGCGATGTTATTACCATTTGAGTTAGGACTGTTGATCACTTGGTGGGTACTATTTGCAGCGCCCGCCGCGTGACCTAAGGTAATGTTGCCATCATTTGTGAAAGTAGTTCCTTCAGCGCCTATATTATGTCCTGTCTGGATAATGTTAATTGGTGCTGCAGAAGCGACTCCCACAGATAGTGCTGTTAGCACGATACCAGTTAATACAAAATGTTTCTTACTCATCGCAATACACTCCTTTGCATATTATGACTTCACAAAACTTTCATAAAAACTTACAAATTCATAATAATACATGAAAAGCATGTTGTAAATGAATATTTTGTATATTATGGGGCATAAATACACCATAAACGGATATTTTAGAGAATGTTTATGCAATGGTATAAAAGCGTTTAACTCAAAACGGAAAAGATTAATCTACATAGAAAAATTTCTTTATAGTTTTGGCTATTTATGGCTCTGATTTCTTGACAGTAGTACCCATTATTCGTTACACTAATATATATTTCATTTGTTGTTCATGAAGTTTATGTGTAGAGAGTAATGAAACGTATTGTATGTGTTGCCTTGAGTGCCCTTTTGTGTTGTGTGGGCTCTGCGGAGGCAGAAAAACAACAATTACATAATAACGAATATTTTCACATTAACCCTGCGGCCACACCAGACCATGTGATCGGTGAAGGTGGCCCTCTCGTAATGGATCGCCAAGAGACCAAGACGGTGCAGTACAGCGACGTAGATGCAGTAAACCGTGCTATTAACGCCGTGGCCATGTCTAATGTGTCCAACGCCATGTACGGTGCTAAAGGTAAACCGTGGATGCGACGCACTACGTTGAGCTTCCAGTTCCAAGAAGGGTGGAAACCGTTGTATTCTGTTGAGACTGTTCAGCCCCTAGGCCATTACGATGATAAGTCCCGTGATGTATGGTTTACGCAGCAGCGCATTTCTCGCGCCTCCGATATTGGGACAACCCTCAACGTAGGTGTTGGGTACCGGCGTATATCGAAGGATGATCGCCGCCTCTATGGTGCGCATCTGTTCTATGACCATCGCTTCTCGGGTCATCACGATCGCCTCAGCGCAGGTCTTGAATATATGTCTGGCGAAAGTGAGTTCCGTTTTAATTGGTACGGTTCTGCTTCTGATGAGCGCGTTCTAGATGCGAACCTTCATACCTTGGAGCGCGTAGCCAATGGTTATACCCTTGAATACGGCAAGACTTTCAAAAATGCTCGATGGGCGAGAGTTTATGTAGAAGGATATCATTGGAACCAAGAACGTCAGGCCGATAAGAACGGTTTGCGCGTAGGTTCCGAGTTGCAGCTCACACCGCGTGTGTCTGTCGATATGGGCTATAACAAGCCTGAGCATAGCTCGGGTGGAGCATACGGCAAGATTACGTTCCGCTTGGCCGGAGCTCCTGTAGCTTGGTATGGTGGTAAGCACAGAGTAGAGGGTGCTATGAGTGTTCGTTCCAAAATGCTAAGCCTTATAAGACGTCATAATACGATCTGGGTTGAGTAATAATTTTGATAATACAACTGATAAAGTGAATAGGAATGCCATACATTCGGCTCATTAATTTTTTAATGAAAATTTAATGAAAAATCATCTATTATCTAAACTTAATAAATGATATACTCTTAATAAGGAAGAGTTAGGATTAAGTTTAACTGTTCTTTATAGATAATGGCTCTTATGTAAGGCCATTATCTTAATGTGGAAACACTTCCTTTTTAGTGCCGTGTGATCGCCCGTTCATTATTAGTTACTCTCTGTTACTTCAATAACTATTGCGGTGTATTTACTTAAAAATCTCTCTCTCAACAACAAACTAAATCATGCGGCAATCGTAAGAGGTTCGCCTTTCCTCTTACCGAAAGTGGGTAGTTAATCTGTATGGATTAACTACCCATTTTTTGTTGTTTCGTTTCTATTTTTAAATACATTTAATGGATATATAAAAAACTGTTTACAAAATGGATATTCATGCTACAATGTTCATATAATACTCATGAAAATATCGTGAATTATTTATATGTTATTTGTAAGAGAGATAGTAATTAAAGTATATGGAGGATACTCATCATGAACAAACGGAGACGTTTATTAACTTTGTTAATTAACGGTGTATTGTTATCCAGTTTGTGGGTTGTAGCAAGTGCAGTAGACCACACGACTGGCAATGGTAGTGGCGTAGCATACGGCACTGGCAGCAGTGCACCTAAAGCGGAAAACGTGGCTGTCGGTAAAGGCGCCGCTATTCAATATTCTAATGGTGCAAGTGCTGCTACAGGCGATATTGCTGTCGGTAACGGTGCGGTAATCAATAACTATGCTAGCCAAGGCGGTAGTGTAGCTATCGGTAACAATGCAAAAATTGAAAATATGGCAGGTGGCGTAGAGGCTGCCTTTGCGTTGGGTCAAACTACTTATAGCGGTGGTTTATTCTCTAGCGCTCGAATTCCTGCAGATCCAACTAAAGTAGTGGGTAGCGTAGCCATCGGTGACAATACCTTTGCTCGTACTGGCAGCACTATGATTGGTTCCCATAACTATAAAGGTGATCTTGGTGACACAACTGTAGATTCTGCTTCTACTCGTAAGGATGCATTAAATGTGTACGCTACTACAGTGGGCGCTAACAGCTTCACAAACGGTGCCTTCGCTACAAACACTGGTACATATAATATTATCTCCAGTGAATATAATGGTGGTCGTTTCTCAAACCCTGTTAAAAACTTAGCATCTACTGTGAACGGTTCTTTCAATAGTAATGAATCTAAAACGGCTAGCAGCTACTACTCTGGTATCGGTAACAGCATCGTAGGTACAGCGAATAGAACGTTCAATTCCAATGGCTCCATTGTGATGGGTGCTGGTAACGAAATTACAAACTCCGTTACACGTATTCCTGTTAATGCAACTGATGCAGGCAGTTCTGCTAAGGAATTCGCAGAAACATTGCGTACTGCTGTTAAAAACGCTAACGGTGGCGGCTCCACGATGGCCCTCGGTGGTGCTAACAAGGCTGACTACACGTTACGTACATCTATGATCGGTATTAACAATACTGTAACAGGTGTTCAGGGTGGTGAAAGCAAAGACAACCTTGCTATGGGCGTAGGTAATACGGCTACTAAAGTGCAGCACATGACAGCTATTGGTTCTAAAAATACTGTATCTGATGCAACTGACACAATTATCGTAGGCGATAACCGTACTGTAACAGGTGCTAACAATACTGTGACAATCGGTTCTAGCGATGCTGGCACTACAACTACTGTGAACGATGCCGTAGCTATCGGCCACAACACAGAAGTAACGGCTGAAGGCGGCGTAGCTCTTGGTAGCGGCTCTAAAGCAACAGTAGCAGCTGGCGGTATTGGCTATGATGTTAAAACAGGTGCTGCCTCTACAGAAACTGGCGCTACATGGAAAGCGACAGGCTCTGCCGTATCTGTTGGCGACGTTGCGAATAATGTAACACGTCAAATTACATCTGTAGCAGCTGGTACAGATGACACTGATGCAGTAAACGTAGCACAGCTTAAAAAAGCAGAAGAAAAAATCAACGATGTTGAAGCAGAAGCTAAAAAACATACCACTGTTGTAGCAGGGGATAACACAACTGTAACAGCAGGTACAAATGCGGCTGGTGGTGCTGAATACAAAGTGTCTGTAAATAAAGATTTAGAGGATATGAACTCTGTTAACTTCGGTAAGATTACAGACGACGTACGTGCTCGTATCGATAAAGACAGCGCTCGTTTCTTCAACGGCAGCGAAAACATCGGTATTACACCTAAAGGTATTCAAATCGAAAATACAGATACCTTAGAACAAGCGAACTTCACTAAATACGGTATGTATGCTAGCGAAGGGGACAAAACAGTTTACTACACTACAAACGGTATTAGCGCAGGCGATCAAAAAATTAACAATGTGAAAGCTGGCGAAGCAGATACTGATGCAGTTAACGTAGGTCAACTTAAAAAAGTAGACGATAAAGTGACTGCTGTAGAAAATAAAGTAAATACGGTTGAGACTAAGGTGAACAACCTAGAAACTAAAGTTAATACTGTGGAAAACAAAGTAAATACAGTAGAGACTAAAGTTAACACTGTTGAAGCAGAAGCTAAAAAGCATACTACTGTTGTAGCAGGCGATAACACGACTGTAACACAAGGTACAAATGCAAACGGCGGTGCTGAATACAAAGTAGCTGTCAATAAAGACTTAGTAGAGATGAACTCTGTTAACTTCGGTAAAGCCACTGACGACGTTCGTGCTCGTATCGATAAAGACAGTGCTCGCTTCTTTAACGGCAGCGAAAACATCGGTGTTACACCTAAAGGTATTCAAATCGAAAACACAGATACCTTAGAACAAGCTACTTTCACAAAAACTGGTATGTACGCAAGTGAAGGGGACAAAACAGTTTACTACACTACAAACGGCATCAGTGCTGGTGATCAAATCATCAACAATGTGAAAGCTGGCGTAGCAGATACTGATGCGGTTAACGTTTCCCAACTTAAAAAGGTGAAAGACGAAATCACCGCTGCTACAGGTACTACAACAGTAACAGCAGGTGACCACATTACGGTAACACCAACAATCAATGGTAATAGCCGTGATTACAAAGTATCTTTGTCTAAAGATATTACGGACCAAATCAATAACAATACTACGAATATCGACAAAAATAAGACAGAGATCGATAAAAACCGCAACGATATCAACAAAAACAAAGATGATATCAAGAACAATCGCGATGACATCAACAAAAACCGCGATGACATTAATAAAAACCGCGATGATATCAACAAAAATGCAGGTAATATTGCAAACAATACTACAAACATCGCTAAGAATACAGAGGATATCAAAAACATCAATAACAATATGAACTCCTTCAAAGGCGATCTTTCCAAGATGGATAAACGTATCGACAAATCTGTAGCAGGTGCTGCAGCGTTGGCGGCTTTACATCCACTTGATTTCGATCCAGATGCTAAATGGGACTTTGCTGCAGGTTATGGTCACTACCGCAGTGGTGATGCGGCAGCTATCGGTGCATTCTACCGTCCTAACGAAGATGTACAACTTAGCGTAGGTTCTACTGTAGGCAGCGATGAAACAGTATTCAATGCTGGCTTGTCTGTGAAAGTAGGTGCTCATAGCGGCGTATCTCGCTCTCGTGTAGCGATTGGTAAAGAAGTATTAGCTCTTAAGAAAACTGTAGCTGAACAAAATGCACAAATTCAAAAATTGACTGCATTGTTAAATGGCGTAGCTGGTACTAAGATGAAAGCTGACCACACTACATTGTTCCCAGACGTGTCTGCAAACCACTGGGCATATGAAGCGGTAAGCGACTTATCTCGCCGTGGTCTCGTTGAAGGGTATCCAGATGGTACATTCGGTGGTGACCGCTTGTTAACTCGTTATGAATTCGCACAAATCGTATACCGTGCAATTCAAGACGGCGTAACAGTAGATGATCGCCTCGTTACTGAATTCAGCCCAGAAATGGCATTGTTCCGTGTGGACACAGTAGCGAAAAATGCTAAAGGCGAACCAACAATCGAACGCGTTCGTGTAAACAAAAAATAAAATAGGTTATTAAATAACCATTGGCTACTACACAGATTACCTCACTTCTAAATATAATTAAGTAGTAGCCCAATCAAAAAAGCGTAACTGATATAGACGGCACTCTATACCAGTTACGCTTTCTTTTTGTGTGATTAAGTTTTGAATTAAATTATGTATTAGATTATGAATTGGATTTTGAATTAAGCTTTGTGTCTAAAATAGCCCAGCTCTACTAAATGTTTAATGGACTCATCGAGGTACTGTTCACTTGGAACCTTGAAGGTTTCCCCATCTTGTTTCGTACGAGTGATAGTTAACGTTTCGTCAAGAATCTTAATTAACTCAGCGCGAGTTGTTGGTTGCGCCATTTGTTTCATCACGTACAATAGACCTTCGTCCACAGTAGGATCCTCTTGGTTAAACATATTGCCTAAAGACATATATTGCTTGCCATTCCCTTCGATAAGGGTAGAAACATATCTAATGAAACGTTCTGGGATATAACTCACATTTTCTACAAATGGTAATTTTTCATATTTCTCACTATACGCACGAAGATGGCCTAAAATGGTTAGCAAGAATAGCTGTACGTACAATCTGTCCATGCTATATTCCTCATTAGGATGATGCTCAGCCATGTAGTCCACAATATCTTGCACATTAAATTGTTGGAAGGTGCGCATAAATTGTTTCAGCGTAATGCGTAGCGCATCTGTCCAATCTGCTGGCATCCCTAATTGATCCTCAAAAGGTGCTGCAAAGTACAGCGTATCGAGGATGTCTTTTTGAACCGTTTCGTCCCGTACAATTTTATCTCTGTTACATGGTTTCGTTAATAGAGCCATGCGGAACTGCGTATCATAGACGAAGTCGTAATATTGTTCCTTGTCCTTATGATTGCCGTTGGCAAGGGCTTTAATATTATCTACTACCTTATCATTGAGCCACGTAATGAAGGATTTTTCGATGCTTTCATCACCGATATATACGCAGCCTTGTTGTTCTGCACGGTCGATAAACTGAGACACATATACAGGATCATTAAAGGTTTCTAAATATTCGTGGCCCACATAATAATCATTAGACTCTAAGACGCGATTGATATTGTCGATTTTGTAACCCGATTGTTTTTGGGAACGCTCGTCCATCTTCATCGTTTCGCCGATGAGTTTTAACACGTTTTTAGTGTATACAGTACGTTCTTGTAGTGATTGAGACTTAAATTGCTTTTCAGAGTAAAGCATGATATCGCGCATTTGCTCTAATCGCTTCCACCCAGGATAGGTGTTGTACGATACATAAGCGATACCGCGGTCAGATAGATTGCGATTACAAATGCTGAGGATTTTATCCTTAACGATGTCAGGTACCCAAGACCAAATACCGTGAACGAGAATGTAATCGAAGGTGCCAAAGTCATCATCGATGTCCATAATGTCTTTTTCTAATAACGTTACATTGGTGAGGCCCATGGACTCAATTAGTTCATTGCCATGTTTAATTTGTACAGAGGACAAGTCGATGCCCGTGAAAGTTGCCTCTGGATAGTACAGTGCTTGTGGAATAATGTTGCCACCACAAGAAGAGCCGAGCTCAAGGACGCGAGCACCCTTAATCGGTGCTGGATCAAGACCGTAGATGCGAGCCGTCGCAATTAATGAATTAATAGAACAACTAGCAAAGGCTTTAGATAAGTATAGGAAATCATCATAGGAATCCTTTAATGCTTCAATCCCTGCTTGCGCATCAAATGTTTGATGCGGTGGGGGACTAATGGATTGGCCTTCCCTGCTGTTGCCTTTTAGTGTTTCTTCTGTGCTTTCTTTATATATCTCTTTAAGTGCGTCTTTTGGTTGTGTGTCCATGGTAAACCCTCATTTTCTAATATGGTCAAATTTTACCTCATATAGTTAAGTATATCATAATTTCTATTATATATAGGAGTATAAATTCATAACTAATTCATTTACTAAACAATATATGAATATTTTGTGAAATGGTCATCAAAG
>ERZ1034913.2090-NODE-2090-length-10592-cov-65.741387_pt1 | contig 10592 bp, 7 predicted proteins | sample MGYA00520697_ERZ1034913 | MGnify/ENA primary metagenome ERZ1034913 (study PRJEB33766, sample SAMN09781786) | gut metagenome | biome: gut microbiome | host: Homo sapiens | place: Madagascar | study: EMG produced TPA metagenomics assembly of the PRJNA485056 data... | reverse complement strand
TTTTCTTCTGTTTTTATTGTTTTATCCCAAAATAAATTGTATCTTTGCAAGCGTATTTAAAACATATTGCAATCTATCTATATCAGATATAGATGTATCAAATAACATATAGAGAAATGAATAAGATTTTTAAACTCATCTTCGTGCTCTGCTGCTTCTGCGGCATCGCACAGGCTCAGCCTCAACGCCCTAAGCTCGTTGTAGGCATCGTTATCGACCAGATGCGATGGGATTACCTCTATCGCTACTACGCCCGCTACGGCGAAGGCGGATTCAAGAGAATGCTCGGCGAAGGATTCAGCGTGGAAAACTGCAAGATTCCTTATATCCCTTCGGTTACAGCCATCGGTCACTCTTCTATCTGGACCGGTTCCGTGCCTTCTATCCACGGAATCGCCGGAAATAACTTCGTGAAGGATGGAAAGGTTGTGTACTGTACTGCTGATGATACCGTGAGCCCTGTGGGCTCTGATAGCAAGGCGGGCAAGATGTCGCCTCGCAACCTGTGGGTAACTACCATCGGCGACGAACTCCGTCTGGCTACCAACAACCGCTCTAAGGTGGTGGGCGTGGCCTTGAAAGACAGAGCTTCCATCCTCCCTGCCGGTCATCACGCCAATGGTGCTTACTGGTTTGATGATAAATCGGGCAAGTTCATCACCAGCACCTTCTATATGGAAAAGTTGCCAGAGTGGGTGAACAAGTTCAACAAGCAGAAACTGCCTAACAAGTATCTTTCCAAGAAATGGGAGACGCTCTACCCTATCGATTCCTATAAGGAGAGCACCAGCGATGACAACAACTATGAGAACGGCATCGCTGAGGGCGAGAAGGCGGTATTGCCACTCGACTTGCCTGCCTTATACAAGAAGCATGGCTACAAGATTCTCCGCAACACCCCATTCGGCTGCAACCTGACCTTCGATATTGCCAAGGCTGCCATCGAGGGCGAGAACCTGGGTAGAAACACTGATACCGACCTGCTGACCATCAGCTGCTCCAGCACCGATTACATCGGTCATCAGGTGGGCGTGAACGCCATAGAAACAGAGGATTGCTATCTCCGACTTGATAAGGCGTTGGCGGATTTCTTCGCTTATCTCGACCAGACCGTGGGCAAGGGGAATTATCTCACCTTCCTCACCGCCGACCATGGAGGCGTAAACAACGCCACCTTCCTACAGGACCAACGAATCCCTGCCGGCATCTGGAACAAAAAGAGATTGGTAGAAGAGCTGAATCAGATTCTGAAAGCTAAGTTCAATACCGATAAGGACCTCGTGAAGACCATCATGAACTACCAGGTGTTCTTCAACACAGATATCATCGAAGAACTCGGTTTGGATTACGCAGCCATCAAGCAGGCAGTGGTAGATAGATTGAAGAAAGACAAGGATGTGCACTATGCCTTCGACATGGAGAAGACCTCCACAGAGAGCATTCCTGCAGAGCTGAAGTTCCGTGCCATCAACGGTTACAACCGTGAGCGCAGCGGAAGCGTCCAGATAGTACTGAAACCAGGTCACTACGATTATTACAGCAGCAAGGGAACTACCCACGGAGCATGGAATCCATACGATATCCATATTCCTTGCCTGTTTATGGGTTGGGGCATCCAGCACGGCGAGAGCGCCCAGCCTCACTATATGACGGATATTGCCGCCACCGTATGTGCCCTGCTTCATATTCAAGCACCTAACGGCTGCATCGGCACACCGATATTCTAAACAAAACAAAGGCTAGGTTTCCCAGAATCGGGAACCTAGCCTTTATTATTTATTTCCTCTTCAAAAGAGAAACTCTTTTATTCTTTCATGCAGATTGTATTCTTCATGCATAATTATATTCTTTCATGCATGATTTTCCTAATCATCATTCATGATTTCCATATATTCCTCGTAGGAAATATATCTGCCACCCATCGACTTGAGATGCGGGGTTTCCAACTGGCAATCTATCATCTTGCCTCCATGCTCCTGCAGATAACGGGCCAGGAAAATGAGGGCTATCTTAGAGCCTGATGGAACCTTGGAAAACATACTCTCACCGACGAAAACCTTGCCGATGGTAACACCATAAAGTCCACCCACCAGTTCACCGGTCTCATTATCCCATACTTCCACGCTTGCCGCAAAGCCCTGCTCATGAAGGGCGGTGAATGCCTGAATGATGTTTTCACCCAACCAGGCACCCTCTTCCTCGTAGCGGCCATTGGTCTTGCTGCAGGCACGAATCACAGCATCGAAATCTTCGTTGATACCCACGCTGTACCTGTTCTTTCTCAGCAAGGTTCTCATGGAATGACTGACGTGGATTTCGTCCGGGAAGATGACGAAGCGCTTCATCGGACAGAACCAGAGTATCTCCGGCTGGTCGCGAAAGCTATACCAGGGAAAGATGCCGTTGCTGTAAGCCAGCAGCAGGCGGTCGATGCTTAAATCGCCTCCTATTGCAAAACATCCGTCGTCATCGCCATAATGCGGATCGGGAAAATAAATCTCTTCCGCATTTTCATCTATCTGTAATATCATCGCTTCCTAATAATTAACTACCAGTTCCTTACCATCGAAATCTACGCAGCCCTTGCCTGCCTTCTTGAGCTTGCCGAAGAGCAGTGCCTTCATCAGGATTGGCTTCAGGCGGTTGCCGATGACACGATCCATCTCGCGGGCACCATATTCCTTGGTAAAGCCCCACTCCAGAATCTTCTCGCGTGCCGCATCAGTAAGCATAATAGAAACTCCCTTTGCTGCCAACTTTGCATCGAGCTGACGAAGCTTCTTGGCAAGAATCAGTTCTGCCATGTGCTTATCCATATCGTTGAACACCACAGTGTCGGAAAGTCGGTTGATGAACTCTGGCTTGAAAGTCTTCTTTACCTGAGCCAACATTGCCTCGCCACGGGTTACATTACCACCGAAACCTACACTTGCCTGGGATGCATACTGCGCTCCGGCATTGGAAGTCATCACGAGGATTACGTTTCGGAAGTCTGCCTTCTGACCCTTGTTATCGGTCAATCGGGCATAGTCCATCACCTGCAGCAGGATGTTGTAGATGTCGCTATGCGCCTTCTCAATCTCATCGAGCAGGAGCACGCAGTTTGGTGTCTTGCGGATGGCATCGGTCAGAAGACCGCCATCTTCATAGCCCACGTATCCGGCAGGCGAACCGATGAGCTTAGCCACGGTATGCTTCTCGGTGTATTCACTCATATCGAAGCGCACCAGCTCGATGCCGAGTTCCTTAGCCAGCACACGAACCACCTCGGTTTTACCTACACCCGTAGGACCCACGAAGAGCAGCGACGCCATCGGCTTGTCATCATCCACCAGTCCTGCCTTCGCCATCATCACAGCCTCAACCACCTTATCCACAGCCTTGTCCTGACCGTAGATCTTGTCGAGTATGCGCTGGCGGAGCGTAGCCAGGGAATCATTGTTTTCATCCTTGATGGCAGCCGCATCTATCTTGCAGACCTTGGTAAGAATCTGCTGGATAATCGCCTTGGTAACGTAGGAACGCTGGCGATATTCCACAGGATGCACCTCCAGATAAGCACCCGCCTCATCCATCAGGTCGATGGCCTTGTCAGGCAGACAACGGTTGCTGATGTATTTGGCACTGGCACGAACGGCATACTCCAGGGCATCCTTGCGATAAGTTACGTTGTGGAACTTATTGTATTTATACTGCAAACCCTCCAGTATCTTGATAGCCTCCTCCTCGGTAGGTTCCTTGATGTCAATCTGCTGGAAGCGGCGCACGATGCCCTTGCTCTGAGCCATGTAGCGGTTGAACTCCTCGTAGGTGGTAGAGCCGATGAATCGGATGTCGCCAGCCTCCAGATACTGCTTCAGCATATTGGAAGCATCCGGTCCACCATCAGAGCCACGGCCTGCACCTATCATATTATGAATCTCATCAATATAGATGATGGTATTGCCTTCCTTGGCGGCTCCCTCCATCACCATCTTGATACGCTTTTCGAAATCGCCACGATACTGGGCGCCGGCAAGCATCTGTCCCATGTCCATGCCATAGATGCGTGCTCCCTTGAGACGATCAGGCACCTGATTCTCGTTGATGAGTTTGGCAAGACCATAAACCAGGGCGGTTTTACCTACGCCCGGTTCGCCGATGTGAAGCGGATTGTTTTTTTCTGCACGACAGAGCACCTGGATGGTTCTATCCAGTTCCTGCTCTCTGCCGATGAGCGGATTGTGCTCCTCCACCTGATCAGAGATACAGGTAACCAACTGGTGCCAATCCTGAGGCTGTCGGCTTCTTCCCTCCTCTTCGTCATCATCATAATCGTTATCATAGTCATCCTCATCGTAGCCATCACCCATCATCAGGGTTTCATCACCTGGTTCATTTTCCAGCGGATAATAGCTATCCACACTCGCCAGGAATTCGCCCTGACGGTCGCCCACGTTCTTGCACAACAGGTAAGCGGCTTCTGAGTTCTGCAAGCCAAACATCGCCTGCACGAAATGAGGCACATTCACGAGTTTTCTATCAGCGGCAGCAGCCAAGGCGCATGCCGTTCCAAACATGGTCTTGAAGAGCGACGAAGGCTCCGGCAGATACTTGATGTTTTCAGGCACACGCTCCTGCTTGGCGAGCCATCCCACCAAGTCTTCGTGCATCTTGAGACTATCCACGCCCTCCTCCTGCAAAGCCTGGCAGAAGGCATACTGGCGGAGCAATGACAGGAGCATGTGCTCCGGCATCACGAACTCGTGGTCGAAGAATCGGGCCTGCTTCATGGCATCGTCCATCAAGACACTCATATATCGGGTTAATCCCATACTGTCCATTCTATTCTTTTCCTTTCTTTATTCGGGATTTAAAACTTGAATCGGGGGTTTTGAAAAGCCCCCTATCATTCTGGCATATAAGTGAGCTTCAGCGGATATTTCTGCGTACGGGCTTTCTCCATCGCTTTTTCCACTTTGCTCTTGGCAATGTCGTAGCTGTAGGTGCCCACCACGGCTTTTTCTTCGTGATGAACCTTGAGCATGATAGCTTCAGCCTCAGCCTGCGACTTGAAGAAGATGGTTTCGAGGATATCCACCACGAAATCCATCGGTGTGAAGTCATCGTTGAACATCATCACCACGTAACGCCCCGGCTCCTTGAGCCTGGTTTTCTGGCGTTCACGAATTGCAGTCTGTTCTTGAGCCATATTTTAATTATTACTTTGTATAAGCATTGGTAATCTCTACGACATAGACATCGTGGAATCCGCCCTTGGCACCATACCACTGCAGCAGGTCCTTATCGAGGAACTTCTCTGCCGTCATATTGTCCTTATAGAGTTTGCGGCATTCCAGGGTGAGTCGTGACTGCTCAAAGCCAATGCAGCCGTTATCGGTTTCCACAGGAGTCAATCCTGTTTCCTTTGCCTTATCGAAATCACGTCCGCTCTTGGATCCGCAGAAGTTATAGATCTTTCGAGCCTCCTCGCTATTGCCGAGGAAAGAGAGGGTCATGAATTCATTCTCCTCGATGATGCCGTGGGAGTATCGTTCCGGACGGATAAATACCACAGCCACCGGCTTGTTCCAGAGCCATCCCAGGCAACCCCAGGAAGCCGTCATCATATTGAACTTATCCTTGTTGCCGGCGCAAACCAGCATCCACTCCTTACCAATAGTCTCGAAGACATTATCATTCAGTTCTTTTACGTTGATTTTCTCCATTTTATCTTTTCCTTTCTCTGTATATTTTAATTAATGAAATAAAGCAGCATTCAACAAAAGCCATGCCAATTCATCGCCTAACACCGCATATCACCTGCAAAGATACAAGAATAATCTGAAAAAGCGAATGTTTCTATCAGAAAATATCGAAATCGCCCATTTTTACAATTATTCACAAAACAGATCATCTGCCACAACCTCGCTCTGCACTCTATTCCAATAGGCATTATGAGCTACCCCATAAGTGGTAACCATCGTAAGATGAATCGCCTTACGATGAGAAACGGAAGCACCAAAGCGGGAGAGCTTGTGACGAAGAACTGCATCGTAATCCTTATCTATCACAAACTCATTCTGCGAGAACTTCATCTCGCAGATATTAACCGTATTATCGGCTCGCTCTATCAGCATATCAATCTGCGCTCCTGCACCATAAACCGGATCATCTTTCACCTGCCAGGAATACGTATTGGTAACAACGCCCGAAATGCCAAGCGCCTGCTTGATTTGAGGAATATGCTGGAAACATACCCGCTCGAAAGCCAAGCCGCACCACGAATACCGGAGAGGCGAAGTATAATTGTGAGACCAGAACGAAGGATCATCAGTTTTGTTCTCCTGCATGAACTTCAAGAAGAACAAAGAGAAATTATCCATCAGGCGATAGATGGCATTATATTTCCTGGCACCATAGGCATTGGTACGGACGATAAAGCCACAATGCTCCAAATCTTCCAAGATTCGGGAAAGATTGCCATTATCCGCAATTCCCAGACCAGACACAATCTCCTCTCTACGCATTCCGCCTAACTTCTTCCCCAAGATACTCACCACATCTATATATTTATCAGAATTACGGAAGAGAGAATCATACAACTCCCTGAACTCATAATGCAAAAGCCCCTGAGGTGCAAAGAAAAGAGCATCTATATTCTGTGCCAAACTTCTGCCCTTCTGCATCAAAGACCAATAATAGGGAACACCACCCATCACCATATAGGCTTCCAGCAAATCATATCGAGAATAAGCCAAGCCCATAGCCTCGCTATATTCCTCACACTCGTGAAGGGTGAAAGGCTCCAGGAATATCTGATAGTTCACACGATTATGAAGTCCGCCATGATTCCTGAAGATCTTATTGATAATCCAGGATGTGGCAGAACCGCAAATAATGAGCAGGATGTCGTCTCGCATGGCAGCCCATCCATTCCAGAAGAACTCCAAAGCCGTGACAAACTTAGACCTAGGCGTATCCATCCAAGGCATTTCGTCGATGAAAACAACTTTCTTCTTCGCTGATGACTGGCGAATAAGCTCCTTCAACATATCGAAAGCCTCCAGCCAATGCTTGGGGGTAGAAGGCGCAACATATCCTGCGTTCTCTAAAGAAGAACGCCAACCATACAGTTGCTCTTGCAAAGACCCATTAGCAAGACCGGAATGAGAAAAAGTAAACTTATCCTTAAACGTCTGTTTGATGAGATAAGTCTTTCCCACACGTCTTCTTCCATACAACGCAACGAATCTTGAGTCATCGGAATTATAAGCTTCCAGCAACTCAGCCTGCTGTTTCTTTCTGCCTATCAACATATTATAATCCTCCCTAATTGATGATTCTACTTATTAAACTAGGGGCAAAGATAATAAAAACAATCGGTATAATTGGCGGAAAATACATTTTTTAACCCACATTCCGCCAAGTATACACTTATAATTGGCGGAAAACGTCTTTTTCAACCCCTTTTCCGCCAAGTATAGCAAGCCAACCGCTCTTGATTTAAATTAAATCTTTACATGCAGGATAAAAATAAATCACATTTTACTTTGTTATTTCAAGGAAAGGCATTACCTTTGCACCCCGAATGCCGAAAACCGAGCAGGCTTGCGGCTTCGATTTATTATTCATTTATAAACATTTTATTTAATGTACAAAACAATTTTCAACAAGCGCAACAGCTTGAAGTTCAACCGATTCTCCAACAAGAGATACGCCCTCTTCGCAGTTTTGGGAAGAGAGGTACTTGTTGGTGCTCTCAGCGTTGCTACCCTGAGCCATGCTAAGGCAGCAGGCGTAAGCACAGAGGGAACCAAGGTTGATTCTACCCTCTACAAGGGCGGAAAGGCTTACGAGCTAGATGCGGTGAGCGTTACCGGATCTCGTGCGCCGATGACTGTAGAGCAGTCACCTAAGATTGTGTCTGTCATTACCCGCGACGATATTCATCGTGCGGCTGCGCAGACTATCAACGATGTATTGAAATTAGCTACCGGCGTGGATGTCCGTCAGCGTGGTGGCTTTGGTGTTCAGACGGATATCTCCATCAATGGTGGAACCTTCGACCAGATTACCATTCTCCTGAATGGTGTCAACATTTCCAATCCACAGACTGGTCACAATGCTTCTGATTTTCCTGTAGCTCTTGCCGACATCGACCACATCGAAGTGCTCGAGGGGGCAGCATCGCGCGTATTCGGAACTTCAGCCTTCAATGGTGCCATCAATATCGTGACCAAGAAGGCAAAGAATGATGGAGTATCTGCAAGTGTAGAAGGCGGAAGCTTTGGAAGTTTCGGAGCACAGGGACGTGTGCAGACGGCTTTTGAAACGGGCAAGTGGACTCAGGCTTATTCCGTAAGCGGAGGCTACAAGCGCTCGGATGGCGGCACGGAGAACAGCGACTTCGAGAAGGGGCAGGGCTACGGCAATCTCTCGCTCTCTTACGACCAGCGTTTCGACATCATCGCCCAGCTGGGTATTGCTACCCAGAGCTATGGTGCCAACACTTTCTACAGTGCCAAATACAACAACCAATATGAGAAGACAGACCACGGTATGGCTTCTCTCAATCTGAGTCTGCACAACCAGGAGAAGACCTGGGAGATTGCGCCTCAATTCTATTATAACAAATTCAAGGATCACTATCAGTTGATTCGTGGTATGGCTGGAGCCAAGGCGGGCGAGAACTATCACGACCTCGATGTTTATGGTGGAGGTCTGAATGCCAACGTGGCTTGGGCTTTGGGTAAGACCGCAGTGGGTTTCGACATCAGTAAGGAGTGCATCTACTCTACTGCATTGGGCGAGGAACTCGCAGAGAAAGACTATAAGGATATTTCGGGTTCCGACCGCCAATATACCCGAAAGGGTGAGCGCACCAACACCAACATCATGTTGGAGCACAACTTCATCTTCGGCGGCTTCACCTTGTCGGCTGGTGTCTTGGCCAACAAGAATACAGGTTTGGACAACGACTTCCGTTTCTATCCGGGTGTAGATATGAGTTATCGTCCTAACGACAACTGGAAGTTCTACGCATCCTGGAACAAGGCTCTGAGAATGCCTACCTACACCGACTTATATATAAGTAATGTGGTGCAGCAGGGCGACATCAATCTGAATCCGGAGAAGAACTCAACCTTCAAGGTAGGCACTCAATATCGCCAGGCTGGTTTTGCAGCAACCGTAAGCGGATTCTACGCACACGGCACCAACATGATTGACTGGGTTCAGACTTCCGTGACCGAACAGAACGACAGCAAGTATCACGTGATGAACATCGGAAAGCTCAACAATATGGGCTACAACGTGGATGCAACTATCTACATGAGAGAATTGGTACCAAACAGTTTCATCACCCGCATCAAGTTGGGTTATGCTTACATCTATCAGGATCATAAGACCGAGACCAACATTCTGAAATCACTCTATGCATTGGAGTATCTGAAGCACAAGGCTGTATTCGGTCTGGATCATCAGATCTGGAACAAGCTTTCAGCATCGTGGAGCGTAAGATGGCAGCAGAGAATGAATGGCTATCATCCATACACCAAGGTGGATTGCAAGCTGATGTGGGACGAGAAGAAATACAATATCTTCGTGAAAGCCGACAACATCACTTGCCACCGCTACTACGACCTCACTGCCGTTAAGCAGCCAGGTTTGTGGATTATGGCAGGAGCCAGCGTAAATCTCGGCTGGTAATATAAAACAAAAAAGTCTTCAAGCCAAAATGGCTTGAAGACTTTTTCCGTTTATTCCGGTTTCTGATATTTTCCATTCACTTTAATCGGTTCGAGATGGATTCCCACATGGGTATCTGCGCCGAAGTGCTGCTTCAGTTTTGTTTCTATATGAGTAGCATGCTCATGTGCCTCATAAAGCGAAAGAGAACCCGGCATGCGGACATGCATCTCTATCGCAATCTTGTTTCCGATGCGACGGGTACGCAGGTTATGAATCTCTCCTACTCCCTGCTCTTCATTTGCAATCTTCAGGATTTCATCTTCCTCAGTTTCTGAAAGACTGGCATCCGTCAGTTCTTTCACAGACTGCATCACCAGTCCCCAGGCAGCCTTGATGATGAAGGCACTCACGATGATGGCTGCAAGCGGATCGAGCACCGCCCATTTTTCTCCCAGGATGATGGCGCCACCAATACCGAACATCGTTCCGATACTCGATAAAGCATCGCTGCGATGATGCCAAGCATTTGCCACAACTGCCTCGGAATGATATTTCTTTCCGGCTTTTACCGTAAACTGATAAGCCCACTCCTTCATCACGATACTTACGATGGCAGCAATCAAGGCTACAACGCCCGGCTGCTGGAGTGTCTCGCCGCAGATGGCACGATAGGTCTTGGTTACGCCAGAATAACAGATCATCACACCCACCACGAAGAGCGAAATGCCGATGATGGCTGTGGCAAGCGTCTCGTATTTGCCATGTCCATAATCATGGTCCTTATCCTTCGGCTTATTGCCCAGTTTTACGAATACCAGCACCACCACATCTGTGGCGAAATCGGTGAGCGAGTGGATAGCATCCGCTATCATTGCAGCCGAATGTCCGAGGATACCAGCAGCAAACTTCAATACGAGCAG
>ERZ1034913.2089-NODE-2089-length-10593-cov-5.578763_pt1 | contig 10593 bp, 2 predicted proteins | sample MGYA00520697_ERZ1034913 | MGnify/ENA primary metagenome ERZ1034913 (study PRJEB33766, sample SAMN09781786) | gut metagenome | biome: gut microbiome | host: Homo sapiens | place: Madagascar | study: EMG produced TPA metagenomics assembly of the PRJNA485056 data... | reverse complement strand
CCAAGCCTGTGCATTTGTTCCGTTTGATTTGTAAATTTGAACATTACCACCATTCAACATGGAAGAACTTGTCATATCCAATACATAATTTGAATTGATAGCTGAACCAATTTCATATGTACCTTCTTGAATATTGTCTTTATTTGATACAGCTAAATCATCAATTCTTTCTTGCATAGATTTAAATGTATTGAAAATCCAAGTCTGCGCATTTGATCCATTCATTTCATAAATATCAATATTGTTTCCATTTGAAGTCTTTGAAGCATATAAATCCAATGCATAATTTGGATCTAAAGCTGATACTAACACATATCCATTTCCATTTTTAACGGCAATCCATTTTTGTGCATATGAACCATTAGATTCATATTGCTGCACATTTGTAAAATTATCTGCTTTACTATGTGTAACATCCAAAACTTTACCTGAATTCACATTTATAAATGTTAAATAACCCTTTTCGTCTTTTATAATCTTCCAAGCCTGTGCATTTGTTCCGTTTGATTTGTAAATTTGAACATTACCACCATTCGACATGGAAGAACTTGTCATATCCAATACATAATTTGAATTGATAGCTGAACCGATTTCATAAGTACCTTCTTGAAGGGTATTTTTGTTTGCTGCTGCAAGTTGATCTAAGTAATCTCTACCCGCCTGTACTTGCACTAAATTCCAACACTGAGCCATACTACCATTCTTTTCCCAAATTTTAATCAGGTTTCCATTTGCAGTTGACGAACTATATAAATCCATAGCATAATTTCTATCCCAAGCAGAAGAGATTACCCATTTGCCAATCGCATTTCGATAAATCACAAATTGAGCTGATTTACTACTTGAATCAATACCTTGAATTAAACTTAAACCATTCTGCATATTTTGCCAATTACCATTCAATCCAATATATTGATTTGAATAAACATTTTTAATTGTATAATAGCCATTTTGATTTTTTTCAATATAAAATTGCTGACTCATACTTGTATTACGATCATAAATTCCAATTGTAGAACTTCCACTTTGAGTTTTATTCACTAAACCTAATACTTTATTATTTGTAATACCTTCTTCTATTTGGTATGTTCCATTTTGCATTTCATCTTTTAAAATGTTGAAGATTTTTGATACTCTTCCAGTATACCCATTAATACCTTTAATAATTACATTTGCTTGACCAATCTTATCATTATTTTCAAATGTAACAATATAATCACGACCTTGTACTAGGTTAACTTTACCATTTGATGTTTGCATTGATACATTCACTTCAGGTTCTGCTTTAGATCCTGAATAATAAATATCACCAACATGAATATCCCCATATTTTTCTACATCAATGTAAAGTTTGAAATCTTTGAATAACCCAATCGAGAAGAAAGGACCACCAGCCTCTAAGTCACCCGCAAAATGAGATGGGTGATTAAAAATTTCACTAATATGCACACGCCCATTACGACTTGGTGTATATGGATCATATACCGTAGTATATCCTTGTGCATCTAGACCAAACAACAAAATTTGATGTGATGCTCCTGGCCAAGGACAGAATTTTCCACCTTCAACAGCCGCCGTAACAAATTTTCCGTTTAACAATTCTAGAATAGCTTGTTGTTGATTTAAACGATTTTGAAGATTTAATCCAAAACGATTTGCCAAATACGTCCACGATTCAGAATCTGCCCCAACATCATATGTATTAAAATGACCTGATTGAAATAACATAGTACCAATATCTGTTGGCAAATAATTTGTGTTCATTAATGTATTAATGATCATTGTAGCTGTTGTTGGAGAGCAACCAGTTCCACGGAAATAATAATTTCCAATCACTTTATTAGCCCATTGAGGATCCTGTTGGCAATAATAGCGAACCCCATTCCACATTGTCTCGAAAATCACACCATTTGTATCTGTCTTATAAGTGACTTTATCAATATAGAATGTGCCATCGCATCTTCTTCCTAAAGAATCATAATACTTGATTGTATTGCCGTGAATATCAAAGCCAACAATTAAGGTACCATCCTCTTTAAAATTATACCAATGCCCATTGCAAAACTTCTCTCCGATTGCCTGAACACCATTTTCAAAATAATAGATTTTATCATTCAAACTCAAACGACCTGTTATACCAACACCTGTAGTATCATCGAAATAATACAATTTACCATTTATGGTTTGTAAACCATGCAATGCAATTCCTTCATCTGAAAAATAATATGTAGAATTTCCAATTGTTTGAAGACCTTTTAACATTTCCCCTGATGCATTAAAATAATATGTATTTTCTCCAATTGTTTTTAACCCAGTTACTTTATATCCAGCCTCATCAAAATAGTATTCATTACCATCAATTAACTCAAAACGATTCGTAACATAGGCACCATCTTTAACATATTGCCTAAAATCAGCAGACCAACCAGGATTCAATTGTGAGTTTGTTTGTTCATTTGAATCCACATCACTTTTTTTATCCACAACTACATCTGTATTTAAAACATTATCATTATCTGTGACATTCATATCCACAATCGGCTGTGTATCATTTTCTTGTGCATTAATAACCATATCGGCAAAATTGTAAGTAGTTACTGCAGCAAGAACGGCAAAACCAACTTTAATTATATCTCTATTCATACTCTCAACCCCCATGATTAATATTTTATTACTTATTAATTTAGAAAACAATGAACATTTGTTCAAATCCCTTAAAAAAGAACCCTATTTAAAATAGAGTTCCAGAATTTTGCTATTTATTTAATAAAACACTCATCATATCCACAATAGAATATCCATAATTTTTATCTGTAGCCCAACCATATCCATTGGGATTTTCTTGTCGACCAAGCCACTCAACATACTCAGCACAACCACGAGTTACTAAATTAAATCTTGGATCCACACAAGTATTGACTAATCTATCTAAAGAAGCATACGCTTTAAGATGTTGGATTTGGGCACGAATCCCTGTACGAACATCTTTAAATTCAGCTCCATGTACAGCTCCTGTTGCACCAATTCCTGCATAGTTATATTGGTTTGGTAAAACATCTCCACCATATTTTAGAAAAGCCGTTTCTTTCATACATTGCACAAAAGCAACCTCTGCTCTTACGCCCTCTGCACTTGCTTCTTCATAGAAAATCTGGGCAAATTCACGAATTGTACTTGCTCCCCCTTCTGCAAGGCAACCATCATATTTACCTTCATATTTTCCTTTAAAAGTATCATACCCTGATGCATTAGCATTATAGTAATTCACCATTTGATCTACAGTTGCTAAAGATTTTCCCATAATTGGCGTTAATACATCTTCTCGTTTATATTCACTGATAAATGTAAATACCCACTGTTGTGCAGAAGTATTATTTGAAGAATAAGTTTGAATACGAGCACCATTTGAAAAATTACTTGCTGTAACATCCATAGCTATTTTTGTATCTGCAGCAGATACAATCTTTAAATGTCCCTGCACATCAAAACATACAATCCATTTCTGATTTGCTTCATTTGTCGCATATTCCTGAGTTACTTTACCATTTGAAGCGGTTAAATATAATTTAGAACCAAAATTCATAAATGAAACATAACCCTTTGAATCATGTTCAATCACCCATTTTTGAGCATTAGACTCATTTAATGTATAAAGTTGAATATTTACACCTGGATTTTTACTGCTACTAGGAACATCCAATACATATTGTGTATTCACATTTTTAATGAAATATACACCATCTTCCATCAAGTTTGCATTTTCTTTTGCCAATAAATCTGTTTTTTCTTGTATAGAAGCAAACGCTTGGAATTTCCACAACTGTGCATTTGAACCATTTCTTTCATATACATCAACATTATTACCATTGACAGTCTTAGAAGCATATAAATCAAGGCAATAATTCATGTTCAAAGCAGAAACTAATTCAATCGAACCATCACTTTTCTTGAATGCAATCCATTTTTGTCCCATATTATCATTGGCTTGATTTTGTTGTACATTCACAAAATTGGCAGCTTTATTATCAGCCACTTCCACGACCTTCCCTGAATTTTTATTTTTGATAATTACATAACCTTTTGTATCATGTGAAATATTCCAACATTGTGCATTAGTACTATTTGATTCATAAATCTGGACATTTCCACCATTACTTAAAGAGGAAGCCGTCATATCTAAAACATAATTTGTGTTTAATTTTGAGCCAATTTCATAATTTCCATCTGGAAGAACAGCTTTATTTTGTGCTGCAATTGCATCGTAATTAGAAGGTACTGGTTTAACATCTATCTTTGTTTTAAATATCCATTGTTGTGCATCTGAACTATTTCTTTCATATATATCAACATTATTTCCATTCGTAGTTTTAGATGCATATAAATCCAAACAATAATTCTCATCCAACGCAGACACTAATTCAATTGAACCATCACTATTTCTTACTGCTATCCATTTTTGAGCATAACTATCATTCATTGTGTTTTGCTGAACATTCCCAAAGTTTTTAGCACTATTACCAACAACTTCAACTGCTTTACCAGAATTTTTATTTGTAATTATTATATATCCCGTATTATCATGGGAAACCACCCATCTTTGAGCATTTGTTCCATTTGATTTATATAACTGAACATTTCCGCCATCACTTAAGGAAGAAGCCGTCATATCTAATACATAATCCGTATTCAATTTATTAGCAACTTCATATTCACCATTGCCAAGAACCGATTTATTTTCAACCGCCATTTGATCTAGAACTTCTCTTTTATTCAATTTTACCTTAAACAACCATTGCTGCGCTGTTGAATTATTACGACTATATATTTCAACATTAGATTCATTCACTGTCTTTGAGGCATATAAATCTAAGCTGTAATCTATATTAAGAGCTGAAACCAATTCAATAGAACCATTTTCTTTCTTAATCGCAATCCATTTTTGTCTGTAACTATCATTAGCTTGATTTTGTTGTACATTAATAAATTTATTTGCTTTGTTAGCAGCCACTTCCATTACTTTACCAGAATTTTCATTAGTGATTATTACATAACCTTTACTATCATGTGATACGACCCATCCTTGTGCCGAAGATTGGTTTGATTTGTAAATTTGTACATTTCCTCCATTGCTTAGTGAAGATGCCGTCATATCTAAAACATAGTTTGAATCTATAGCTGAAGCAATTGTATATATTCCATCTGTCAATACACTTTTATTGTCAGAAGCCAATTGATCAATTTCAATTCTAGGATTCTCTTGTTTCTTAAAAAACCAATTCTGAGCTTCAGAATCATTTCGTGTATAAATATCTACATTATTTCCATCTATTGTTTTTGAAGCATATAAGTCTAAACAATAAAATCTACTAAGAGCAGAAACCAATTCATAAGAACCATCATTCTTTTTAATGGCAACCCATTTTTGTCTTGAACTTCCATTCGCATCATTTTGCTGTACATTTGTAAATTTTCCTGCTTTATCACTCGCAACTTCTAACACTTTTCCAGAATTACCATTTGTTATTGTAATAAATCCATTACTGTCATGTGATACCGTAAAACTTTGTGATTTTGTATAATTTGCCTGCAACAATTGTACATTTGCTTTGTTTGACAATGAAGCCGATTCAATATCTAAAACATAATCTGAATCTAATTTAGATGCAATTTCATATGTTCCATCCGCTAGAGCATCTTTATTTTCTAATGCCAATTTATTTAATGCATACTTAGGATCCTCTTGTTTTCTAAAAATCCATCCCTGCGCTTCAGAATCATTTCTATGATAAATATCTACATTAGTTCCATTTTTTGCTTTTGAAGCATATAAATCTAAACAATAAAAATGATTTAAGCCCGAAACCAACTCGTAAGAACCATCATTTTTCTTAACCGCAATCCATTTTTGAGCATAAGAACCATTAGATTCGTATTGTTGAACATTTGAAAAATCATCTACTACACTACCTGCTATATCCAACACTTTGCCTGAATTATCATTTGTGATTGTTATATACCCTTTACTATCGTGTGAAACAGTAAAACTTTGTGTTTTTGACCCATTTGCTTCATATAATTCAAGATTTGCTTTATTTGCAGATGACGAACCAGCTATATTCAAAACATATTCTGGATCAATATCTGATGCGATTTCATAAGTTCCATCAGGAAGTGCATTTCTATTTGCAGCTGCAAGTCTATCTAATGTAACTCGTGCCTCTTGTAAGCCTAATGCATTGACAATTCCTTTAGCATCGGCTTTCCCTAATGCCTGTAATCTAGAATCACTACTTAAGAAATTATAGAAATCACTTGAATTGCTTAAAAAGCAATGTTCAATAATCATACCTGTCATACCAAAGTTTTTCGCATGACGAATAACCGCATAATAATCTCCAATTGAACCATCTGGATATGGCATTTCACCCGGATCCAAATTTCGAATCTTAATTCCTCGATTATAAATACCTAAAGCAGCCAATTCATTTTGAATCGATTGAGCCACAGCTTGACCGTTTTGCCCTAGATCCGGACGATAGTTTGAGTTAGGATAGTAAACCTCAGCACCCATTGCACCTGGTGATGAAGAATTTAAGTGAATACTGATTAAATAATCGGCACCATTATTTCTTGCGATAATTGCACGCTCTTTTAAATCCACATCGCGATCATCATATCGAGTCATAATTACTTTACAATCGTATTTTTCTAATTCTTGTTTACAATACTTTGCAATCTTTAAAGTAAGATCCTTTTCATTAGCCCCATTTACAGCAATAGCACCACCATCGGATCCACCATGACCTGGATCTAAACAAATTGTGACTTCTTTTCTTGCTCTAGCATTTACATCTTCACCAATTGTTGCAATGGCAGATGCAGCATTTGAAGATAAAATACCATCTTCTACTTGTTCTTCGGCCTTATTTAAATCTGTTACTTGAACAACACCTTCATCACTAGTAGTTCCTGCTGTTAAATCAGGCAAAGATGGATCATAACCACTATATTCCTGATCCACACCAAATTTAACATCCATATCCAAATCACCCAAATTTAGATAGTAAGCCTGTCCATTATAAACATAATGCAAAGTTGTAATTGTATATTCACCTTTTTCAGTAAATACACGAGAAAACTCTACTAAATTACCCTCTTGGCTTGTAGCCTCCATATCAAAAGAAGTACCATCACTCTTTTTTACACTCACCTTAAAGTTTGAATACCCCTCTGCATTCTTTAATGAAAGAACTAATTTCTGTGTATCATTCGAATTTACAATAGGCATATTCACTAAGAAATAATCCATCATATCTGAACTACCTAAAACTTCTTCTTGAGATACATTGTTCTCTGTATTTTCTACGGGTTCAGATACTTCCGTATCGGATTTATCTGTCGTAGTTTCCTGCACATTTTCTGATTCATCTTCCTCTGTAGTTTGTTCAACCTCATCTGCCAATACAGGCAATGAACTTGCAACTGTAGAAAAAGATAATACGCAACTTAACATTAAAGCAAATAACGCTTTAGAAATTTTTGCCATGATTCCCTCCTATGTTGTTATCAACTGTTTTATTTTAAAACAAACCAACTCTTGTTTCAATAAAAAAGAACAGCATGTGCTGTTCATAATCAACTATTCTAATGAATTAATAAAAGAAATAGTAGAAAAATAAAGTTTCTCTTTAATTTGTAAAGCTGATTCTTTATCTTTTGAAATAATTGAAAAATAAATTTTAATTTTAGGCTCCGTTCCCGAAGGCCTAAAAATAATTGAATTCTTGTCATCTAAAAAAACTTTAATTACATTACTCTTTGGTAATCCATCAATTCCATTCAAATAATCTTTTTTTAAGACAATGGTTGAATTTGCTAGAGTCTGCAAAACATAACGAACACCATCCATAATCCTTTCAATCTTAGCCTGTCCTTTTGCCCCATCAAAAGTCAAAGAATGTTGAACATTTAAACAATATCCAAATTCATCATATAATTCATTTAATCGTTCAATTAAACTTATATCTTTCGATTTATAGTATGCATACATCTCACACACTAACATTGCAGCAACCGTTGCATCTTTATCTCTTACATACGTTCCTTTTAAGAATCCACAACTTTCTTCAAAGCCAAAAATAAAATCATTCTCTCGATTTTGTTTTTTCAAAATGTCAATTTGCTCTCCAATGAACTTAAATCCCGTTAATGTATTAATTGTAGTTGCATTATATTTTTTGGCAATTAACTCAGCCAAGTCTGTAGTTACAATGGTTTTAATAAAAACAGGTTTATTCACGCAAGTAATATTTTGACAGACATAATCCAGCAACAAACAACCAAGTTCATTTGCTGAAAGTATTTGAAAATTATCTTTTATACGAATCGCAATGGATAATCGGTCGCAATCTGGATCTGTAGCTAAAACTAAATCTGACTGATAGCGCTTCGCATACTCAATTCCTAAATTTAAAGCTTCATATTCTTCTGGATTCGGCTTTTTACATGTTGGAAAATTACCATCCGGCATTTCTTGTTCTTTTACAATTTGAATATTAGTGAATCCCTTACGCTTTAAAATATCGGTAACCGGCCTTAATCCAGTACCATTCAAAGGTGTATATACTATACTTACATCCTTATTTTCAATTGGTAAAATGCTTTCTTTTTCTACAGCATCGATATACTTTTCATATATGATATCATCCACATATGAATATTCAGAATCATCATATATAGTAAAATAATCCAATTTTTTAATTTCATCATAAATCAAAGAAGCTGCTTCTGTAGTGATTTGACATCCATTCTCATTATAAACTTTATAGCCATTATATTCAGCTGGATTATGAGAAGCTGTAATCACAATCCCACAAGCACACTTCAATTCACGTACCGCAAAAGATACGCAAGGCGTAGGTAAAGCCTCTTTAAATAGAAAAGCTTGAAAACCATTTGCCTTAAGAACACGACTTGTAACTTGAGCATATTCTTTGGAATGGTTCCTTGTATCGTAACCAATGATCACTTTATTATTACTCGAACAATATTTCTTTAAATAGTTAGCTAATCCTTGAGTTGCTCTTTGAATCACATATCCATTTATTTTAGCCGTACCCAAGCCCATCTTTCCACGAATACCACCTGTACCAAAAGATAATTCTTTATAAAAGGAATTTTCTATTTCAGTATCAATCATATTCTTTAAAGCATTGACTTCACTTTCATTTATGTGTTCTAGCCAATATTGATATCGACTTTTAACCAATTCATCCATATAAAACTCCTTTACTATATACTAATATTTAATCTTATCTTTTTTTGAAATTTCTTTACCAGATTGTACTTCAATCAATTGTAAATCCGTTTCCGCATAAATTGTGTGTTTACAATTTCTAGGCAATTTAATTGTATCACCCGAACGCAATACATAATCACGATCATTAATAGTCGCTACACCAATACCACTAATTATTGTCCATACTTCATCGCGATATTGATGAGAATGATAATTCATTTTATTTCCCTTTTTAAGTGATACTTTGATTGTTAAACTTTCATCTTCAACATCAATAACTTTATATTCACCCCATGATTTTTCGGCAAACATTATAGGTTGCTCAATCGTATTCACATATTCTTTAATATTTACAGATTGCTCTTTGTCCGACACTAAAATTCCATCAGGACTTGCAGAAACAATCATATCTTTTAATCCCATACATAAAATAGGTAGATCCAATTCATTAATGACATGTGCATTTTCGCAATGACTATCCATAATTACGTTTCCTATACTATTTTCAGCCATCGCATCCGCAAACGTATTCCAAGTGCCTAAATCTTCCCACATTCCTTTATATTTAATAACCGAAATGTTAGTTTCTTTTTCAACAACCGCATAATCAAAACTAATTTTTGTTAGTGTGTCATATTTATTGAATAAATCATAATAATCTGTAAAATCAATCAATTCATGAGCTTTATCTAAAAGATAACCAATCTTATAGGCGAATACACCACCATTCCATAATCCACCTTTTTCAATATATTCTTTAGCCAAATTTTCAGAAGGCTTTTCCTTAAAACTATCCACCTGACTAATTTGACCATTTGTTTTTGGCATAATATATCCAAATTTTTCACTAGGTTCTGTTGGAGCAATACCCATCAAAGTTAAGTTTGATTGTCCTGTACAAGAATACTCATAAATATCTTTAATACATTCAAAATATGAATCTTCAACATATGGATCGACTGGACATACAACCACTGAATCATCTAAAGAAACATTTTTTACATAATGTAAATACGCAGTTGATAATGCAATTGCCGGAAAAGTATCTCTTCTACAAGGCTCTACTGAAACAGATACATTATCACCTAATTGATTATGAATCACAGAAACCTGCGTTTTGCTTGTTGCAATTGTAATATTACTGTTTTCATCCACTTCTTTTAGTTGGCGATAGACTCTTTGTACCATAGACTCATATTGCCCATTGTTTTTAAATAATTTAATAAATTGTTTTGAACGAACATCATTGGATAGAGGCCACAATCTTTTACCTGACCCACCAGATAATAATATTA
>ERZ1034913.2086-NODE-2086-length-10602-cov-17.174078_pt1 | contig 10602 bp, 10 predicted proteins | sample MGYA00520697_ERZ1034913 | MGnify/ENA primary metagenome ERZ1034913 (study PRJEB33766, sample SAMN09781786) | gut metagenome | biome: gut microbiome | host: Homo sapiens | place: Madagascar | study: EMG produced TPA metagenomics assembly of the PRJNA485056 data... | reverse complement strand
AGGAGCATGCCGGCGAGGATTGCGATAATCGCAATTACCACACTGATTGTGCTATTTTTATAATATCTGTCAACGAGCTCTTTGACAACTTTTTTGAACTCAAGCGGCACGGAAGCCGGAGATGAACCCCGAAAGATTCATCCCCGGCGGAGGGCTAATCGCTGTAATTAAACCAGAAAACAGGTTTCTAGTCTATTACTCAATCTCATAGTCATTGGTGTTACCACCAAGCCCATTTGTTTTACCTTGCGCTTGCTCAACAGCTTTACCGCCCAGAAGACCATTATCTTGGCCTTTACCATTGTAAATTCCGTCTGTCGCTTTAGACCAATTGGTTTTCAAACTCCAATAGTTCGTTCCTGCTCCAGAAACAAAGGACCCCACATGACCATCGCCGAAAAGAATATTGCCAAACTTGTCATGGTTCGGACTGGAGCCACCAGCAATCGCACCGTCAAAAAGAATACCAGAGTCAGAACCAGTCGTATTCGCATTCATGCCTGCGAGATAATGGTAAGTAAGACCGATCCCAACAAAATCTGTCGTAACAGCTGGTCCGTCAGCAGTTGCGCTATTATTTGAAAACGGGTTTGAAGTTACCTTAGAGCCGTAAACTGCCGCTTTCTGTGAAGTAGACGGACAAATGTACATTTTCATATCCGTAAGGACCCCATTCAGGACCAGAGGTTCAAGTCCGACGGTGGACTTTTGCTGGCCTTCAACTCCTGCGGCTGTCTCAGGAACTCCACCATACGGCAGGACGACGTCATCCGGGAAGTTGGTGTAAAGCTGGAAAGCGAGACCGATCTGCTTCTGATTGGACGCGCAGGAGATTCTGCGGGCTTTTTCACGGGCCGAGTTCAGCGCGGGAAGGAGCATGCCGGCGAGGATTGCGATAATCGCAATTACCACAATCAGTGGTATATTATTATAACAAATAAAACATTTACGGAGAATCTTTTATGAAAAGCAAAAAAAATATCATCAGAATGCAGCGGCAGGAAGAACGAAAACTCTTCTTTCATCCTCAGGGAACCGCAGTCTTCTCTTTCGCTAGACAATCCAGCGGCGATGAATCGGAGAGCGCAAGCATCGCGGACCAACTCGAAGCAAACCGGAAAACGGCTCAAAGCCTCGGACTGCACATCGACTGGGAAGACTGGGACGCAAATATCACCGGATACTCTTATCCCGATACAAAATTCTTCCGCGAATGCTATAAACTCGATCTTGCGCTGCAGCAGTATTTCAGCGCTCACGCCGCGACGAACCGTCAACCGGTCTTCCGCGAAGGACTCGGATTCATCTTCCGGAACATCAAAAAAGGCGACATTCTCCTTCTCGACACCGCAACCCGTCTTGTCCGCGCGACCATCATTCCCACGAACGAAAGCAATATCTGGAACTGGCTTGAATCCATGGAAGTCAAGACCTATGTCGGAGGAAAGCCCTACAATCCGCGCGACATCGGAGTCAAAATCATCAGCGCGGTTGAAACTCAGTCAAAAGAGGAAAAAGCAAAAAACGCAGTGCGCGGACTCGTCAGCGCACGCAACAAAGGAGTCATGATCGGATTTCACAGGCTTTACGGCTACGTCTTCTCCAAAGTTCGCGGACAGCAGATGCTCACCCCGCAGAAAAATGAATTCGCCGTCGTCCGCAAAGTCTTTCAGGATTTCCTCGCGGGCAAAGGGAAAAATGAAATCTGCCGCGAACTCGGGGCACACTCCCGGAAAACGGTCAAGCCCGCACGCATCAACATGATTCTCAACAACCCGAAATACTGCGGATTCATGCCCGATTCCGAAGGAGAGCTCATCCCCTGCCCCGCCGTCGTCAAGCCCGTTCTGTCACGCGCCGACTGGGAAAAAGTCCAGATGCTGCAGCAGAAATATTATCCGCGAAAAGAAAAATTCAACGGACGGAAATATCTTCTCAGCGGGCTCGTCCGGTGCGGATACTGCGGCGGAATCATGAAACCGCAGGCGAACCGCAAGGGACGCGCGGACAAGTACTACATCTGCCAGCGTCACGCGGAATGCCTGCAGGTCACCCCTTGCCGGGGAAGCGCGCTCATCGACACCAACGACCGCCAGTTCGGCCTCGAACCGCTCATTGCGCCGTTCGGGATGCTCTATTTTCTCCACACCGGAGTCAGTTTTGAACGCATCAAGCTCGAAACGCAGCTGTGCGAAAAGCGCGCCGCACTGAAAAACGTCTCGCGCATTCTCGATTCCATCCGCAAGACGCTTGAAGGGAACTTCATGCTGTTTGAAACCGTGAAAAGCTCCCTCGAAAACGCCGGACGGCAACAGGCGGCCCTGCATGAGGAACTCAAAATGCTTGAAAAGGAGGTGGAGGCTCTCCCCGGCTGCGGTTCCGCGGAACGGGTCGCCACGCATGCGGCATGGGCAAAACTTCCAATCGAGCGGCGGCAGAAAATCATGCGGGAAGTGTTGCGGAAGGTCGCGATCTTTGAAGACCATTACGAGCTTGAACTTTACAACAGGGACATCATCTCCATACCGAAGATGCTGATCGGAAAACGTTTTTTCAATCCGGAGCTCCGGCGGGCGGAGTTCAATGAAAATCAGTCGCAGCTCCGCATCTCAATCCGCGCGCACGACAGCAGGGAGGAGACGCGCGCAATCCTTTACAAAGAGTCGGCGCTCGCGGTCAGTTACGGATTCTGACGGGTATGATGCAGAAGTCCTTCCACCCCGGTTTTGCGGAAAAAATCCTTCATGTTCACAACCGATCCGGACTTGCGCGCGATTTCAGCCGCAAAAACCAGATAGTGGGTCTCCAGGGAAATCTCCGGACCGGTGACAATCTCCGATGTATTGCGCGTCAGGACCGCGTCGACGAACGAACGCACCAGATTGTAATCGCCGCCGCCGTGATGATCCGGAATTTCCGGAGGCGGAATCGGAATCTCTTCCGTTTTTCCGGTCAGATACGAGTAACAGCGCAGAGTCTCGCCATCGCCGTAAAGCTCGCCGAGCGAACCGAAAACCGTGGTCCGGCGGTCGCCGTATTTTGAACAGCCGGCAAGCGTAAACACCGCCGTCGCACTGTTTTCAAACTCAATGTTCACCACCTGATGATCCGCGACATCGTTGTCGCACGCAAACACGCAGCGTCCGTAGGGGCCGATGCGGAGCTGACGCAGAACGCTCTCTTCCGTCGCATCGCCGGCAACCGATTCCACGTAGGCGCCGATGTTGCCCGAACGGATGCGTTCCAGATAGAAACGCGGGGCGGAATAGGGGCATTCCGGTTCCAGTTTGCAATCCAGGCAGCGGTCCGCCGCGCCTTCCGGGCGATTTTCCTTGCGGAAAAACATCAGCGAACCGAACGATGAAACCTGTTTTGGAGCGGCTCCGACGATGTAGCGCAGCCAGTCGAGGTCGTGTATTGATTTCGCAAGCAGAACCGAGGAGGAATCCTCTTCGCGGCTCCAGTTGCCGCGCACATAGGAATGAGCGAAACGCCAGTAGCCGACCGGTTCCAGATGCTGAACGCTCATCACCTGCCCGACACGGCCGCCGTCGATCAGTTTTTTGAGCGTGCGGGTGAAGTTGGTGTAACGGAGCACGTGGCAGACGGACATGATGATGTCATTCGCCTCGGCGGAGGCGATCAGGGTCCGGCACTCCTCAAGAGTCGGAGCAAGCGGCTTTTCGATGAGAATGTCATACTTCCGCTCGGCAAAAGCGATCGCGGGCTCCAGATGCATCCGGTCCTGCGTGGCAATGATGACGGCGTCGGCGAATTTCGGACGCTTCAGGAGGTCGTGCCAGTCGCGAAACTGGTTTTCGGGCGGGATGTTATGAGTACGGGCAACGCGCTCGCGGAAAAAATCGCGCGGCTCCGCAATCGCCACGACTTCGGCGCGGTCGGAAAGAGTTTTCAAGTGATTGGAGTAGATGGTTCCGCGCCCGCCCGCTCCAACGATGATCACAGATGCCTTTTTCATGCTAAGCCGTTTGCCTCTTGCTATTATTCGTTATACGGTAATATAGCGGCACTGTTCGTCCCGTCAAGGGTGCGTAATATTTTTCGTCAATATATCATACCTTCCGACAAAACGAAAACGCCGTCTGTAAGATAATATAACTGTTCCGGGGAAGGCTTCAAGGGCTGAAATATGTGCAATATGTGATAGATTCGCTACAGTTCGTGATAAATTCAGAGAAGCTCGCCGTCAAGCAGAATCAATTCGCGCGCATAAGGTTCCATCTTTTCCAGAACGCCGGAAAAACGGAATGTTTCGCCGGTACGGTTCTTCAGACGCGGCAGCGCGGATTCCGGCAGGCGGACGGTGGCGCGGATCTTGCTTTTCATCGAATAGGACCCGGAAACTTCCGCAATCTCAAACGAAGCCTTGACCGCGGGTCCTCTGCCCAGAACGAAGTCGGAGCCGAAGGTGTTCGCCGAACGCAGAACTCCGCTCCATTCCACACGAATACCTTTTGCATCCGCAAAGAGCTTCCGCTCCTTCTCGCCGGGAAACGATGATGCGAAAAGCCGAGACGCAAATGCGGTCTGCTCCAGCGGATCCCCCGCGGGGACAGACTCGGGAACCGCTTCCGGCTCCGGTTCTGTTTCAGGCTCGATCTCCTGTTCGGGAACGGCGGGAATTTCCTCTTTCTCTTCCTCTGCGGATTCGGGGTTGAACTCAACTTCACGTTCCGGAACAGGTTCGGAAGACGGGGGAGCGGTCTTCGGCGTTTTGAGCTCGGGGACCGGTTCCGCATGTTCGACGAGTATCGGACCGGCGGGGAAAGCGGACGGCCCCTTCTCCCAGTTCCCGGCAAAGGAGATGATGAAGCTGATCAGATGCACCAGGGCGTCTTCGTCATTGCAGATGCCGGGAACACGAATCATGACATACTGATCGGTAACGTTCAGATAACGGAAAAATCCAAGCGCGTTCTTCAGAATATTCATCCGGACGGGCGTCAGAGCCTCACTCAGAGCGTTCTCGCTTGAAGCGGCACATCGCAGACGGGGGTCATCGATTCCGGACAGTCTGTAGACAGGCTGTCCGGCAAAAAAAGCGCGCAGAACAGGTTCATCATCCAGCAGAATCCGCAATCCGGCTTTCTCCGGCGCACGAAAGAGCACCGAGGCGACCGTGCAGCAGGAACCGTCCTCTTCCTGAATATGCACATCCGTCAGGCGGCCGTTGACATTTCCGCGCAGGCAGGGAAATCCTTTTCCGTTCTGCGGACGGATATACTCAAGATCGGTATTCGCGGCGCACGCCATCCACACTTCCGCATCGACACGCCTGGCGGAAAACATTCCGGCAAGCGTGTTCCGCTCCGGAAAACTGTCGGCGGACGTCTGTCTCCGCGCCGCAAGCATTCTTCCCAGCAAACGGAAAAAGGAGAGCAAAACAATCATGATTATCAGGATTGTCAGAAAACCCATTCTCTTTCCTCCGGAAGAACGGACTTACTTTCCGGCGGACAGGAAGGTGAGTCCGGGAAGCTGAATATCCATGCCCTGCCAATGATTCAGGAACTGAACCGCTGCAAGCAGAACCCAGACGATCAGGCAGATCAGCGCGACAAAGGAGGTCACGGTGAACAGCCAGTGCGCTTTCGGCGCGGGAGTTCCGGCGACATTGTAATCCGGAAGTTTGAACTCACTCTTTCCGCTCGCATCCTCCGCAATATCCTCGGAGGAATCCTCCAGCGGCGCGGACTCTTCCGCAACCGGCTCCTCATCGGCGGGAAGTACGGAGGCCGGTTCTTCTTCGACAGCAGACTCTTCCGCGGCGGGCGCGGGAACAAGTTCATCGACCTTGTCGACTTCGGGCGCTTCGGCGGGAGCGGCGGGGACGACCGGAGATTTCAGTTTGACCGTGCTGGCGCCCGGCATTGCGACTCCGCCGATCTTGACGGTCTGAGCGGATTCGGCCGCATCTTCCTCCGCGGGCTGCGGCGGAACGAGCTTGATTGTGGCTGCTCCGGGTGTCGGCTTTGCGCCGAGATGGATGCTGGTTGTCGCTGTGCCGATCTTGATGCCCGTCGTCGAAGTGGAAGCGCCTGCGCCGTGTCCGATCTTCTGAGCGGGCTTTGCGCCGAGATGAATGCTTGTGGTTGCCGTGCCGACTTTGATGCCCGTCGTTGCCGTGCCGACTTTGGGAGAGGCGGCCGCGCTCTTCAGGGAAGGAGCCGCATCCGCAACCGGCGGCTGCGCGCCGAGCGGCGACGCAACGGAAGAACGCGCGCCAACGGTGAGCGGAACGGATTTGGTCGAAATCGGGGTCGACTGCGTGGACATTGTTTTCGGAGCCGGACGGTTCAGACGGACCGTTGCGGTCAGATCGCCGTCATCAACAGCCGTTTTCGGGACGCTGGAAATGCCGGAAAGGGGAATGCCCTTTGTTGCGGTCTCCTCCTTTTTCGGAGAAAGCGCCTGGGTTGTTCCGCCGAGCTTCAGCTTTTTGCCGAACGAGGAATCCACCGGTTTTGCGGCAAGCGGCTTCAGTTTTTTGAGCGGGATCGCCTGTGTTTTTTCGAGATCTTCCGCGGGCGTCTGCGGTTTCTGTGCGGCGCGGCCGACTTTAACCGTGCTGGTTCCGACGCCCTCGTTTTCGGGAGTTGTCCCGACCGGGGTCAGCTTGATTGTCTTATGTCCGGATCCTTCCGGCTTGATCTCTGCCATGATTCACCTCAAAAAGTTAGTCCGAATGTTCTTTTTCATACTTTCAGGACTGAATATAGCATAACCTTTTCCGTTCTGCAAATCAAAAAAAAGCCTTTTACGCATTTTTCCGTATTTTTCTTGATAAAAACTCTTTTTATGCTATTGTAATGTCGTAATATGGAGGAAATCATGTCTCTTGTTCGCGAAGAAAAACTGAAATGCCCGAAATGCGGCGCGGGAAACCGCTTCCGCTTTTATGATTCCGTCAATGTATCGCTCGACCCCGACCTCAAGGGAAAACTGCTCGACGGCTCTCTCTTTAAAATGAAATGCACAAAGTGCGGGTCCGAAACCGTCGTGCGCTACGACCTCCTCTATCATGACATGTCCGACGCCCGCCCCCTTCTCATCCAATGCTGCCAGCGGAAAGAGGGCTGGGAGAAAATCAACGAACAGAATGAAAACGTCCGCAAGATGATGGCGGACATGAAGCTTTCCAATGAATTCCCGCACCGGGCGGTCATCGGTTACACAGCCCTCCTCGAAGCGATCCGCATTTTCGACGCAGGATACGACGACAGGGTGATGTTTGTCCTCAAAATGGTTTTCGCCGCCATGCTCAAACGCGATCATCAGGAGTGCAAAGGAATCCTCTTCTGCGGCAAAGACGACAAGGGACAGCCCCTTTTCTCCGTTCTCGACGACGAATTCAAGCCGAAACTCTACAACCTCACGGAGGAAATCTACGCCAACATCGCCGAAAAGCTCCTCCCGCTTCTCCCCCCCGAATCGGAAAAGCATGTTCTCATCGACCATGATTACATGCTCCCCTACATCAACAGAATCCAGGTGTGAGAAAATATGAATATCTGTCTGTTCACCTCGACTTTCCTGCCCAAAACGGGCGGACTCGAAAATGTGGTCGACACACTCGCGAAGACCTTTATCCGGCTCGGACACAACGTCGTTGTTCTCGCGAAAACTCCGCGCGGGATGAAGGAGCCGCCGAAGTTCGATTATCCTGTACACTACTACAAACGCAGCCGCTCCGAAGTCTGGTTTCTCGGTTCGCCGAAACGCGAACTGCTCCGTCTCCACAAGCAGTACAAATTCGACATCATTCACGCGCACCAGATCTACCCGACCGGCTGGCTGGCGGTGAAATTTTCGCAGAAATACGGAATCCCGGCGGTTCTCACCTCTCACGTCGGAGATGTCCATGACGGGTCTCGCTACCGCAGACATTGGCTCATTTCCCGCCGCATGGTCTGGGCGATGCAGCACGCCGATGCTGTGACGGGCGTCGGAAGCGGCATCTGCGAAACCATCGACAGTCTCCTCCCCTCCCCGAAGGCCCTCTACATTGAAAACGGCTGTGAAGAAGTCAAAAATCCCGTCCCCTCCGCCGCTCTTCGGCAGAAACTGCGGGAACTGGGGCTTGACGGCGGATTCGACCTCACGGTCTGCCGCCTGCACCGGAACAAGGGACTCAACTATCTTATCGACGCCTACGCCCTGATGAAGCGGCGCAACTTCAACGCACCGCCGCTCATCATGGCGGGAAGCGGACAGGAAGAGGAGGCGCTGAAACAGCAGATTGCGGAGTCCGGACTTTCCGGCAAGATTCATCTGATCGGGAAAGTCGACAAAAACGACCGCAATTTTCTGCTCACCCGCTGTCGGTTCTTCCTCCAGCCTTCGGTCCTGGAAGGGATGCCGCTCACCATTCTGGAAAGTCTCGCAGCAGGATGCCCGGTCATTGCGACCCGCATTCCCGGCATTGTGGAAATTCTGCGCGACGGCTGGAACGGACGCCTCGTCACCCCCGCATCGCCGGAGGAAATCGCCGATCTTTACCCGCAGCTGACGGAAGAAAAACACAGGGAATACGCCGCCCATGCTCTCGAAATCCTGAAAACGCAGTCCTGGGAACGCATCGCACAGAAATATCTGGAGCTTTTTGAAAAACTCATCCGGAAATCACAGGGAGTAAAATGAATTCCGCTTTTGCCGACCTTGACTTTAACCGCGAAAAACGCTGCGGCTTCCCCGAATTCATTTTCGGCGCGGGAAAGACGCCGGAACAGATCGTAGACATCATGAAACAGCTTCATCAGGCGGGAAAGCCCGTGCTGGCGACCCGGCTGAACCCCGAAGCGATCCCCGTCATCCGGCGTGAAATCCCCGAAGCGGAGATTCATGAAAATGCCAAAACCGCGCTGATGCGCGACTATGTTCAAAAACGTCCGGGAACCGTCGCCGTTGTCTGCGCGGGAACTTCCGATCTGCCCGTCGCGGAGGAGGCCTGCGATACGCTCGCAATCTGCGGAATCACCGCCCGGCTCATTCCCGACGTCGGCGTCGCGGGCATACACCGTCTGCTGAACCGCATTGAAGAGATCCGGGAAACCGACGCCGTCATCGCCGTTGCCGGAATGGAAGGGGCTCTCCCGAGCGTCATTGCCGGACTCGTTGCAACGCCCGTCGTTGCCGTTCCGACCAGCGTCGGCTACGGAGCGTCGTTCGGCGGCGTCACCGCCCTGCTCGCGATGGTCAACAGCTGCGCTTCCGGCGTGACGGTTGTCAATATCGACAACGGATTCGGCGCGGCCTGCGCCTGCGCAAGAATGCTGAATCGGGTTCAAGTGACGGATTGACGAAAATATGACGGAACAGTTGACGGATTATTTGTTCCGCCGCTGATAGAGAGTTCCGAAGCATCCGCCGTCCTTCCGCGGCGTGAGTCCGATGATCAGCAGAGAGGACGGATTTTCTTTCATGAAGATTTCACCGTTTCCGGAAGACGGATCGAAATGTTCGCCGGAAACGCTCTTCCAGCCCATCGCCGTCAGCGATGCGCCGAGAGAAGAAAGCGTCTGCGGAACATCGAAATCTGATGAAAACGCTCCGTACACAGCTTCGCGCTTCGGGAACCGCATCGTCATCCGCGGTTTTGCACCCGGCGGCAGAGGAAACTCGGAGGGCCAGTCCTTCGGCTTCAAATCCGATGCGGGAAGATCCATGGAGAACGAAAGCACCGGATAAATTCCATGAACCGAGAGCAGAAGCATTCTGCGGCGGAGACCGTTTTTGAGTTTGATTTCCGCAAGCAGCGACTCTTTGTTCGCCGCGAAAACCGCATCCGGATACATTTTCCGCAGGTTCTGAAAACAGAGATCGAGCGGATTCTGATTCATCGAAACGCCGAGTTCCAGCGACTGACCGTTCACAATCACATTCTCGGTCCAGAGCGGTGAATTTCCCGCGACCTCATCCGGCACAATCGTCCCGTTTCCGGAAAACGGCCACAGTGAAAAAACCTCCGCTGAGAGCGCGAGAGGAAAGAGAAGAAGAATCAGCAGTCCGGTCCGGTTCATCGACAACCCCCGTCAGTTTTCTCCGCGCTGAGCCGCCTTGAAGACGTTCGCCGCATTCTCCCAGCGGGCGATGATGGGCGCGAGAATAAAATCCTCCAGCTCCGCGGAGTAATCCAGATGAGTGTTGCAGAACGGACACGTCGCGAACGTCTCTATATCCGCGGGGACGAGCATTTCTCCGCACTTCGGGCAGACAAGAAAGCGAGCCTCCGGCATAGCTTCCGGAGCCGGGCGTGTAAAATGATATTTGGGGGGATTGATGTTTTTCATACCGGAAACATACCCCGTTTTTCCGAAAATTCAAATTGTTTTCGGAAAAATTTTCCGGAGCTTCCACTGCCCCGCGCTTGCGCGGACAGTCCAGAGAGACGCCATCCCATTCTTCAAGCACCGCAAGCTCTTTTGCTGCGGACGTCTGCGGACAAAACCACTGTCGTCTTCCGGCTTGACCTGCCTCTTCAATAAAAAAACCGATTGCGGACAACTCTTTTCTGCTGTCGGCAATCGGCAAATACAGTCACCAGCGCGGTGGAGGCGGAGGCGGCATCGGACGCGGCGGGGG
>ERZ1034913.2085-NODE-2085-length-10612-cov-4.053519_pt1 | contig 10612 bp, 6 predicted proteins | sample MGYA00520697_ERZ1034913 | MGnify/ENA primary metagenome ERZ1034913 (study PRJEB33766, sample SAMN09781786) | gut metagenome | biome: gut microbiome | host: Homo sapiens | place: Madagascar | study: EMG produced TPA metagenomics assembly of the PRJNA485056 data... | reverse complement strand
GGGGAGATATCAGCCATTTGATCCGGGAAGGATTTCATATACTGGGAGACAGTTTTTCAAATGTGGGACGATTTTTTGAAAATTTAACCGGAAAGAAACGTCCGTATCATAAGATAGTCAGAAGCTCGTACCGTAAATATGTGATGCTGCTGATCGTTTCAACAATCCCGACCGGTCTGATCGGTGTGATCTTTAAGGATTATGTTGAGCAGGCCAATCAGATTGCACTGATCCCGGCATGCTGTCTGATGGTGACGGCTGTATTTCTGGTGATTGCGGACATGGTGGAGCCGGGCAGCAAGCGGCCGAAGAATATTTCCTATGGGGAGGCGGCAATGATCGGCATTTCCCAGGGCGTGGCAACACTGCCGGGAGTATCCCGCTCCGGAACGACGATCACGGCATGTCTGCTCTGTGGCTTTGACAAGAAGTTCGCAGTAAAATATTCGTTTATTATGTCGATACCGGCTGTGCTTGGTGCTGTAGTTCTGGAGGTCAAGGATCTGGCGACGTTGACGTTAACACAGACGGATATTATCTACTGCATTATTGCGATGGTCGTGGCGGCAGTCTCCGGTTATCTGGCGATCCGCTTCATGATGGGACTGATCCGTGGAAGACGTTTTAAATATTTTGCGATCTACTGTGCCGTAGTCAGTGTGGCATCCGTGATCGCACTGTTGAGAGGATAAGGATAATCTGTTTTTTGGGATATTCGGATCGCATTATTGGGAGGACAATCTGCCGGGACATCAATCCCGGTATTATGTAAGAAATGAGGAATGAGGAAACATATGGCGGCAGCAAAGAAATCAACCGTAAGAAATTCAGGGGCTTCGTCCCGGTCTGCTTCCGGACGGTGGAGCTCGTGGGCACGTAAAGGCGCATTTACCGGAAAGCGTACATCGACCGGGAAAAAGACCTCCGGAAATAAAAAGCCTGCAGCAAGGAAATCATCGGGCAAATATAAAAGAACAGCCGAGGAGATCAACACATACAAGGATCAGCTCGCGTTTGAGACGGGAATTACCATTCTGGTTATTTCCATTATCAGCGTATTTTTCTATCTGAGCTTTTTCGGCTTATGCGGAAAGATCGGAATCATTTTGACAGGTCTGCATTTTGGTTTTTTCGGATGGATCTCGTGGCTGATGCCGGCGCTTGTGGTGATCGGCTATGTGTTTACCGTGGTCAATCCGGGAGACCGCCGGGTACCGCGTAAGCTCATCAGTGCCGGAGCATTTTTGATACTGCTCGGTGCTTTGACGGAGCTGATCCTCCGACCGGAGATTCTAACAGAATACTTTACCAGCAATCATGTATTGCATCATGATTATTTTCAGTGCCTTTATATGTCATTGGAGGATGTGGCAAAGTACGGAAAAGGCAGTGGTGGTATTATAGGAAGAGGAATCGCGGACGGTCTTTCTGCCTTGATCGGCAAGGGCGGCGCCGGAGCGGTACTGTTTGGACTGATTCTTTTGAGTGTATATATTTTCCATGGGCTTGAAATGATGGCATCCCTTCGCAAGCGCAATGCCTACAAGGAACAGATGGAAGAGGAGTACGGCAGATTTGTGCAGGAGGAGACGGATTACAGAGAACCGTCTTACCGTGTGATCCCAAAACGCAGACAGGAGCCGGCAGCTACTGCGAGAAACGAGGCTTCTCTGCAGGCAGTAGATCTGAAAGCGGCGGGAGAGCGGCTGGATGAGATGGAGGCAAAGGAGAAGGAAGAACGTCTTGCTGCGAAAAAGCAAAAGGAAGCGCTCAAAAAGCTGGAAAAACAAAAGAAAAAAGAGCAGGACGCTGCCGCAAAGGCATGGGAGGCAGCAAAGCCGGAGAACCGTAAGGACGAGGCTGACCTTAGTGTTCCTGTGGGAATGCAGGAGATTGCCGGTGAGCCGGTTGAGGAGCATCAGCATTTCGGAAATGCTTCCGAAAGGGATAAGCAGACGGACGAAAGCATGACGCGTGAGGGGCTGTCTGCAAACGAACCGACAGCGGCAGAGATGCCTGCGAAGGAACAGATTAAGTCCGAACAAAAGCCGATGGATATTCCAATCTATCGGGAGGAAATGAACCATAAATTCCGTGGTAATTCTGAGACGGAGACAGTTTCCGGTGAAACGACAGTGGAAACGGGAAGAGGTGCCTCAATCGGAAAAGAAACAGCATCCTTATCCGGAAGAGCAGACCATACGGAAAGTGTGATCGGAACAGCAGGGAATGCCGGAATAACCGGCACAGCAGGCACCGCTGTTGCCAACGCTGCCGCAAATGCAGCGACAAACCACAGTGATTTAGAACCGGCTGCCGGGATGCCGGAGGAAGCTGCAGCTTCCCATGTGCCGGGAACGGTTCCGAGAAAGAAGTCTGCACCGAAGAAGCAGACAGCACATGGACGGATTGGCGGGGACGATTATGTTTCCGGTTCGGATACATTTAATGCATTAAATGACAGCAAGGTGGATAATCGAAAGATTCCATATCAGTTTCCGCCGATCGATCTGCTGAGTCTGCCACCGAAAGCGCAAAACGGCGTCAGTGATAATGACCTGCGTGAGACAGCGATGCGGCTCAGGGACACGCTGCAGAGCTTTAATGTTGATGTAGAGATGGGGGCTGTGACCTGCGGACCTACGGTGACGCGTTTTGAGGTGCTGCCGGCACAGGGCGTCCGTGTCAACAAGATCACGAATCTTGCCGATGATCTCAAGCTGAGCCTTGCAGCACCAAGCATCCGTATTGAGGCACCGATCCCGGGAAAGTCTGCGGTTGGCATCGAGGTGCCAAACGATACACCGAGCGCAGTACATTTCAGGGAGCTTCTGGAGGGAGAAGCCTTTGAAAAGGCAAAGAGTCCGGTGGCGTTTGCGGTTGGTAAGGATATCGGCGGCAAGGTTATTGTGACGGATATTGCAAAGATGCCGCATCTGTTGATCGCCGGTGCGACAGGTTCCGGTAAATCCGTCTGCATCAATACGCTGATCATGAGTATTTTGTATAAGGCGGATCCGAATGAGGTTAAACTGATCATGATTGATCCGAAGGTCGTTGAATTAAGTTGTTACAACGGGATTCCACATCTGTTCTGTCCGGTCGTGACCGATCCGAAGGAAGCGGCGGCGTCCTTAAACTGGGCGGTGCGCGAGATGATGGATCGTTACAATAAGTTTAAAGAGCTTGGTGTGCGTAATATCGCCGGCTACAACGAGAAGATCAAGAGTGTGGAAGATGCGGAGGCGGCAGGCTATACGCATATGCCTCTGCTTGTGATCATCGTGGATGAGTTTGCCGATCTGATGATGGTTGCTTCCAAAGAGGTAGAGGATGCGGTATGCCGTCTGGCACAGCTTGCAAGAGCGGCAGGAATCCATCTGATCCTTGCAACGCAGCGTCCGTCAGTTAATGTCATTACCGGTGTCATCAAGGCGAATATTCCGTCCCGAATTGCATTTTCGGTATCCTCTGCCATTGATTCCAGAACCATTCTGGACAAGGGTGGTGCAGAGAAGCTGTTGGGAAAGGGTGATATGTTATTCTTCCCGTCCGGCTATTCCGAGCCGGTTCGTCTGCAGGGTGCCTTTGTGTCAGATAAGGAAGTATCCGATGTTGTTTCATTCCTTTGTGACCACAATGAGACGCCGGTTTACAATGACAAGGTGACCGAAATTGTGGACATGCCGGCAGGAACAGACAGCTCCTCCGAGGAAAAGAAATCGGATGTTGACGAATATTTCGAGGAGGCGGGACGCTTCGTGATCGATTCCGGCAGAGCGGCCGCAGGTCAGCTGCAGCGCAAGTTCTCCATTGGCTTTAACCGCGCCGGAAGGATCATTGACCAGTTAAATAAGGCAGGGGTTGTCGGACCGGCGGTTGGAACAAAACCACGTCAGGTGATGATGACTATGGAGCAGTTTGATGCCTATCTGGGAGGCAGTGAAGCGGAGGGTGGATCGGAGGATCCATATGCGCTGGCACATGATTTTGTGGATGAGCAGGAAAGCGAAGTGATAGAATGAATGTAGAGAATAGTGGATGCAAAGGCTTGCTGGTTACGAATGCTTTCTTAAGAACCGGAAAGTTTGTAGAACATTATGAATGGCTCAGAGAAGCGGCAGTACGGTGTGGCATGTCACTTCATATGACAGAGAATGATGAGCATCTCTGCTGTATTGGAGAGCCGATGGAGTGGCTGAACGAATATGACTTTGTAATCTATTGGGATAAGGATATTTCCTATGGGAAACAGCTGTCCGATTTTGCGGACAGACAGGGCATTCCGGTCTTTAATAAAATTGATGCGATTGCGGCGTGTGACGACAAATGTGAAACATATCTGAGGCTTGCCGCATGGAACCAGAGTCATACGGAGGAAAAAGTGAAACTTCTGCCAACCATCGTGGCACCGATGACCTATGCTAATATCGGATATACAAAGTCCGATTTTTTGGACACAGTAGAAAAACGTCTTGGATATCCGATGGTGGTCAAGGAGTGCTTTGGTTCCTTTGGCATGCAGGTATATCTGGCACATGACAGAAAAGAGCTGGAGGAGCTTACAATAAAACTTGGCGGCGTACCGTTTCTTTATCAGAAATTCCACGAGGCAAGCAGCGGCCGCGATGTGAGACTGCAAGTTGTCGGAGATCAGGTGGTTGCGGCGATGGAGCGATATTCGGAGAACGGAGATTTCCGTGCCAATATTACAAACGGTGGCAGCATGAAGGTCTATGAGCCGTCGGATGCGGAATGTCAGCTGGCGGTGCAGACGGCACAGATTCTGGGGCTTGATTTCTGCGGTGTGGATCTTTTGTTTGAAGAGACCGGTGGTGCGGCAGATATTGTGTGTGAGGTCAATTCCAATGCGCATTTCAAAAATATCCACACCTGCACCGGCGTCAATGTGGCGGAAAAGATTATGGAATATATCCGAAACAAACTGAAATAATAGGCTGTTGTGAGAGGAATTCATACAAATGAAAAGGGCATATTTGATCTATCAAAAAGACGAAGCTGAGAAAAACAAAGGCTTTATTGAATTGTTCCGACAGGCAGGAAAGAGAGAAAAAATTGATTTTTCGTATGTGCCTGTTACCGAGTATCAAAAGGCATCCGAAAAGAAGCTTCCGGACCTGGTTCTGAACCGGACGAGAGATCCTGAGGTTAGCCGCTGGTATGAAGAAAGAGGGGTTCCGGTTCATCATGACAGCCGTCTGGTTGCACTTGCCAATCATAAATATCAAATGATACGGTATTTTGAGGAGAAGCTTCCGGAAACGGTGCGGCAGCATAAATGGTGTCCCACCACCAAGTTTGTACCGGATGCATCGAAGCTTTGCAGCGACGAAGCAGTGGAGCGATCTTTGACGGAGGGCTATGAGGTGATCAAGTCGGTTTCCGGGCATGGAGGCAGTGAAGTGTTTCTTATGGAGAACTGCAGGCAATGGGAGCAGGTTCTTGCCGGCAGGGAGGTTATCCTGCAGGAAAAGATCGAATGCCACAGCAGCGATATGCGTGTGTATGTTCTATTTGGAGAGATTTATTGTGCGATGCTCCGGGAGGGAAAGGATGATTTCCGGTCGAATTTCTCGCTGGGAGGAAGTGTCCGAAAAATGGGACTTACTGATTTGCAGAGAAAATATATTGACTGTTTTATAAAATGTCTGCCGGAGTATGAAAAAGGCATGTACAGTATTGATTTTCTGCCAACGGATGACGGAGGTCTTCTGTTTGATGAGGTGGAGGAGATGGTTGGCTGCCGGATGCTGTATCAGCACACCGAATACGATATTGTCGCCGATTATATAAAAAAACTGGATTTGTAGGTGGTTTGTGGATACAGATGGAAAAGTATCTGTGTGGAATGGATAACTATTGTAATTTACATGTCATGTATGGTAAGATGATTAACATATGTTATATGACTTACGAATGGAGGATTTTTATGAAGACAGATATTGAGATTGCACAGGAAACCGTGATGGAACCGATTCAGAATGTCGCAGCACAGCTCGATATTTCGGCAGATGACCTTGAATTTTACGGAAAGTACAAGGCAAAGCTTACGGATGAGCTGTGGGATTGTGTGAAGGATAAGCCGGATGGAAAGCTGATTCTGGTGACGGCGATCAATCCGACTCCTGCAGGAGAGGGAAAGACAACCACAACTGTAGGTCTTGGTCAGGCATTTGCAAAGCTTGGCAAAAAGGCAGTTATCGCACTTCGTGAGCCTTCGCTCGGACCTTGCTTTGGTATCAAGGGCGGTGCTGCAGGCGGCGGCTATGCCCAGGTTGTACCGATGGAGGATTTAAATCTCCATTTTACAGGTGATTTTCATGCGATCACCTCTGCCAACAATCTGTTAGCGGCTATGCTTGACAACCATATCAAGCAGGGAAATGCGCTCCGCATTGATACAAATCAGATCGTATGGAAGAGATGTATGGATATGAATGATCGTGTTCTGCGAAACATCGTTGTCGGTCTTGGAAGACCGGTGGATGGTGTTGTCCGCGAGGATCATTTCATTATTTCTGTTGCTTCCGAGATCATGGCAATCCTTTGTCTGGCAGATAATATGAAGGATCTGAAGGAAAGACTGGGACGCATCATTGTTGCTTACAATTATGATGGAGAGCCTGTTTTTGCAAAGGATCTGCAGGCAGTCGGTTCTATGGCTGCTCTGTTAAAGGATGCGATCAAGCCGAATATCATTCAGACTGTTGAGCATACACCGGCATTGGTACACGGAGGTCCTTTTGCTAATATTGCGCACGGCTGTAACAGTGTCCGCGCAACGAAGACCGGCTTAAAGATTGCGGATTACTGCATTACGGAGGCAGGCTTTGGTGCTGATCTCGGTGCAGAGAAGTTTATGGATATCAAGTGCCGTATGGCAGGCTTAAAGCCGGATGCGGTTGTACTGGTAGCAACAGTACGTGCACTGAAATATAACGGCGGTGTTGCAAAGGAGGACTTAAGTGCCGAGAATCTGGAGGCTCTTAAGAAGGGAATCGCCAATCTGGAGAAGCATATTGAGAATGTTGCCAAATTCGGTGTGCCATGTGTTGTTACATTGAACCGTTTCGTGACAGATACGGATGCAGAGCTTGACTTTGTCAAGAAGTTCTGTGAGGAGCGCGGCTGTGATTTTGCGCTCTCTGAGGTATGGGAGCACGGCGGTGAGGGAGGAATCGCTCTGGCCGAGAAGGTATTAAATACACTTGAGAATAAGGAAAGCAAGTTTGCACCTCTTTACGATATAAAGCTGCCGATCAAAGACAAGATCGAGACGATCGCAAAGGAAATCTACGGAGCAGGAAGTGTCAGCTATGCACCGGCTGCTGCACAGGCGATTGCACGTCTGGAGAAGCTTGGCTATGGTGAGCTTCCGGTATGTATGGCAAAGAACCAGTATTCTTTATCGGATGATCCGAAGCTTCTCGGATGTCCAAAGGATTTCCCGATCAGCATCCGTGAGGTTTATGTATCTGCGGGTGCAGGCTTTGTGGTTGCGATCACCGGAACCGTTATGACAATGCCCGGTCTCCCAAAGCATCCGGCGGCAGAGGGCATCAATGTGAACGAGGATGGTGTGATCACCGGTTTATTCTAGATTAATCTGGCACCATAAAAAATATAAAAACTGGCAGTTTTCATACTGTCAGTTTTTTTTTATGATAATACAAGTTGCAGGTCTCAACGAGAACCGGCAAATAATACATCACGAAAGAAGGACAATTACTATGACTAAGAACACAGAAACCTTATCAGGTGCAGAAGCAGTACAGGCTGGATTTTCCCACAGCAAGACAATCGAGATCACAATGGCAGCATTATTTATTGCGCTGACATATGTGGCAACCGCATTTATCAATGTGCGTATTCCGTTTCTGGCGGCCAATGGCGGTCTGATCCATCTTGGTAATATTCCGCTTTTTGTTGCGGCAGCACTTTACGGAAAGAGAACGGGAGCGCTTGCAGGAGCATTTGGTATGGGGTTATTTGATCTGACATCCGGATGGGTATCCTGGGCACCGTTTACCTTTGTAATCTGCGGGCTCATCGGATTTGCATTTGCAGTCGTTGCCGGTAAGAAGGCAGGAAAGGGACGCCTTGTTCTGGCTGTATTTGTAGCGGCACTTATCAAGGTAGTCGGATATTATATTGCAGAGATTTTCCTTTACGGAAGCCTTGTAGCACCGGTTACTTCTATTCCCGGCAATCTTGTTCAGATCTTTGTTGCAGGTGTGATCGCAGTACCTGTTATCCTGGTACTTCATAAAGTGCTTCATAACTAATACCGGTAAGGAAGAGTTTGAGAGGAGATGGAATAAATGGACGTATTGAATAATACAGACATTAAGATCATGACGCCGGGACCGACACAGGTCGCCGATAATGTGTACCGTGCAAGAAGTCTTCGTACGACCAATCCCGATCTGGATCCGGCATTTTATGATTTTTACAGAGATACCTGTCATTTGTTTGGCAAACTGATCCATACAAAGAACGCATGCTTTATCCTTGGCGGCGAGGGAATCCTTGGACTGGAGGCAGCCTGTGCTTCCCTGACCGAGCCGGGGGATCGTGTGCTTGTCATTGACAACGGTATTTTCGGAAAAGGCTTTGCAGATTTTGTTTCAATGTATCAGGGAGATCCTGTGACATGGTCGCTTGATTATCATAATCCGCTTGCGCCGGAAGTGCTTCGGGATTATCTGGAAAAGGATCATGCGTTTAAGTATGCAACGCTTGTGCACAGCGATACGCCGAGCGGTTTGTTAAATCCGGTGGAAGCATTGTGTCCGATCCTGAAGGAATATGGCATTTTAACTGTGGTTGATTCCGTGACAGGCATGTTTGCGGATGAACTTGATGTGGACAGGGCGCAGATTGATATTGTCTGCGGCGGTTCCCAGAAGGCACTCTCAGCACCGCCGGGACTTACTCTGGTAGCAGTCAGCGAGGATGCTTTCGCGGCAATGCATCAGAGAAAGGAACCAATCCGTTCCTTCTATGCGAATCTTCTGACCTTTGAGACATATTATGAGGATCAGTGGTTCCCATATACGATGCCGGTCAGCGATATTATGGGATTGCGTCAGGCACTGGAAAATGTTGCTTCTGATCCGGAGCATCTGAAGCGTCATGCGGTGATTGCCGCTGCAACAAGAAAAGCATTGACAGATGCAGGTCTTACGTTGTATCTTGAAAGTGGTTTCGCTTCTTCCGTAACCGTATTTTATGTTCCGGAGGGAATGAAGGCACAGGATATTTTAGACACAATGGTAAAAGAGCATCATATTATGATCGCCGGCTGCTTTGATGTGCTGGCGGGCAAGGTGATCCGTATCGGACATATGGGCAACAATGCCAATGAAGCAGATATGACTGTGACGCTGGCAGCACTTGATAAGACCTTACAGAGTCTTGGCTTTACAGGAAAGGCGGACATGGCAGAAGGCTTTACGTCATATATGAACGCACATAAATAGAACGACCGTTGTGGGAAAGGCATAGGTCATTTTCATGAAGCAGTTGAAGGAAGATCTGAAGAATCAGACATTTCATCCGGTTTATCTTTTATACGGAGAAGAGGATTATCTGAAGCGGATGTACCGCGACAGGCTCAAGAAAGCAGTCCTTGGGGATGGGGATGAGATGAATTATTCTTATTTTGAGGGGAAAGACATCGATTTTCCAACGCTTCGGGAAGCGGCCAATACCCTTCCCTTTTTTAGTGACCACCGTATTATCGTGGTGGAGAACAGCCGGATGTTTAAGAACGCTTCGGAAATGGCGGATTATCTTCCGCAGATGCCGGATACCACGGTCGTTGTTTTCGTGGAGAAGGAAGTAGACAAGCGCAATAAATTATATAAGTACGTCAATAAAAACGGTGTTGCAGTCGAAATGACCACTATGACGGAACGGGAACTGAAGGCATGGGTGGCTGTGATCCTGAAACAGAATGGCAGGAAAATGTTAGAAAGCACCGCCTCCTATTTTCTGGAGCAGGTGGAAAATTCCATGACCAATGTGAAAAATGAGCTCGATAAGCTGATCTCCTACACAGAGGGACGGGAGGAGATCGCCAGAGACGATATTGATGCGGTGTGCAGCGTGCAGGTGACCGGCAGGATCTTCCAGATGATGGATGCCGTTGCCTCCGGCAATCAGGGGGAGACTCTGCGTCTGTATCATGATCTTCTGACACTGCGGGAAAGCCCGATGTCGATGCTGTATCTTCTGACCAGACATTTTAATGTGCTGCTGCAGGTAAAGGCGATGTCCGGCAGATACGATAAGTCTGAGATGGCAAAGAGAGCAGGAGTGCCGCCGTTTGCAGTCGGTAAGTATCAGTCTCAGTGCCACCGCTTTTCCGGGGAGAAGCTTCGACGAATGCTGGATGCCTGTATCGAAACGGAGTATCAGTTTAAGCGGGGCAGTATCGGAGACCAGCTTGGTGTCGAGCTTTTACTGATCTCCTTTGCACAATCCTGAGTATTTTTGGATATTTTTGAAAATAACAGTTGACAATACCAAATAAAGATGGTAATATACTAATCGTGCTCGCGAGAAAAGCTTGCGAGCGGATATGCGG
>ERZ1034913.2083-NODE-2083-length-10622-cov-6.338507_pt1 | contig 10622 bp, 8 predicted proteins | sample MGYA00520697_ERZ1034913 | MGnify/ENA primary metagenome ERZ1034913 (study PRJEB33766, sample SAMN09781786) | gut metagenome | biome: gut microbiome | host: Homo sapiens | place: Madagascar | study: EMG produced TPA metagenomics assembly of the PRJNA485056 data... | reverse complement strand
GCCAATCAACCCTCCCATGCTGGTGCCCACCCAGTCCAGCCGCAGCACCGGAGCCTGGGCATGCAGCTGCGTAAGCAAGGCCAGCATATCCTGCGCATATTGCGCCATGCCGTACTGCATGGGATCCGCCAGCCAGTCACTTTTGCCGCGCCCTGCCACATCCGGGCAGATCACGCGGGCATGCTGACTCAGACTGCGCGCCAGCACATCAAAGTCGCGGCCCTGGCGTGTCAGACCGTGCACACACATGATCACATGCGGATGCGCGGGATTTTCGGTCTGGTTCCACTCCCAGTACGCCATTTCATGGCTGCCGCCGCCTTGCGCTGCCGCGCCAGGGCAGGTTACGTATTTCAGCGTAGGTTCAATCATGGGTAGGCGATTTCCGGTGGTGCCATGAAAATGGATACATCCATCCTAATTCATATTCAGCGAAGGCTTTCATATGCTCAAAGGCAAAACTGCTTTGGTCACAGGTTCCACCAGCGGCATCGGCCTGGGGATTGCCCGGTCGCTGGCAGCCCAGGGCGCCAGCATTCTTCTCAACGGTTTTGGAGACAGCGAGGCAGCCATTGCAGAAGTCAAGGCAGCAGGAGCCGCGCACGGCATTGCCGTGGATTACCACGGAGCAGACATGAGCAAGCCTGCCGAGATTGAAGCCATGATGACCTTTGGTGCCGAGCGCTTCGAGCGCATCGACATTGTTGTGAACAACGCAGGCATCCAGCACGTCGCCGCCGTGGAAGATTTCCCCCCCGAGAAGTGGGATGCCATTTTGGCCATCAACCTCTCCAGCGCCTTTCACACCACACGCCTGGCCCTGCCTGCCATGCGAGCAGCCAACTGGGGGCGCATCATCAATATCGCCTCCGTCCATGGTCTGGTTGCCTCTGCCCAGAAATCTGCCTACGTCGCTGCCAAGCACGGCCTGGTCGGCCTGACCAAGGTGACTGCACTGGAGACCGCCACCACCGGCATTACCTGCAATGCCATCTGCCCCGGCTGGGTGCTGACGCCGCTGGTGCAAAAACAGGTCGAGGCCAAGGCAGCTGCCAGCGGCATCAGCATAGAAGCCGCGACCGAACAGCTGCTGGGTGAAAAAGAACCCTCCATGCGCTTCACAACGCCCGAGGAGCTGGGTGCACTGGCCGTGTTCTTCTGCTCAGAAGCAGCCGCCAATGTGCGCGGCGCAGCATGGAATATGGATGGCGGCTGGGCCGCGCAGTAAGGCCCTCACCGCACCCCCAACCTGCATCCATGACAGAAAGCCTCTGAAGCAATTCAGAGGCTTTTTGGCTTCCAGCGCCCGTGCAGCAAGCGCTGACAGCTATGTTTTTTAATGCAACTGGATGGAACCAGACACCTGTACCGTCACCTGTTCCTTGCCTGCCTCTACAGGCACAGGAGAGGCCATGTCGGCTTTCTCCGCCACGGCCATGACCAGGCCAGCACGCTGCATGCGGGGGGCGTAGAAGCCGTCCTGCGTGTTCACATTGACATCACGCAGGGTGTAGCCTGAAAACCCAAACTGCTTGGCCAAAAAACTCGCGCGCTGCTTGAACTGGCCAATAGCATCGGCCTGTGCCTGCTCCAGCACCTTCTGGCGACCTTCTCTGGAAAGTCCGAAACCCATGCTGGAGACCGCCATGTCCTGCACCTGTGCCGCAGCTTGGCTGATGCGGGCAAAGTCTCTACCCTCCAGCACCACCTCGGCGCGACCCTGCCAGCCCTTGATCTTGCCCTGATCATCCTGGCGTGGGTACACGCCGAAGCTGCCGCTGTGTACCTGCATGTCCTGACCCTGCGCCTGAGGCTGCAGGCTGCGCAGCGCCGCCTCCACCACCTGCTTGAGCTGCTGCTGCACAACCGCAGCACTGCTGCCTTCACGCACAGCAGACAGCTGCATCTGCAGCCAGTCCTGATCCACTTCCACACTGCCCGATGCCGACAGCTGCACCACATTGCGCAATGGCTCTGCCTGCTGGGCATGGGCTGCAGTACCTGCGCCCGCTGCAGCGGCCATCGTGATCACTCCGGTCATCAGCACACGGCGTGGCTGGCGCAAAAAACTTGCGGACATTCGACCCAAAGACATAGAGGAACTCCTTTTCATGGAAGCAGGCACTCAAACGCCTGCAAACACCGCTAAAGCATGACAGACAAAGGCTTTTTTTCCGCGAAATCTGTTTTCGTCTTTTCGAAAGACATGTAACACTGTGTCAAACAATGACAAAAAGCGGAATTTTTTGCGCCAAGCTGGTCAGAATTAGCTCTGTTACAAATTGGACAAGGGGGAATATCCATGCCCACAACCACAAACCGTACCGACAAGATCCTCGTCGTTGATGATGATGCACGCATCCGTGATCTGCTGCGCCGCTATCTGACGCAGGAAGGCTTTGAGGTCATGATTGCAGAAGACGGGAAGGCGCTCAACCGCATTTTGTTGCGCGAGACCGTGGACCTCATCGTGCTGGATTTGATGATGCCCGGTGAAGACGGCCTGTCCATCTGCCGCCGTCTGCGTTCCGCCAACGACCGCACGCCCATCATCATGCTCACAGCCAAGGGCGAAGATGTGGACCGCATCGTGGGTCTGGAAGTCGGCGCTGACGACTACCTGGGCAAGCCATTCAACCCACGCGAACTGCTGGCGCGCATTCACGCCGTGCTGCGCCGCCGCCCCCCGGTGGAAGCGCCAGGCGCACCCTCGGGCGACAACGAAGTGGTCAGCTTTGGCCCCTTCACTTTCGACCTGGGCACCCGCGTGCTGCAGAAGAACGGCGAAGAGCTGCCACTGACGACAGGCGAATTCGCCATGCTCAAGGTACTGGTGCGCCACCCCCGCCAGCCACTGTCGCGCGAAAAACTGGCTATGCTGGCCCGTGGCCGTGAGTTTGAGCCCTTCGACCGCAGCCTGGACGTACAGGTTTCGCGCCTGCGCAAGCTGATCGAGGAAGACGCTGCCGCTCCACGCTACATCCAGACTGTCTGGGGTGTAGGCTACGTGTTCGTTCCAGACGGCACCAACTAAACTTTCTGGTTTGTTCTCTCCCAAGGCGCCTCGTGCGCCCTCTGCCCTCTTCTCCCGTCTCTTTATGTTTGCTGAAAGCACTCCAGCCAGTGAAAGCAGTGACGCACCGGAAAAGTCCAGCAAACACGCTCGTGTGGGCCTGAACCTTTTCTGGCGCACTTTTTTCCTTCTCGCACTGCTGCTGCTGGGCAGCATCCTGGCCTGGCTGCAGACCCTGCGCGCCCTGGAGTTTGACCCGCGCACGCTGCAGACGGCACAGCAGATTGCCTCTCTGGTGAGTCTGAGCCGCGCAGCGCTGCAGCACTCGGATGCCATCGCCCGCGTCTCCTTGATCAAGACCATGGCAGACCAGGAAGGCGTGCTTATTCGCCCCCGTGAGCCTTCCGACAGTTTTGAAGAGCTGCCGCCCACGCAACTGAACCTGCGCCTGGATGAGCTGCTGACCTCACGCCTGGGCGAAGACACCATTCTGGCGCGCAGCGTCAATGGCGAACCTGGCCTGTGGGTGAGCTTCACCATCGACAACGACCCCAACTGGCTGCTGCTCGATCAATCACGATTTACCACCGCCAGCAGCCGCACCTGGCTGATCTGGCTAAGCACGGCGGGCATTCTGTCGCTGGCAGGCGCAGCTGTGATTGCCCGACTGATCAACCGTCCCCTCAAGCAGCTGAGCTATGCCGCCAACCGCGTGCGTGATGGCGACTTTGCGGCCAGCCACCTCGACGAAGAGGCGGTGACCAGTGAGATTCGCGAGGTCAACATCGGCTTTAACCGCATGGCGCAAAAACTGGCGCAGCTGGAGCAGGAACGCGCCGTGATGCTGGCCGGCATCTCGCACGACCTGCGCACCCCGCTGGCACGCCTGCGCCTGGAAACGGAAATGAGCGTGCATGACGATATTGCCCGCCAGCACATGGTGGCCGACATCGTGCAACTGGATGCGACCATCGACAAATTCCTGGACTACGCACGGCCTGACTTTGTCTCGCTCACCGTGGTGAACCTGCATGCTGTGGTGTCGTCCTGCGTCTATGCCGTGCAGAACCACCGCGAGCTGCAGATCAGCATGTCGATTCCGGATGACATCTATGTCATGGCGGACGAGATCGAACTGGCCCGCGTGATCTCTAACCTGCTGGAAAACGCCCGCCGCTACGGCAAGACCGTGGACACCGAAACCACCTATGTGGACATCACGCTCAAGACCCGTGAAAACTGGGTACTGATGCGCATCCGCGACCACGGCCCCGGTGTGCCGCCCGACCAGCTGGCACGGCTGACCCAGCCTTTCTTCCGTGGTGACTCTGCACGCACGGCGGCAGCGGGTGCGGGTCTAGGCCTGTCCATCGTGGACCGCACCGTGCAGCGCATGGGCGGCATCTTCACCATCACCAATGCCAACGGCGGCGGTCTTGCAGCCAACATCCAGCTGCAGCGTGTGACCGATGTGCCCACCGGCCAGGACCCCAAGCACCGCCTGCAGCGCCCCCAGGTCAAGCGCCACCTGCCGCCTGATAACACCATCTGAGCCAGGCTCACCCAACAAAAAGCCCTGCATGCCATCTGGCACACAGGGCTTTTTTATGCATCAAAAGTGCCTCCAGGGAAGATACAGCAAGCGCTGACAGCTATATTTTTCAGGGCTTGTAGATCAGCGCCACGGCATTGGCTTCCATGGCCTGCAGCTCACCGACCGGACCCATCTTCTCTGCCGTCTTGGCCTTGACGTTGACCTGCTCCACACTGATCCTCAATGCATCAGCAATGCGCTGCTGCATGGCGGGAATGTGTGGTGCCAGCTTGGGCTTCTGGGCAATCACAGTGCTGTCGATATTGCCAAACTCCCAGCCTTTTTCACGCACGCGGCGCGCGGCTTCCTGCAGCAGCACGAACGAGTCTGCCCCCTTGAACTCCACGGCCGTGTCCGGAAAGTGGCGGCCAATATCACCCATTCCGGCCGCACCGAGGATGGCATCTGTGATGGCGTGCAGCAGCACGTCAGCATCGGAGTGACCGAGCAGCCCCTTGTCGTGGGGAATCTCTACACCACCAATGATGAGCTTGCGCCCCTCCACCAGAGCATGTACGTCCCAGCCTTCGCCAATACGAAAATTCATAGCTATTTGCGCAGTACCCTTGCGGGTTTGCGGCCAATTTGATTATTAATTCGAAACAACCTGCTCCGCCACCTGCCTGCGCTGCTGCAGCACGGCTTCGGCCAGGGCAAAGTCATCGGGATAGGTCACTTTAAAGTTCTGCGCACCGCCAGGTACCAGCTTGGGCCGCAGGCCCATGGCTTCCATGGCACTGGCCTCATCCGTCGCTGCAGCCCCCATGCGCTGCAGCGCCTGCAGCAGCACGCCAATGCGGAACATCTGCGGCGTCTGTGCCAGCCATTTGTCGCTGCGGTCTACGGTGGCTGCCACACGTGCGCTGCCGTCTTCCATCATGGCAGCTTTGAGCGTATCAGGCAGCTTGTGTGCCAGCAGGCCGCCTACGCTGTCGCTCTGGCAGGCATCGATCAGCTGGTTAATCTGCTCCGAAGTGACCAGGCAACGCGCTGCATCGTGTACCAGCACCCAGTCCTCTTCTGCGGCACCACGCGCCAGCAACACCTTGAGGCCACCCATGACGGTGTCGGCCCGGGTTGCGCCACCGCACGGCACATGAAACCAGGATGGACTGGCATAGCTGTCCAGAAACTGGTCGCGCGGAGCCACCGCCACCAGCGTTGCCGCCAGACGCTGCACACCAGCGAACGCCGCCAGCGTATGCAGCACCAGAGGCTGCCCGGCAACGGGGTGGTACTGTTTGGGCAGATCGGGCGTGGGCACACCCGCAGGAATGGCGCGTGCACCGACACCGGCACACGGAATCAGGCCCCAGAAACGCCCCTGCGCGGACCATGGCACATTGGCGGCGGCTAGCAAGTCAGTCATGCGCCGCATTCTAAAATCGACGGCTTCGCTCCAGCGGCAGCTGGTCACATTCCCGCGCTTTTTGCAGGCTCTGCGCCTGTCGCACTCAGAAACTTCTGCGCCCATGGACTTGCCCAAACTCTCGCCCGGTAAACGTTTTGCCCTGCCCATGCCCGTTGGCAGTGCCGATGCACTGCTACTGGCACGTCTTGCCGAACGCGAAAAAAGCGCTGGCCGCCTGACGGTCATCGTCACTGCTGATGCCAGCGATGCGCAGCGCCTGATCGACGAAATGGCCTTCTTCGCGCCCGAGCTGCGCACGGCCCTGTTCCCTGACTGGGAAACCCTGCCCTACGACACTTTCTCTCCACACCAGGATCTGATCAGTGAGCGCCTGGCTACGCTGTGGCGCATTCGCCAGCGTGACCATGAAAGCGGCGCCGACGTGGTGCTGGTGCCTGCGACCACGGCGCTGTACCGACTGGCCCCTCCGTCTTTTCTGGCGGGCTACACCTTTGAGTTCAAGCAAGGCCAGAAGCTGGACGAAGCCAAGCTCAAGGCCCAGCTGACGCTGGCGGGCTACCAGCATGTCTCGCAAGTGGTCAGCCACGGCGAATATGCCGTGCGCGGCGGGCTGATTGACCTCTTCCCCATGGGGTCGCCCGTGCCCTACCGTGTGGATCTGTTCGATGACGAGATCGACACCATCCGCACCTTTGACCCGGACACCCAGCGCAGCCAGGACACCGTGCCTCAGGTACGCCTGCTGCCCGGGCGCGAATTCCCCATGGATGAGGATGCCCGCGCCAAATTCCGCCACCGCTGGCGCGAACTGCTGGAAGGCGACCCCACACGCAGCCGCATCTACAAGGACATGGGTGCGGGCGTTGCCACGGCCGGTATTGAGTACTACCTGCCGCTGTTCTTTGACGACACCGCCACGGTGTTCGACTACCTGGGCGAGGATGCCACCCTGGTGCTGCATGGCGAGCTGGAGCCTGCCCTCCAGCGCTTCTGGCAAGACACCAAGGAACGCTATCGCCTGGTGCAGGGCGACCCGGAGCGCCCTGCACTGCCACCCGAAACCCTGTTTCTGAACGCCGAGCAGTTCTACGCCTGCGCCAAGCCCTACCCACAGCTGGCCCTGCGCCCCAAGGTAGACGATGTGCCAGACAGCGCCTGGTTCCAGACCCTGCCTGACCTGTCCGTGGTACGCGGTGCGGAAGACCCGCTGCAGCGCCTGCAGGCCCATGTGCGCAGCGCAGGCCGCCGTGTGCTGGTGCTAGCTGAAAGCGATGGCCGCCGTGAAAGCCTGCTGGACTGTCTGCGCTCTTCGCACCTGAACCCGCCTGCATTTGACTCGCTGGCGGAATTTCAGGGTGAAGACAGCGAACCCCTGGGCATTGCCACCTCCAACCTGATGCGCGGCTTTGCGTGGGTGGAAACGGGCATTGACTTTGTTACCGAGACCGAGCTGTTTGCCTCTACCTCCGGCAGCACGCGCCGGCGCAAGAAGCAGGAACAGGTCAGCGATGTGGACGCGCTGATCAAGGACTTGTCCGAGCTGAAAGTCGGCGACCCGGTCGTACACAGCCAGCATGGCATCGGCCGATACCACGGCCTGGTGAACATGGATGTGGGGCAGAAGAACGAAGACGGCACGCCTGCGCTGCAGGAGTTTCTGCACCTAGAATACGCCAAGAATGCCGTGCTCTATGTGCCCGTCAGCCAGCTGCACCACATCAGCCGCTACACCGGCGTCACCCCCGAATCTGCACCCCTGCACAACCTGGGCAGCAACCAGTGGGAAAAAGCCAAGCGCAAGGCTGCCGAGCAGGTGCGCGATGCAGCCGCCGAGCTGCTCAACATCTACGCCCGCCGCGCTGCGCGTGAAGGCCATGCCTTCCGTCTGAATGTGCAGGACTACGAGCAGTTCGCCCAAGACTTTGGCTTTGAAGAAACGGCCGACCAGAAGGCGGCCATCCATGCCGTGATTCACGACATGCTCAGCCCCCAGCCCATGGACCGTCTGGTCTGCGGCGATGTAGGCTTTGGCAAGACCGAGGTCGCCCTGCGCGCCGCCTTTGTGGCTGCCATGGGCGGCAAGCAGGTGGCCTTCCTTGCCCCCACCACCCTGCTGGCCGAGCAGCACTACCAGACGCTGGTGGACCGCTTTTCCAAGTGGCCCATCCGGGTGGCGGAAGTCTCGCGTTTTCGCACCACCAAGGAGGTCAATGCCGCACTCCAGGGGCTGGGTGAAGGCTCGGTGGACATTGTGGTTGGCACGCACAAGCTGCTGTCCAGCTCCGTGAAGTTCAAGGATCTGGGCCTGCTCATCATTGACGAGGAACACCGGTTTGGCGTGCGCCACAAGGAGGCCATGAAGGCCATGCGTGCCGAGGTGGATGTGCTCACGCTCACAGCCACCCCCATTCCGCGCACCATGGGCATGGCGCTGGAAGGCCTGCGCGATCTGTCCGTGATTGCCACCGCACCGCAGCGCCGCCTGGCCATCAAGACCTTTGTGCGCAGCGAAAGCCAGGGCGTCATCCGCGAAGCCGTGCTGCGTGAGTTCAAGCGTGGCGGCCAGGTCTACTTTCTGCACAATGAGGTGGAGACCATCGAAAACCGCCGCCAGGCGCTGGAAGCCATCCTGCCCGAGGCTCGCATTGCCGTGGCCCACGGCCAGATGCCCGAGCGCGAGCTGGAGCGCGTCATGCGTGACTTTGTGGCCCAGCGCTACAACGTGCTGCTGTGCTCCACCATCATCGAAACCGGTATTGACGTACCCACGGCCAACACCATCGTCATCAGCCGTGCCGACAAGTTCGGTCTGGCCCAGCTGCACCAGCTGCGTGGCCGCGTGGGCCGCAGCCACCACCAGGCCTATGCCTACCTGATGGTGCCGGACGTAGAAGGCCTGACCAAGCAGGCCCAGCAGCGCCTGGAAGCCATCCAGCAGATGGAAGAGCTGGGCAGTGGCTTTTACCTGGCCATGCATGACCTGGAAATTCGCGGCGCGGGTGAAGTGCTGGGCGAAAACCAGAGTGGCAACATGATGGAAATCGGCTTTCAGCTCTACAACGAAATGCTGGCCGAAGCCGTGCGCAGCCTCAAGAACGGCAAGGAGCCTGATCTGCTCTCGCCCATGGCAGCCACCACGGAAATCAATCTGCACGCGCCAGCCCTGCTGCCCAACGACTACTGTGGCGATGTGCAGCTGCGCCTGTCGTTCTACAAAAAGCTGGCCACCGCCAAGACCACAGACCAGATTGACCACCTGCTCGAAGAAATCGTGGACCGCTTTGGCAAGCTGCCCCCACAGGCGCAGACCCTGATCGACACCCACCGCCTGCGTGTGCTGTCTGAGCCCTATGGCGTTGCCAAGGTGGATGCAGCGCCAGGGGTGATCAACATCACCTTCAAGCCCAATCCGCCGATTGACCCGATGCAGATCATCAGCCTGATTCAGAAGAACAAGCACATCAAACTGGCAGGCAATGACAAGCTGCGCATTGAGCGCGAGCTGCCCGACCCCAAGGCCCGTGCCCAGATGGTGCGCGATGTGCTGCGCAGCCTGGGCACACCGCTGAAGGCTTGATGCAAGACATGCACCACCTGTGGCCACAGGTGGTGCAAACCGCTGCGGCGCGCGCACAATCGCCCCATGCTGGAAATTGCCCTTCTTGTTATTGCCCTGCTGACTGCCCTGCTCATGCGCCCCTGGCGGCTGCTGGCCCACCGCAAGCCACTGGTCACGCAAGCGCATGGCGATATCTCCCCACTATGGACGCCGCTGCTGGCCACGCTGGTCATGCTGCCCTGGCTATGGGCCTTGCCTACGCTGCACCAGATGCCGCTGCAGATGCAGTGGTCCGGTGCATGCCTGGTCATGCTGTGCCTGGGCTGGCCGCTGGCCATCCCCACGCTGTGTGCTGTCGGAGCCATTGCCTGGCTGGTGTCACCTGCGCTGGAAGCCACGGAAGCCCTGCGCCTGACCGTGTGGCACGGCCTTATCCCCGCCACCTTCGCCATGCTCTGGAGCGTGCTGCTGCGCCGCTGGCTGGGCACACGCATCTTTGTCTATATCTTTGGCCGTGGCTTTGTGGGCACGCTGCTGAGCCTGTTTGCCGCTGGCCTGCTCTCTGCCGCACTGGGCCACGCCCTGCCCGGTGTGCACGAAGACCTGAGCCAGATTGCCCGCTGGCTGATGGCCTGGGGGGATGCCGTAATTACCGGCATGCTCTGCGCCGTATTTGTGGCCTATAAGCCGGAATGGCTGGCGACCTGGTCGGATGATTTGTATTTGTATGGGAAGAAATAGGTTGGGGTGCGGTGGTGATTGGGGGAGTGTCTGCGTTCGGCCATGACCCGACATTCGCTCCACGGGCACAATGGAGCCAACAGCGGTCCTTCGTCAATCTGAATAGGCTTCACTAATGGTTCATCTCGAACGGTCTGTGGCAACGTTGCGCATCATGGGTGACGAACTAGTGCCTGAGGAAATTTCGAGGCTACTCAGTGCAATGCCGACGTCAGCTCATGTGAAAGGGCCGCAGATTCCTTCGAGCCCATCGGGCCGCATTGGCACGAAGAAATCTGGCATGTGGCGTCTAAGAGCGTGTTTGCGATCTTGTTTGCCCCGACAACCTGGTGTGTGAAAAGAC
>ERZ1034913.2075-NODE-2075-length-10651-cov-29.117497_pt1 | contig 10651 bp, 14 predicted proteins | sample MGYA00520697_ERZ1034913 | MGnify/ENA primary metagenome ERZ1034913 (study PRJEB33766, sample SAMN09781786) | gut metagenome | biome: gut microbiome | host: Homo sapiens | place: Madagascar | study: EMG produced TPA metagenomics assembly of the PRJNA485056 data... | reverse complement strand
GAACGCATTCCACGATGAACTTTCCCACACAATCATAGAATACCTTGCTCTTGATTTTGCTGTTCACCACCTGACGCATGAATTTCTGCACCTCTTCGCCAGTTTCCGGAATCGTCACTTTCAGGGTAAAGAGATGAATGAGATAATCCTTCAGCGGGTCTTCCTTCAAATTCCAAGGCATGACGGAGCCAGTCGGATCAGGAATTTTCACCTGCCCCGACTTACAGAAGTCGTCCAGCATCTTCAAATAATACTGTGCTTCCGCCAAATCCTTGTTATTCTGGTATTTCATCTTATTCGACATTTTTTACCAAATTGGTAAAAGCTTCTTATATATTATAGGAAGACTAAGCCTTCTCTTTCTCCATTTTCTCCATCAGATATTCTGCGAAGATTCTTGCTGCACTCTCCACTTTGGCTGCGCAAGGACGAGACTTGTAGTATTCTGCCGTTCTTGCCGAAGCCACATAGCTGGATTGCGCCTTCTCATGGCCCTTCAAGCCCAGAATCTCGGCACAGATGATACTGCCATTCTGCTCCTTCGATTTGGCTAACAAATCCTGTACCACCTTGTAGCATGCAGATTTACCCTCGCGGTCATCCCCCTCAGTCTGTCCGCAATCCAAGCCAACGAGCACCACGATGCCCGAAACAGCTCCGCACATCATTCTCATTCTGCCAACTCCACCACCGAAGCCGGCACCAATGCGCTTTGCCATCTCATCATCAAGACCATACAAATCGGCAAAGGCAGCCACCACCGACTGGCAGCAGCCATAGCCCTGCATAAAATTCTCCACCGCCTGGTGAACACGAGCCTCCAACTCAGGAGTCAATATTTTCTGTTCGTTCATAATGTTTTGAGTCTTCTATATAATAATGTATAAGTAACAGGAGGCGATTAAACCTCATAAAGTTTCATCGTATTATGCCTCATAAAGCTTCATCGTATCCTGTCGGGTAAACGCCAACTCCTTATAGAAATCACGGAGATAAGCCGAAATTTCAGCCTTATCATCCGAAGCCACAAAGAGATTCTCGCCCAACTGCCTTTCCAGCGAAGTCAAGCCATCCGAAAGGGTTTCGATTTCCCCCTCATAATCTCTGCCATCCTCGGGATTCCTGCGAACACGGTGATACTTAATATCCTCGGCAAGCGCATTCTTCATCTCCACGAGTTTTTCTGCGAAAGGAGAAAAGAGTGCACGAATCACGATGCTTCGGATAGCGTCCCGCTCTTCCGGTTCCTGCCACAGACAATGGTAGATAGGAAGCAGATCGCAGATATCCACCTCTTCCCTATCCTGCATGAAGGCAGAAGTGCGAAGCAGACGGACAATGTTCTTCCATCGGCGGTCGCTCACATAGATATTTCTGCGCTCGGCAGCCTCATCCACATTCACGGCTCTCAGAGATTTACGGATGGCGGAAATTGCATCAAGCACCTCCTCCTTCACGCCAATCTTACAGATTTTCTCCGCCCATTCAGCATACTCTTCAGCAGTAATCTTCAAATCAGAAAAATCTGCGTTATCTGCGAAATCTGCGTGACCTAAACCCCCTGTAGAACCAGAGAAATCTGCGTGAGATTCCAGCAGCATTGCACGGAAATTCTTCTCCAGCTTAATCGGTCGGCTCTCTATTCTAATCACAAATCGGTCCCAAAGCGCCTCCAATCCCTCTCCCTTAGCCGGAAGCTCATTACTAGCCGCCACGAGAAGTTTCAGCGGAAGATGCATTTCGCGATTGCCATTTCTGAAGATTTTCTCATTAATCACCGTGAGGAGCGTGTTCTGGATAGCAGGACCCGCCTTCCAGATTTCATCCAGGAAAACCACATCGGCAGTAGGCAGATACCCCTCCACCGCACGCTCGTAAGTATCCGAAGTCTTCAGTTTTTGAATGCTCACCGGACCGAAGATTTCATCGGGTGTAGAAAATCGCGACATCAGATACTCAAAACTCTGAGCATCCCTGAAAGCCGTCTTCAACTGTCTGGCCACCATACTCTTCGCCACACCCGGAGGTCCCAGCAGGATGATACTCTCACCTGCCAAAGCAGCCAGGAGCGAGAGCGATATCTCCGTCTCCTTCTCATAAATGCCCCGGTTCATCTCCCGAAGCAAGAGTTCGAATCTTTCTTTTATCATAATTATCTTTTCCTTTCTTCCACTTTCCAATCAGCAACAGTTCCTGTCTCCGACGAGATATTTACACCAATTTTATGTATCATTTTCCCCGAAGCCAAGAACTCATTGGCGTAGCCCATATCCTCTATCTGCTTCAGGGCAGCCTCAGCCGAGCCATCGAGTTTAAACTCGAAGATATAGACATGCTCCGACGTTTCCACACAGCAGTCGAGACGCCCATAGCTCTGTTCTTTCTCTATATATGTAATATAGCAGCTGGCAATGCGGAAGATGAGATAGAGCGTATAAGTAAAGTATCTCTCTTTCTCGGTCTCATTTTCCTTACGGCGAGCCGTGTATGAAATGCTAGCCAGGAAAGAAGTAAGGAGAGTTTTAAACTTCTCCAACTCGCCACGCTTCAAGGCTATAACGGCACTACGTACCCATGACCCTGCATCCTCCTTAGTAGCGAGATAACTATTGGCGGTCATCGTAAGAAAACCTTTCTTCACCTCGTCGTTCGGGAAATCAAGCAGATATGTGCGCATTTCACGATCCACCCCCTTGATGGTGAGATAACCGCTCTGATAAATCATAGGAAGAGGTTTCTCTTTATCTGCACGATAGTCAACAAACTCACTCTCGTCATAATACTTGCCTGTCAAATCGTTGAGGTTTTCATTGCTGTCTTGCAAAAGACGAACCAAATAAGTTGGCGTACCTGTGCGGAACCAATAGTCACGGATATCCATCTTGAAAAAAGTATTGAGAATGCTAAAAGGATTATAAACTCCTTTCAATCTATTTCCAAAATGGTAACCGTCAAATTGTCGTCTCAGCACCTCATGCATTTCTTCATAAGAATATCCATAGTTGTCAGCAAGTTCTTGTATCGCAGATTTGAAATAAAATTCTAATTCATCATCCGTAATACCACATAGCGCATCAAACTGATTATCCATACTGATATCGTTAGGCTGATTGAAACCGCTGAACACACTAATCTGCGAGAACTTGGTAACACCAGTAAGCAATACGAACTGCAAGTCGGCATCGGCAAGTTTGAAAGTAGAATAGAAAGCCTTGAGGATGTTGCGGTGGTTCTCCTCCAAGGTAATATCCACATTGTTGATACAAATCTTCTCAGGCAAATCCATCACATCAAGCAAAGGCTTGTCGTATTCATCTATCAAGACCACACAACGAAGCCCCGTCTGCTGATGGGCAGACTTCAATACATACGCAAACCTGTCACCTATTGAGTTATGATAAGGGTCACGTCCATATTGCGCCTCCTGTTCTTCTACAAAACCAGTAAGCGTTTCTATCAGAACATCTTTATCATTATAATTCTTTCCATTGAAATCCAGATGGAATACAGGATAGGTTTTCCACTCTTTCTCCAAGGCATCAATCTTCAAGCCTTTGAACAACTCTTTCTTACCTAAATAATAATTCTCGAGAGTAGAGACAAGCAGACTCTTTCCGAATCGACGGGGACGACTCAGAAAATAGATTTTACCAAGAGTAAGCTGATAAACCAAATCTGTTTTATCAACATATACATAACCATCATTGATAATCTGCTCAAACGACTGTATTCCTATAGGATATTTCATACTTCAAATATTTAAATATCATTACTAGATTGCAAAGTTAAGTAAAGAAAACGAGAACGCCAAACATTTCCTTGCTTTTTGTACCAGGAAGGTCCAGGAAAACAGCTTTTCACTATCCACATACAAAAAAAAGCAGATGCCCAGCCCTTTATTGCCAAGCATCCGCTTTTGTTATAGTCTTATTGTCTTATTGTCTTATAGTCTTATTGTCTTATCTGAAACCTAATCTTACTTTACGTTGCCCACCTTAATCAAATACTCAGCAATCTGAACTGCGTTCAGGGCAGCACCCTTACGAATCTGGTCGCCAGTCAACCACAATGTGTTACCATTGTCATCAGCCAAATCCTTGCGGATACGACCTACATATACATCGTCCTTACCGGCGCTCTCCAATGGCATTGGATAAACATAGTTCTGGGCATCATCCTTTACAGTTACGCCAGGAGCAGCCTCCAAAGCCTTGCGGATGTCCTCTACTGCCAATGGCTTCTCTGTCTCGAACCAAACACTCTCTGAGTGAGAACGAAGTGAAGAAACGCGAACGCAGGTAGCACTGGTGCGAACATCAGAGTGCATGATCTTGCGGGTCTCGTTAAACATCTTCATCTCCTCCTTGGTGTAATCGTTAGGAGTCATCTTGTCAATCTGTGGGATGACATTATATGCCAACTGATGAGGGAACTTATTGATATGCTCAGTCTTACCAGTTTCGAGGATATCCTTATACTGCTGCTCAAGTTCAGCCATGGCAGCAGCACCAGCACCCGAAGCACTCTGATAAGAAGAGATATGGATCTTCTTGATATGGCTTAAGTCATCGATAGGCTTCAACACTACTACCATCATGATGGTGGTACAGTTAGGGTTGGCGATGATGTTGCGAGGGCGGTTCAGGGCATCCTCAGCATTTACCTCAGGCACAACCAGAGGCACGTCGTCGCACATACGGAATGCGCTAGAGTTATCAATCATCACGGCACCATACTTGGTGATAGTCTCGGCAAACTCCTCAGAAGTGCCGCCACCAGCAGATGTGAAAGCAATATCGACATCTTTAAAGTCATCGTTATGCTGCAAAAGTTTGACCTCATAGTCCTTTCCCTTGAAGTTGTATTTTCGTCCGGCAGAACGCTCAGAACCAAACAACACCAAATCATCCATAGGGAAATTTCTCTCGGCAAGGATACGCAAAAACTCCTGTCCTACTGCGCCACTTGCACCAACAATTGCTACTTTCATAATCGAATCTTTTAATTTATAAAGTTGTTATAAGTGAATCTACGGATGAGCCAGATGCACATTCCCTGCCCGATGATTCCTCACATTTCTGACGGCCGGAAACTGCTTATCTTCTCAAATCCGCTGCAAAGGTAAGACTTTTTCTACAATATCAAGCATAAAATCCCAAAAATTATTGCTTTTTGCTGCATTTTTATCATTTTTGCTTACTTTTCTGCAAGAATCTGCATAAAAACGGAAAAAAATAGTTGCAATTACGTTTGGTAGTTCAAAAGAAAACTTGTACCTTTGCCTACAAATAACAGAAGAAAGAAAATATGGAATGGCTTAAAATAACAACCAATAGCGAAATCATCCGGATTCCAACCGATGAGATTATTTTCATCAAAGGCGATGGAAATTACTCCGACATATTCCTTGCCAACGGCAAAAAAGAAAATGTAATCAGCCAGTTGCACGACCTGATGGACAAGTTGACCGCCCTCAACTATAGTCCGTTCTATCGGGTAGGCAAAAGCCTCATCATCAACCGCGACTATATCTTCAAGGTAAACCCGGGACTTCAGAGAATCATTCTCTCCAATAGCCGACTGGAAAAAGACATCCTCATCAAGGCATCCAAAGATGCACTTAAAAATCTGAAAGAAAAATTGGATACAGAAGAAGAATTAACTTTAGAAAAGAAAGGAGGTAACTCATGAACGATGATAAGATTTTCATCCAGGACTTCGATAAAGACAACAAAAAGGGACTCATTATAGTAGATGATGATTCGGATATCATCATCGAGCAGGATGCGCCTGCATCAGACACAGAGTATTCTTCAGCCTCAACGTCAGAAAGAGCTCCTCATCCTCATCCCCATAAATGGAGATGGATAGCCCTCAGCATCTTCGCATCTGTGGTGTTCTGTTTTGCAGCATACGCCGGTTGGCGACTCTATAATTACTATTATAATATAGGTGTACCTATCTCGGTAACGCCCGAAGAGAACATTCAGAAACTGGCTGCCCCTCACAAAGGCGGCAAGCCTACCATCACGCTGTCTTCCGATTCCATCCTGGGCGTAGCGCTCAACATGTATCGCCTGGAAAATCTGCAAGCCGAGATTTCACTGGTAGAACCTGATACCACCGACACGAGTGTATGGTTGTACAGCCGAAGTGCCGACCACACCAGCACCAACGAATATCTGGGCAGTCTGGTGATGAACGGCAAGGAACTGGCATCGGATGTTTCCCGCCTGGGTTATTGTGCGATGGCGAATGGCAACATCGTGCTGGGAATTTCGAGAAGCGACAAGGTGAAGGATTACGTAGAGGAACGGGGCGGCAGTTTCTTCCGCCAGTTCATCCTGGTATCTGATGGAGTATTGCCAGTCAAGTTCCATCTTCACGGCAAGGTGGAGCGCCGTGCCCTAGCAAGAACTTCCGACGACCACCTATATTATATAGAGACCTGTCATCCCGAGACCCTTTGGGATTTCGCCGATGCCCTGCGCGAATACGGTTTCGCCGATGCCATCTACGTCACCGGAGGCAAGAGCCACAGTTTCTATCGCACCCCCGATGGCAAACCGCATAATATAGGCGATGATGCCCAGCATCCTCATAAGAAATATCAGAAAATCGTGCCTTGGATTATATTCAAGGCACGATAGAGTGCTGGATAATAGAATTTTATCACCTCTTTTTGAAAAAAACGTTCAAAAGTTTTGCGGTTTCAGTTTTTAATCGTACTTTTGCAAAAAATCATAATCATTAATAAATAGGAGGATATAAATATGGCAAGACCAATCAAAGAAACGCCAATTCTCTATGGCAAAGCAGCACGTAAATTTGAAGAAGAAATGCAACGTGTTGAAAACATGACCAGAGAGGAAAGAATGGCTAACAGAAAAAAAGTAGAAGAAGGATGTTCTGCATTTCTTAAGACTGTAAAAGTTTGCATTTAAGCGATATGAAACTGATTAGATTAACAAAAGATACTATAATAAAGTCGTTCGACTGCGGAGATGCAGATTTGAACGACTTTATTTTAAATGACGCCAAGGCTTTCTTATCCAAAAGAATAGCCTATACCTTCCTTATCATCGATGGGGAAAATATAGTTGCATATTTCAGTTTACTGAATGATAAAGTTGCCAAAACAGATGCAGCCAATAATACTTGGAGAAAACTTAGGCGTAGTTTTCCACACGAGAAGCATTTCAGTAGTTATCCTGCCATAAAGCTTGGCCGTTTTGCAGTTTCAAAAAACTACAGAAGTCTAGGCATCGGCACAAAAATTATGGATTATCTCAAGATGCTTCTATTCAAAAGTGCAAGTTACTCAGCATTTCGTTTCCTAACGGTTGACGCTTATATCTCTGCCATACCTTTTTACGAAAGGAACGGATTCAAGACGCTACTTCCTGAGGAAGATGACGAACATACAAGGACTATGTATTTTGATATTTTGTCTCTTGATGAGTCATAATCATCCTCAAAGAGTTCTTACAATCCTCGCACAACCCATGTTTCATGTAGAAGGTATTCTTGCCATGGGCATCCTGCATCAGGCACTTCGGGTCATTCTTTTTGCAATGCGGCAAGCCGCAAGAATGTAGGAACTCATGCGTTGTTACTTTCCAGAGATCATCCTTTCGTTTCAATCGGAAGGTTGAAACCACACAGGCGTCACCTGGCCGGAAACTCAATCCCATGATTCCATAGTTGTATTGTCCATGAATAGAAGTAGAGATGTCTCGATGCGTCAAACCTATCGTTACGATTTCATCATTACCTCCATGCTCTTCATGCAACATTTTCAGGATCCCCCCAGCCCAATACCTGTTTCTTGGTTTGTAGAGACATGAGGCAGGTATTTCTTTCTTGTCTCCTACAAATACAGAAGCCTCCAACTCAGCCTTTGGTACCTTATTGAAAATGAGACCCAACTGCTTCACGAGTTCTCCTCTCAACTGTTCAGCCTTCTGACGGGAGAAATTTCCCAAAGGCTTTAACTCTATTACATAACCCAATGGAGGATCTGCAGGGAGACTGTCTCCCATGATTTCATTGCCATGACTCTGATTTCCATTGGAACAACCTGCTAAAAACAGGATTGAGATTCCAGTTATAAACAGCAACAACTTCTTCATAATCTTCAAACATATAATTCAAAAAACATAGACTTTTCTATTCCCTGACGCATGTCAGATTCATCTCCTGCTTGAGAAACTCGATAATCTCATTGCGCCTGTTTACCAAGACATAATGGTTTTCTTCAGGATCAAAGAACAAGCCGCCATGAACTCCCATCTTACTGAGCCTGCTTGCCTGACTTGGCATCAAACGTGAAGAATGATCCTGACCGCCACCAATCAGATTGATTCTACATGGCACCTTCCTCAATCCTCCAAGATTACAGGAGATAGATGTCAAACTCTTGAAATCCTTTGCATGGGATGAGTGCATGGCAGCCACTATCGCACTACCTCCATTTGAAAGCCCCATCAGGTGAATCTGACGATGGTCGATATGATAGCCCATTCTCTCCAGGGAAGGTATATAATAGCTGAAAATCTCATTGATATCACGATTTGTGAAGATGCCACTCATGCTACAAGTACCGATGCTTAGCACGATACAGTTGTTCAGATCCTTCCAGATGCCCTGATAAAGCTGCCAGTTGCCCAGGTATCCATGACAGAATATCACCAGCGGATATCTGAACCCGTTCTCCTTGTTCCATCTTACATTCTCATCTCCCTTAGGTTCGCAGATATACACAGCCCTGTCGCTGGTTCCGAAAGCCTCATTGAAAGCCTGCACATAGACGCCAGACATCGGGTTATCCATACCAAGATTGTCATACGGAGTAAAGAAGTTATGAATCTTTCCATTGGCAATATCCTGATTGGCTTGTGCAATAAGCGTACCGCCAACGCCCATCATGCTGATTACAGGTTGACCAATCATCAGGTTTCTAATGCCAAAGTTCACAATCTCTTTCTCTGGAATCAAGGTATTGATGAAATATTGGGTAAGCGGAGGATGCTTAGCCTCTCCATTCTTATCCAGATAAACGAGTTTCACCCTGTCATTTGAATCAATGCGATAACGGGGCATTGCCATCCACAGACATACGAAGAAGAGCATCCAATAAGGTTTCATCCCCCATTTCTGTGTCCATGCTGGAAGCATCTCAAAGATATGCTTCTTCCATACCAGGAAGAGCAGCATCAGCATGAGGGTCTTGTAAAACAAAGAGGCAAGGAACGCCCAAGCCACTACGAGTAATACAGATATAATACATTTCTTAGTCATGATTGATAATGTTTAAATTCAACTTCTAATATCCGAGACTCACCCCTATCCTTATAGCAAGGTAAAAATCCCGAGTGCAAAAGTAGAAAAAAATAAGCAAGTAATGATGCTATCCATACGTGGTTTGTATCAAATACTCGCTTATGTGTATGAAATCATCAATGCCTATAGCATCAAATCCTTGATGGTTGTACCATTCATGAATCTGCTTAAATCCACCCTTTCTCCAATACCATGCAAATGTCCGGTTTCGGAATCAAGTTCTTTAGGATTATTCATAAAAAAAGAGAGAAAAAATTTGGTTATTCAAAATAAAATGAGTAACTTTGCAAACGTAAAAAGCCAACAGCATCCGATAGATTGTTCTTGGTCATGGTCTATGTAGCCATGCATGAAAAAACTACATGCAAGTTTTTGCGAGAACCAAAACAGCAAACTTGATTTCCATATTAGATGATTTGTTCTTCTTTCAGGAAGAGCATTACAATTTCTAGATTATTTTTTATTAATAATAGTTTTAAAATGAAGAAGATATTTTTCATTTCAATAGTAGCGGTCAGCATCCTAACGAGTTGTCGTCAATGGTATTCGCTACAAAACTTCCTTGGTATTGGACATTACGAAATAGTCTCCAACGCTGAGAATTGGTTAGATAACAACAGGTACGACTCTATCAGTCAAAAATGGATTGGCCCTGATTCAGCAAGAATAAACTATATTGATGCAGAAGCAAACAAAATAGAGATGAATAAAAAAAGATAAAGCCAAACAAACAGATGCATTCAATAAACGAGCTGTACGAGGTTTTACCCCAACAGAGATGAATGCAGAAGTTATGCAGCGAGCAAAAAATACATTTGCTCAAGTAGATAAAGCCTTAAAGACCGTGACGCAGTTTCCTGATACTGTCAGTCCACAAATAAAAGAAGGATTAGCAGATATAAGATATCAAACAGGTCCGTTGGTTAGCAACTATCCAAAGCTTTTAAAAGCTGTTGCAACAGGGAATGTCAAAGATATGGCTAATGAATCCAAAGTTTACTTTTGGGACAACAAAAAGAAAGCCATTTCCTTTGACAAAAAAAGATTTGATACCCGAATGAAAGAAAACTTCCATTATCGAAATGGAGGTCGTCTCTCTAGAAAAGTATTGCGATTGCTATCCAAAGACTTTAGAACAATAAATCATTTGGCATAATCAGATTACCGCCCTTTGTTAGCAGTAACATTCTAACAAAGGGCGTTTTCCTTACGTAATGAAAAAAATAACTTGGTACATTTTTTTATTTGTTACAACATCAAATCCTTGATGGTTGTACCATTCATGAATCTGCTTAAATCCACCCTTTCT
>ERZ1034913.2074-NODE-2074-length-10655-cov-12.515189_pt1 | contig 10655 bp, 9 predicted proteins | sample MGYA00520697_ERZ1034913 | MGnify/ENA primary metagenome ERZ1034913 (study PRJEB33766, sample SAMN09781786) | gut metagenome | biome: gut microbiome | host: Homo sapiens | place: Madagascar | study: EMG produced TPA metagenomics assembly of the PRJNA485056 data... | reverse complement strand
GGAAAGCCTGCACCGTGTCAGGAAACCCCGCGCTTTCAAGCGCGGGTTGTTTAGCTATGGGGGGCGGCAGCGTCATTAAAAGCGGACTGCTGGATGCCGTCAAGGCTCAGCTTGCAGACCGCACGGTCTTCACGTTCGGCGGCATTGAACCCAATCCCAAGATCGGAACGATAAAAAAGCAATTGAGCTCTGCCGCAAGGAAAATATCGACTTCATCGTGGCCGTGGGCGGCGGAAGCGTCATTGACGCCACCAAGTGCATCGCGGCCGGCACTTTCTACGAGGGCGACGCCTGGAATCTGATGTACGACTCCGCGAAAATCGGTCGGACGCTTCCGTTTTTCGCAGTTCTGACGCTTGCCGCCACCGGCAGCGAATACGATAACTCGGGCGTTATTTCCAATCCCGACACGGACGAAAAGCTCTTTCTCGCGGCTCCGAACCTTTTCCCGGTGGCTTCCGTCATGGACCCGACGTACACCTTTACGGTCCCTGCGCGGCACACCGCAGCCGGCGCCGCCGACATCATGTCGCACACCTTTGAGCAGTACTTCGTCGCCGAAGGCAACGAACTCACCGACGGCATGTGCGAAGCAATGTTAAGAACCGTCATCAAGTACGCGCCCGCGGCACTGAAAAACCCCGAGGACTACGAAGCCCGGGCACAGCTGATGATGGCGAGTTCCTTTGGCTGCTGCGGGATTCTTTCAATCGGGCGCTCGGCCTCGGCCTGGCCCTGCCACGGGATTGAACACGAGATTTCGGCCTATACCGACATCACCCACGGCGCGGGGCTTGCGGTCATCACTCCCCGCTGGATGCGGCACACCTTAAACGAAAAGACGGCGCCGCGCTTTGCGCAGTACGGCGTCAGAGTGTGGGGACTTGACGCAAAGGCCGATATCATGGAAACGGCCCGCAAGGCCATTGACCGCACGGCCGAATTCTTTACGTCGCTCGGACTTCCTTCAAGGCTCTCCGAAATGGGCGTTACTGATGAGCACTTTGAAGCGATGGCAGAGCACGTGCTTAAACACTGGTTCCCGCTCGAGACGGCCTTTACGCCGCTTGATAAAGCCGCTGTCATCGCCATTTTGAAGGCCTCCCTCTGACCGGCCATATAGAAACGCCTGAGAATCCCGCTTCGGAACGCTCAGGCGTTTTTCTATTTCGCTCGGCTGTTACCGCATCCAGGGGCAAAGGAGCTTTTGCGCAATTCCGATTGCGCCGTAGAAAAGGAGCCCCAGCACGCACATACCGAGAATTCCGGTAAACATCCGCCCCATGTCGGCTAAGCCCCAGGCGTCCATGATGAGCCAGCCCAGGCCCGAGTCGGTCGCAAAGCTCTCCGCCAGAAAAAGCACCGCAAGCGCTGTTCCGAGACTCACTTTAAGCGAGGTGATGAGGGCGGGGAGCGCCGCCGGGAGGTAGGCGTGCCGGAAACGCTCGCCTGCCGTCGCGCCCATGCTTCTTAACGACATTTCGTACGAGGGGTCAAGCGCCAGAGCGCTTTCTCTCACAATCACCAGAATCTGATAGCCCGTGGCCAGAGCAATCAAAAGAACGCGCGAGGCGTCCCCTAACCCCAGCACCGTAAAAAAGACGGGCAACAGAACGATTTTGGGCAGAGGCAGCGTAATAAAGGTTAAGGGGGCTCCCAGCCAGTCAGCCTTTTTGCTGTGCCCGAACCAAAGCCCCAGACTAAAGCCCGTGACGACGGCAACCGCGAGGGCGCCGATCAACCGCACAAGGCTCACGCCGATGTGCCCCAGAAAACCGGGATCGCCCAGAGACACCGCAAAAAGCACGAGCGAGGCCAGGGGATCGGGAAGAATTTCCGGGCCCAGCGCCCGGCTTCCGGCTTCCCAAAGAGCAAGCAAAACGACGCTGCCCGTCACATAACGCAGAATGAGTGACTTCATTTTGAGTTGCCTCCTGCGTTTCTTAACGTAGCGTGGACATGCCGCACCGCATCAAAAAAGGTGTTGCTTTCGCGGTCGGCGCACTGTGTTTGCCGGTTAAAGGCGGGATTTTCACAGAGTTCAAGCACCCGCGGAGGGTTGGCCGCAAGAAGCAGAACGTGAGAAGCCAGAAACACGGCTTCGGCGATATCGTGCGTCACAAAGATCATCGTGACGGGCCGCGTAACGCGCATGCCGGCCAAAAAGTCCTGCAGCCGTTCGCGCCTTAAAGCGTCAAGCGCCGAGAAGGGCTCATCCATGAAAAGCACATCAGGTTCGGCAATGAGGGCGCGCCCGAGCGCCAGACGCTGCCGCTGGCCGCCCGAGAGTTCTGAGGGCCAGCGCTTTTCAAGGCCCGTGAGCCCCAATTCCTCAATCATCGCCGAGGCCCGCAAAGCGCCTTCTGTTGCTGAGACCGGGGAGTTTTTAAGCTCAAAGGGAAGACGCAGGTTTCCTTCCACCGTCTTCCACGGGAAGAGTCCGAGGTTTTGCCAGACAAAGCTTGAGCGCACCTGGGAAACCGGGGCCCCGGCCGCATCCGTCCAGGTGAGCGTCCCCGCCGCGGGCTTTAAAAGCCCGGCGACTGTTGTGAGCAGCGTCGTTTTTCCGCAGCCCGACTCTCCGACAATAGCTAAAGACGCTCCCGCCGGAAGCGTAAAGGCGACGTTATCCAATACCGTGCGGCTGCCGTAGGCAACCGTGAGGTTTTTCACCGCCAAGCCCGCGGCCGTTCTCTGTTTTTCCTGTGTCATAGCCCGCACTTTACCTGCAAACGACGGCCTTTACATCGGGCGCCGATTTAATGAGCCCCTTTTTAAGAAGCCAGTCGGCCGCTTCTTTTACGTCAGCGTCTGAGGGCAGCGGCGGCAGACCGTCCGCCGTCTCAAAGCCCCCGAACTTCGGAAACCGGTAGGTTTTTTCGAGCCCCTTCGGAATGAGCCCCTTTTTCACGAGAAGCGAGCGGTACTTTTCAGGATCAGCGTCAAGCCTCTTGGCGGCTTCAGACAACGCCCGGCGGAAAGCCCCGACAAAATGAGGCGTCTGATAGGGTGCGCGCACCGAAATCATCGAAAGGGGTTTCATAAGTTTTCGGTCATCCCAGACCACGCGGCCGCCTTTTTGTTCGATGAGCGTTAAAAGCGGCTCGTAAAAAAGCGCCGTCTCAAGGCGTCCGACGTTAAGCATCTGAAGCCGGATCGGAATCTGCGCGACTTCGACGTCCTTAAAGACCTCCGGGCCCACCTTGGCGTCAGCGATCATGACGTCGAGCATCCGGTCGGTGATCGTGCCGGAGCTTTTCGCGGTCGTCACGCCTTTTTTGGCCTTCAGAACCTCAAGACTTGTGATGCGGTCCGCGGCCTTCGGAGACACCGCAAGGCCGAAGGCCCGGTTGTTTGCGCAGGTGTGCCAGGTGGTGGCGATTACCTTGGCGTCGATGCCGTTCACACGCTGGGTGATCGTGGTCATCAGGTTCGTGTAGTGCCCCGCAATTTTTCCGGCGCGCATGGCGGCGGTGAGTTCGAGAGCACTCTTAAAGGGCACGATCTCAACGTTGAGTCCTTCTTTGGCATAGAGGCCGTCAGCTTCGGCCGCATACAACAGCGCCGCGTCAATCGCGGGCAGCGCCGCAATCCGGGCGGGTGCCTCGGCCGCGACAGCCTCTGTCGTCCCGAACGTCAATGCAGCGGCCGCTGCAAAGGCCGTGGTAAGCAGTTTACGGCGGGCAATAGTGAGTATCGTCATGAAGTAAAACTCCCTGTCATGTATTTTTATGGTGCTGACATACTGACAGGGAAGGGGGGCATGGCGCTCACGGCCGGATCAAGGTATTACCGGCTCAGGAACCGCTTCCAAGGTAATGCGTCAAGTCTTCAGCGTTTGCCCGCTTCTTTTTCGAACTTTTCGGCTTCAGGAAAGCGCATTTCAGCGTAGGGCACAAAGCGGCCGCCGAGCACCAACCGGTAGGCGATCCAGACACCCGCAAAGATAAAGATTCCGATGTAGGTCGCAAGAATCCCCCGCCAGTCAACGGGGTCCTTTAAAAACGCCTCATAGTTTTGCCCGAGCGTGACGGTCAGGCAGATCGCAAACGCCAGGGCCGTCCCCAGGGGAAAGAATTTTGCGCGGTAGGGAAGAATCGACGTGTCAAACCCGTGGTAGGCGAGCCCCCGGTGGAAACGCCAGTGACAGACGGCAATCCCGAGCCAACACAAGAATCCGCCCATGCTGGAGGTGTTGATAAGCCACAGATAGACCGTGTCTTTGCCGTAGATGCTTGTTAAAAAGCAGAGCGCCGCAATCGCCGTGACGGCAATCAGGGCGCGCCGCGGAACGCCCGAAGCCGAAAGACGCGCGAAAAAGCGGGGGGCCTTGCCCTCCGTTGCGAGAACATAGAGCATGCGCGTTGCGGCATACAACCCGGAATTGCCCGCGGACAAAACGGTTGTGAGCACGACGGCGTTCATGACGGCGGCAGCGGACAAGAGGCCCGCGCGCTCAAACACAAGCGTAAAGGGACTCACGCTGATGTCGGTAAGCTCGTTTTTAAGCAGCCGCGGGTCCGTATACGGGATGATGAGGCTGATCACCAGAATGGAGAGGATATAAAAAAGGAGAATGCGCCAGAAGATCTGGTGCGCAGCCTTGGGAATGTTCTTGCCCGGATTTTCGCTTTCACCGGCGGCAATTCCCATGAGTTCGGTCCCCTGAAACGAGAACCCCACCACCATCGCGGTCATAAAAAGCGTGTGCCAGCCGCCCGCAAAGGGGGCGTCGCCGACGGTCCAGTTCGCCCATCCCGCGGGAGCGTCGCCCGCGAAGATCCCCCAGATCATGAGTAACCCCACGACGATAAAGATGATGATGGTCGCAACCTTCACAAATGCAAACCAGAATTCGGATTCGCCGAAACTCTTTGCGGACCCCCAGTTGATGAAAAAAGAAGGGCGAGAAAAAGCGCGCTCCAGTACCAGCCCGGGATGTCCGGAAACCAGTAGCTGATCACAATCTGCGCGGCAACGAGGTCAACGGCAATCGTCACGGCCCAGTTGTAGACGTAATTGACGGCCAGGGCGTACCCGAAGCCCGGATCCACAAACCGTTCGCCGTAGGCGGCAAAGGCGCCGCTCACAGGAGAAAAGGCGGCAAGTTCGCCCAACGCCGTCATCAGAAAGTACACCATCACGCCGATCACGAGGTAGGCCGCAAGCGCCCCGCCCGGTCCCGCCTGACTGATCGCGGCGCCGGAGGCCACAAAAAGCCCGGTACCGATCGAGCCCCCGAGCGCGAGCATCGTCAGATGCCGGGGCTTCAGGGTGCGTTTGAGCTGATGGTTGGTTGCGTCAGTGTTGGTCGTACAGCGGATTTTGTGCTTAGCGTTGTCTCAACGGCGACACTTGGGGGGATCCTTGGGGCGAACCATAGCCCGAAAGATCGAAAAATTTCCATAAATGTCGGATAATGAGGTGTAGGCGTTTATGCGTAAGGACTTCGTCTCAAGGCACAAGCGCTGGTTTTTCGTACGTCAGAAATACGAAAATACAATAAAAACAAAGACCGGCTAGAAACCAAACAACCGGCCTGACATGGTGGCTGCGCGGGGGAGCAATTCCCCGCGCAGTTTCTTCTTATATGGGGGAAAGACAAGCCCCGACATCAGAGAAAGGCAGTTTCGGCCGTCAATGACGCAGCCACTTCCTCTGCCGTCGTGGTGAGAAGCCGGAGATCGGTTTTCTCGGCGGTCACAACGGTGAGAAGCGTCTTTTCCGTGAGTTCCTCAGAAAACACCGCTGCCTTTCGTCCGTCATGCGTTTTGACGGCGAGTTCCTCTTCGTCGGTGACAAAAACCCCGGGAAGCTTCACCGCGCACTCGTTCATGCCCCAGGCTTCATAAAAAGCGCGTACCGGGTTATCCCGTACCTTTTCAAAACGCCGCTCGCCGTAAAGCCGTTTGTAAAGCGTTGCCACGGGTCTGTCTGCATCAATCACTTCAAGGTCAATCGCCGCGGGGGTGTCGGCCACCGCCACGCCCACCAGAGTCTTTGTGTGCGAGATCGTGGCGTAAAGGGGCATTCTGACGCCGCTATCCCGGGCAACGATCAGGGGAGAAAAGGGCGGACGCTCTTTAAGAACCGCCTCGCGGCCGAAAAAGCGCATCAGAAGGACTCTCATCATCAGCCGCACCCAAAGGTAGTCAGCACGGCGCTTGACGCTTGCAAAGGACGCGGCGCGCGCCAGAGCCGGCTCAGTGAGCCACCCGCGCGTGAGGTTTTCAGGCGGCAGCTCCGCAATCCGGGGCATCGTGAGAACGTAACAGGCAGGGGCGGATGTGGTCATGGTTCAAAATAAAAGCGGGCATCGGATAAGCGGGATTTTAGACGCAGACCTCACGCACGGGCGCAACACGGGCCGGCCGGAAAGTCCGGCTTTCGTGCGGAAAAATAGCCAATGCGCAACGCCCTTTCCGGGATTGCCGAACCAGCCAAAAACTAAAGCCTGCCTTCGGTTTTTCTATGATCAGAACTTTCAGACTGCTCTGACTCCGTCTCAAAGCCCCGCCTCGTCTACAATGCCGCTCAAACATGCGTCAGACCTAGGCCGGGCGGCGTAGATAATTACGCGCATCCAATAACTTTTCTCTGACATATAGTTTTGAAGCTATAAAAGACCGTTGTAATACGTCCTGCGGACAATCCTTATCAGAGGAGAGGCATCGCAAGCGCCCTGAAAGCGCTTCCTGAGGCCCGAAACCACATGATCCCCAGAAAATTACTTTACGGCGTCTGGAACGGCGTCCGGTATGACAATACCCACGGCGGCGACGCGGCTCCGGCCGACCTACCGCTCTCAGCACTCACGAACTTTAATCCGGGCAATCCCATTGACGCCTTAGTCGGAAGCGCGGGCTTTCTTGTTTTTGACGACAAAGTGCCGTTGGCCGGAATACTTCTGAAGTACTACCGTACGGCGCGTCAGAATTCCTGCGGGCGCTGCACGCCCTGCCGCACGGGGTCGATTCTCATTGAACTCGCGCTTGAAGATACCGTCAACGGCCGCGGCGACCGCGTGGACTGGGCCCATATTTTGGATTCGGCCGAGCAGATGTATCAGACAAGCCTCTGCGGGATCGGCCTCACAACACCCGTGGCGATCATCGGAGCCTTAAGGCACTTTAAGGGGCGGCTCCTTGACAACCCCTGTGAACTGATGGGCGACATGTACACGACGGTCACCGCCAAATGTATTGAAGCCTGCCCCGCGCACGTCAACATTCCGCGCTACATCGACTATGTCCGTGACGGCAACACCGACCTTGCAGCTGGCGTCCTTTTGCATCACTATCCGCTTGTAGCGACCTGCGGGCGCGTGTGCGTGCGTCCCTGTGAGGGGGCCTGCCGGCGCAACTACGTCGATACCGCGGTTGCCATCCGCGACATCAAGCGCTTTGTGTCGGATAACGCCGGCGCGTCGGTCGCTGAAATGTTTGAGGGCGCCAAGCCGCAGCTTGACGCCACCAAAGCCAAAGTGGCGGTCGTGGGTGCCGGGCCCGCGGGGCTTAACTGCGCCTACCATCTTCTGATGAAGGGCTACCCCGTTGACGTCTTTGACAAAGACGAGCAGGCGGGCGGCATGGCGCTTCGCGGGATTCCGCCCTACCGCCTCCCCAAGGGGGTGCTGCAGAGCGAAACGGACGCCGTGAAAAAGCTCGGCGGCGTTTTCCATTACGGCGAACGGCTCGGCCGGGACATCACCGTTAACGGCCTTTTTGACGCGGGTTACGCCGCGGTCTTTCTCGGAATCGGCTGCGCGCAGGGCGCCTACCTGGGGCTTGCGGACGAAGACAGGACGCTTGAAGGCTACCGCAACGGCATTGATTTTCTGCTGCAGTGCGAAAAGGGTGTTGCCAAAAACGCGCCCCCGGTCTTTGAGGGGGACGTCGTGATCGTGGGCTGCGGGAACGTCGCCATGGACTGCTGCCGCACGGCCCGGCGAACCTCGACCGGCAAGGTCCACGTCGTATACCGCCGCACGATCAAAGAGGCAAGCGCCGACATGGAAGAAATTGAGGCCGCTCAAGCCGAAGGGGTTGAATTTCACTTCCTCACCAACCCCGTCGCGATCGTCAGCAAAGACGGCAAAGTCACCGGCGTTAAGGTGACCCGCATGGAACTCACTGAAAAAGACGCCCGCGGCAGACGGGGCGTGAGATCCGTCGAAGGCAGTGAATTTGTGATTCCCTGCTCAACGCTTATTGCCGCGATCGGCCAAAAGATGGAAAAAGATGTTTTGACCGACGCCGACGGCGTGCTCCTGGACCGCCGCGGCAACATCGCGGTCACCGAAGCCCTCGCAACCTCCCGCCCCGGCGTTTTTGCGGGCGGAGACTGTGCAACGGGGCCCACAACGCTTATTGACGGCCTGGCTCACGGGCAGCGCGCCGCCGACAGTATCGATGAATACCTCTCCCGCGGCTCCGTGGGCTTTGTGCCGCGCGCCCGCATGGGCCGCATCATCCGCGACTGCCGCCTGCTTGAAGACGGCGCACCGCGCCTGCCGCAGCCCAAACTCACCCGTAACCCGTGTCCGCACATTCCGATTGCCGAACGCGAAAAGAATTTCCGCGAGGTCGATCTCACGATGAGCCCGGCCGAGGCGCGCAACGAGTCGCTGCGCTGCATGCGCTGCTACCGGCTTTTTGCCGTTGTCACACCGCGCCCGATTCCGGGTAACGACATGGTCCGGGGCGCCGACATCACACGCACGGGGGTTTAAAAAATGAAAGCATTCATCAACGGGCGTGAATTTACCTTCACCGAAGGCGAAACGATTCTGAAGGCCGCCAAGCGCTTGGGGATTTTCATTCCGACGCTCTGCGCCTATCTGCCCCTGGAACATACCCCGGGCACCTGCCGTCTCTGCCTTGTGGAAACCGAGGTCGACGGCAAAAAGCAGATCGTCACAAGCTGCACAACGCCCTTAAAGGACGGCATGCGCATCGAAACCCGTACGCCGAAAGTCCGTGAAATGCAGCGCATGCAGATGGCCTGGGTTTTTGCCGACCACAACCAGGACTGCGCGAGCTGCGCGCGTCACGGTAACTGTGAGCTCCAGGACCTCGCGCTTTACGTGGGTCTGCAGCATAACGGCTGCAACGGGCGCTTTACCGCCAAGCGCCCCGCCGACTGGAGCGCCAACGGTCTCATCCGCGACGCGGACAAATGCATCCGCTGCGCGCGCTGCGTGGAAGTCTGCCGTACGATTCAGGGCGACAAGGTCTCGGCCTTAACGATTAACGACATCGGCACGATGTGCGGCGTAGGGATCACCGGCGCCGAGCGCTGGGCCGACAGCCCCACGTGCGTGCAGTGCGGACAGTGTGCGCTCGTGTGCCCGACGGGCGCCCTGGGCGAAAAAGACGAAACCGAGCAGGCGATTGACTGGCTTGCCGATCCCGAAATCAAGACGATCGTGGCGTTTGCCCCTGCGGTGCGCGTCACGCTCGGGGAAAACTTCGGTGTCGAGTCCGGCGTCAATCTTGAGGGCAAAATCATCACGGCCTTAAAGATGATGGGCGCGGACTACGTCTGCGACATCAACTGGGGGGCCGACGTCACCATCATGGAAGAGGGGAGCGAACTGCTGGAGCGCCTCACCAAGAAAGGCACTTTGCCCATGATGACAAGCTGCTGCCCGGGCTGGGTGAACTTCGTGGAAAAGATTCATCCGGAGATGATCCCCAATCTCTCGACAACACGCTCACCTCAGGGCATTTTCGGGTCGTTGGCGAAAACCTGGTTTGCCAAGGAGCACGGCATTGCCCCCAAGAAGCTGCGTTTCATCTCCATCATGCCCTGTACGGCCAAAAAGGATGAAATCAAGCGTCCGCAGCTCATGAAGGGCTATGAGCAGGACACGGACCTTGTTTTGACGGTGCGTGAATTCACGCGTCTTCTGCAGCGCCAGGGCATCAACCTCGCCAAACTCGAGGAAAGCACCTTTGATTCGCCATTTATGAGTGAAAACACCGGCGCGGGCGTCATTTTCGGCGCGACCGGCGGCGTGATGGAAGCGGCATTGAGAACCGTTTACTTTAAGGCGACCGGCCGGGAATTGGGCCCCGTTGACTACGAACCCGCGCGCGGCATGGCCTGGATTAAGAGTGCGGAAGTCGACCTCGAGAAACTCGGCAAAGTCAAAATTGCCGTGGTCCACGGGCTAGCGAACGCCGAAAAAGTGTGCGCCGACATCGCCGCGGGCAAATGCGCCTTTGACTTCATTGAAGTCATGGCGTGCCCCGGCGGCTGCATCGGCGGGGGCGGCAACATGCGCGTCAAGAATAACTACATGAATCTCGCGGAAAAACGCATCGCCGGGATTTATGCGGTGGATAAGACGCGCCAAATCCGCCAGAGCCACAACAACCCCGATGTGATCCGGCTTTACAAGGAGTTTTTGGTCAAGCCCCTGTCGCACACCGCCGAAGACCTCCTGCACACGCACTACACGGACCGTAAGAAGGGGCCGCAGGAGCTCTCCATCCGCAACATCTGGCAACGCGTCAAGCTTGGGTAATCCCGCAGCCCGCTGTCAGCCCGGCCTGTCCGTTTCGTTTCGAAGCGGGCAGGCTTTTTAATGAACGTAAATTCATAGAAATTCCGCGAGGAAACCCGCGTCTTCAGACGCGGGAGGAATCGCG
>ERZ1034913.2073-NODE-2073-length-10657-cov-17.090738_pt1 | contig 10657 bp, 9 predicted proteins | sample MGYA00520697_ERZ1034913 | MGnify/ENA primary metagenome ERZ1034913 (study PRJEB33766, sample SAMN09781786) | gut metagenome | biome: gut microbiome | host: Homo sapiens | place: Madagascar | study: EMG produced TPA metagenomics assembly of the PRJNA485056 data... | reverse complement strand
CGTTTGGAATCTGTAATCACTCAGAACAAATGTGCGCAAAATTACGGACACTACCGTTTAGTTGAAACTCTTTTTATGGCCTTTTGTATAAAAGTACGTCCATCTAAATCAGGATAATCCGTCATCAATTTTTGAACTTCCGGAAAGGCTGAAAAATAAAGAAGTGAAAAAACTGTAAGGCCATGTCTGGAGAATCAGACAACGACAGCAAGATGATGATTTTCCAACTGATGTTTGATGACGAATTCACTGGTTTGATATTTTTCTGCAAGTTCGGAAACATCATCCTCACAGAGCAATGATCGACCTTTCACATCTGCCTGTAATAGCTCTGCCGGAGCAATTAGTTCTGCGGCAAATGCTCGACAACGTTTCTGATTAGGTGTCGAAATTTTGGTGACAAGGTTAATACTACCAGCTGCGGCCCGCAGATATTCTCCAAACATACGTCCTTGCAAAAAACTGTTCGTAAACGAAGCTGAGACAAACATCGGATTCTGTTCTTTTGAAGTCCTAACAAGGGCAGAACAGAAAGCATTAGGCGCATTTTCCTGAACTGCAGCCTCCCCAATCATCTTTTGAAAATCTCTGAGTTTCGATTGTGTCCGGAAAAAATTTCCCCGAACCCACCGCGCTTCTTCATAACCGCGTGCCCACGGCTGGTTGTCAGAATAGACTGGCAAACGTTCTTTGATTTCTCGAAACAAAGCAAATACTTTGCGGCCATGCATTCGGTTTGCTGCGTGCTCAAGCCAAGCGACAGATTCTGCAATATGATCAGGTGAAATCGTATTGAAAAACTCGTTCATATCTGTCAAATTACCGATTAACTCATCTGCCTTGATAATCTGATCCGCCAAAATATCGGAAATACAATACGGATCAAGCCCAAGTTGCGCACAAGCCATACAGAATTGTCGCTCCTCTGGATCACGGCTGGAGTTTTCCACGGCAGCCCAATCATTTTGAAGAGGAGTATCTGCAATGTTATTTACCTGAAGTCTCCCGATGACCAACTGTACAAAGCGTGCGAGTTCATTGCGAACATCCGCAAATGAAACATTGGCAACTCCGTGTGCTAAAAAAGAAAGCTGCCCTTGATTAATGGATCTAGTATTCCATTGCAGACGAATTACATCCATTTCCGGAGAAAACAATAAGTCCGGTAAGAAATATCCTTCTCCGGCATAACTTAAATTATGACAAGCTTGAAAATTTTCCGCATCTCTTTGAGAATTGCATTCATATAACAGCCTCCACCAATTAGCGGCGATCCATTCCGCAACTGGATAGAGCGGCAGATATACTCCGGAAGAAGTGCTTCGGATAGATTGATTGGATAAATGACTTACAATCTCATCATTTACGACAACGGAAAGAAAACTGTTTGTAACAGCCAATTCCGGCGGAGCACTGCCTTCAAACCAGTCCTGCGTTTTCAATTCAAAACTATTCATTCGACAAGTCCTTTGACTGTTATTGGTTCTTGAACGGGATATCCTTTGTACTCACCTTTGCCGTCATTTGTCAGCCGGGCCAGATAAAGCTGACCATTAAACTTCCCCCAAACATAACGGGGATGTTTCTCTTTCGCAACGGTCCATTGTATATTTCCTTTGCGAATTGCTTCCCGAAGCCAGTTTTGCGCAAGATCTTGCGTGATTCCCCTATCACAAACAGAAGCATCTCTTCGAGGCGGTGTGTGCGAGAAGCCGAATGAATTATTTGATTCTTTGTGATCTTCACTTCCCCGGTAAAAAACATGTTCAGACAAACGTTGCCGCGCACTTTCATCCAATTCCGGAGGGCAATATACTTCTAATCGCGGAAGATGTTCATAGTTGGTTCGTTTCATAAAATCCCCTTTTCCCCTCAGAATTATTTTACAATAATATAACTGTGTGGATAAAACAAGTCAATTTCTCCGCGCATCAAATGACCGATAAAATCCAGCAGTTGCAGAAAAGTCGTTTTGCCGGCGCCGTTCAAACCGATAAGACAAGTCAGCCGGGACATATCCTTCAGCTCAAAATTTGCCATAGCTTTAAAATTACTTACTGCTAAGCGCGTAATCATAGAAATACCGTCTTTCTGCAAGGTTCTGCCTGTTTCATAACAATATTCTCTTGCCCGTAAATATATATCCTAGTAATCGTTTTTGCAAACGGCATTATGTGTATGATAAAAACTTTTTTCCAAATAATTCTGCGGACGGGACTACATATCACCCCGTCCGCAAAATAAATGAGAAGCAATCTTTTTTTCTGTAATTCAGGAATCTGGAAGATTCAACTTGACCTGAATGGAAATCTTCATGGTTGTTTTTTCCAGCAGTCTTTTCAGTTCCAGCAGATCATTTTCGTTTTCTCCATCAATTTGAACACTGGTGAGATGCTCGCGGTCAATCATGACCAGATGCCATCCCATGATATTCAGGACTCCGGCCACCATTTGGCTGCCGACAACTCTGCCCGGGATCTCAATTTTTCTCTCGGTATTTTCCAACGTGTCATCATCACGATACGTGATGCGTTCAATGATTTTTACCATAAGACACCACCTCAATCCGATATAATGCAAATGCCGTTTGCAGGAATCTCATGCTGCAGAACAACAGCTTCGCGGGAAATTTCATTCTCCATAACGGGGGCGATATTGAGATAGCCGATCATATTTTTACCGCTAGGATCACGAACCAAGGCAAGATCATATGCCTGATTGAGCATACGTTCGACAATGTCACGGATCTCGCGAGCGCCGTTCCTGGAGGTATTTGTCTGCAAAAGAGCAAAATCCACGACTTCGGGAGAGTAGCCGAGGACGTTCATGTTTTCCGGCAGGAAGAAGCCGGGACGATCCTGCCGTGATTCCCGGAGTGTTCGGAAATACTGGAGCTTGTCGTCAATGAATTTGCGGGTGATCTGACGCAGATGTTCCGGTTTGAGACTGTTGAAGGCGAAAATCCCGTAACCGAATTTGCCGAACCGGGCAACAAATTCCGGTGAGTTGAACATCATAACGAGTTGCTGACAGGCGGCTTCCGTTTTGCGCGCCATCGAAAGATGCGTGTTTCCCTGAAAGATTTCCGCGCCGACATTTGAGGTGAAAAAGAGCAGGAAGCGGGAAATATCATAAGTTTTGTTGTTCCAGAGCGTGACACGCCCGGCGTCGATCTGCTGGAGCATGTATTTCGCCATATCCTTGTGCGCTTTTTCAAATTCATCGTAGAGGATTGCCCCGGCCGTATTCTTTTCCAGAAAATCATACAGCCGCCCCGGTTCCTTTTCGGTATAACCGACCAGTTTTTTGCCGACATCGGTACCAGCAGTCTCGCCGAATTCGGACATATCCAGGCGCAGGAGCTTCTCCTCTTCATCGCCGTAGAGATAATGAATCGTCTCCCGGATGATTTCAGTTTTACCGGTTCCGGTCGGTCCGAGGAAGAAAAAGACCGTCGGCCTGTTCGGATTGCTGATTCCCAGATACCAGTACCGGAGCTTCTCCGAAATGGCGTCGATCACATGATCCTGCCCGATGATCCGTGATTTCAGATACGGCTTGAGACCGTCCAGAAACTGCATTGCTTCTTTTGTGGATTTGAACATATTTTACCTCACTATGGTTTAATTGGTTGTTTTCCGGAAGAGCGCAGGAAGCGGAAGAACATGCAGAGTCCCATCCACCATGCCAGCAAGATTCCAAGCTGCTTAAAATCGAAAAGATGATATTGAAACCAGAGCGTCATGCCGACGCAGATCGCGTAGTAGCCGAGAACCGCGTCCTGCCAGATGACGGCTTTCAGATACTTCTGTTCTCTGCGAGGTTTGCCGGAAACCAGAGCCTTGAGAATCGCCGGAGTCCGGTTCAGGCAGGCGCAGAAAATATCCAGAACCACGCTCCACATGTAAAAGCAGAGCGTGCTGACGCAACAATAGAAAACGTCATTGAAATAGCCGATGAGAATATCCCGGTTCGTAAGCACGAGAAAAAATCCCGTCAGAGGAAATGTCAGCGACAGCAGAAACGCGATGAAGCAGAAATAATCATTCGGCAGCAGAATCCGATATTCACCGATGTACTCGCCTTTGCCGATAGTCGGAACTTTCGGGCAATGCCGCACGAGCTTCGCTCCGCAGACGCGGCGGCATTCCTGCTCGATGGTGGAACGGACAAATACATTGCCGTTGTTCAAAATCCGTCCCGACTGCCAGAAAATGAACCCGACTTTGCATTGACCGCGCGGCCCTCCAGTCTGGAGCGTGGAAAAATCGCCAGGATCAACGCGATAGTCTTTCTGTTCGTTGTAGCCTTCAGAATAGGACAGCGACTTGTTGTCATCGCCTTTCATCGACGATGATTTGGAATCGCCGTAGGTCTTGGACTGACGGATGATGATTTCCTGCCCGATGGACTTGGATGCCCATTCGTTCGTCTCGAATTCTCCGTTCTGACAAAAGAATTTTGAGCCAAGATTGCCGAGAAGCGAGGAGGCTTTTTCCTTGCCGTAGCCGTCATAAAGGTTGCCGAGATTTTGAGTTGCATACATGGTCAGCGTCCGGCTGGAACGGGCGGTCGTCTGAAACTTCTGATCGTATTCAAGACTGAAGAACTGACATTCATCCGCCCATAAAAAGACAGGCGGGGCATTGTCATCGGCAATGTCTTCCCGACGTTCGATCATGGACTCAAAGCAGTATTTGATGATGCCGGCGGCATATTGCCCGATCCGGCCCCAGGATTTGACATCATAATCGACAATCAGGATTTTTCCCTTGCGATAGAGATCTTCCAGTTGAAGCGTCGATTGTTCGGCGGAAAAACAGCGTGCCAGTTCACCGCGCTGCATGGAGTCTGCGGCAACGGAAAAGGAGGAAATCGTGTTGGAGCGGGTCCGTTCGTCAAGGTAGGCGAATTCCTCATAGAAAAAGGTGTGGGCAATCTGATATTCCGGCGTATCGCAAAATTCTCTTGGAATAACCACATCCAATAAATTGGAACAGTAACCTTTTTCTTCTACTGTTTCGGAAGAAGCAGAAGGAGCGGAGACAATGACTTCATGAATGTTTTCAATGTTGATCGGCTGTTGTGCCATTTGCAGAATCGTGATGGAGTTGCGCAACAACTGCTTGACGGCGTTATTCCAATACTCCTCGTTGCCGCCGCCGGAATTGCGCTTGTCCTTGCCCATATTGACGATTTCCAAATAGAGATTGACGAGGTTTTCGACCTGCCCGCCTCCACGTCCGGCACGTTTCGCCTCACTGTCGAGATAGTTGAAGGTCAGCTGACTCAAAAAGAGCAGATCCCCGGTCCGGCTCGGCTTGCGCGGATCATCGTCCAGATGGGCTTTCGCGGCATATTTCTTCCAGGTATCGGCTTCATCCGGTTTGGCGCAGAACACCACGCCGCCGTAACCGAGCGTCAGGAATTTATGTGCGATCTTGTAAAGCGGCCCGGAACTTTTACCGGAACCGGTCATGCCGAACACGATACAGCCGGTACAGGCGTCGCGAACCGTCCATGGATTGCCTTCGATGTTTAAGATGACTTCATCAAGAATGCTTTTTTTCATAGCCATGTCGGAAATCCTTTTCAGCGTTCAAGTTCAGATTTTTCCAGAGAAAACGGAATGGATTTCGAGGCAAGAAGCCGCGATTCTTCTGCGGATGAGCTCCGTTGCGGCAGAACGGTATCCCTGAGAATGGCCTGAACTCCGCCGAATCGCCGCAACTGTTCCGCCGCCATTTCCGAGGTCAACTGCGACCAGGCATTGCGATCAGGAAGCCGCACCTGTCCGCTCGCGATCAAAAGCCGCATCGCATACTTCTGCATCGGACTCATCTTCATGGCGTTTTCTCCAATTCACCGTTCCATAGAGGTTCTCTGACGAGGCGAAACGTTCCGCTGCGGAGCATTCTGCTTTCCCATCGCCTGCTGTAAAAGTCGTGGCGGAACGGAGGAGATTCGCTTCGATGCTTGATCAACCGTCATATCCCGCCACTCCGGATACGGAATGTTTTTGATCAGCTTCTCTCTGACCAGCAGCGTTAAAAGGCCTCTCTGCTTTGCAGTCGCCGGAGCATCGGGATTGTGCGTATCCCGCGCGAGATTGTTGATGTTCTGCTTGATCCACTGGTCGGCGATCTTAAAGCGCAACCTGGTCAAGTCAATTTTATGCAGGTCGATTTGACCGCGCTGTTCCATTTTCTGCAACAGAGCAATCTGTCCCGGCGTCGCCATCGGATGTTTGGAACGTTCGAGTTCCGCATTGGCGGCAATAATCTGCATTCCTTTGGAAATGCTCATCTGCTGAAAATCCTCATCCGCAATCTGCCCGATTTTTGCCTCGTCGATCAAGTCGTTGATCCGGGCGCGCAGATTCCTGCCGATTCTGGCGTCGCTGTATTTGGCGATCAGGGCGTCATCCTGTAACTCGGTGGTGAATTTGATTTTTGCCAGAGCATCGTTAGACTGGATATAACCGCCTTCGATCAGATCTTTCAGCGCGGCTTTCTTGTCAAAATCCAGTCCGCGATTCACCTGATAAAGCCGCTGTACATCGGCGATGGTTCTGACTTCTTTTGCATTGAAAATCCTGCCGCTTTCCATATAGGCGCGACACTGGTTCAGGAGACCGGTTCCCGCGGATTTGCCAAGATGCGGTTTGATCAACTCTTTCGCCTGTGTATCGGTTATGAATTCCAGCTTTTCCAGGAACTCCTCTGCGGTTTCAGGAGAAGCAATATGCCCTTCCGCCGCGAGATCGCGGAGAATGGAACGTTGCAGGTAATCGGCTTGAGGCTGGGAGAACAGATTGGATTTCTTAAACTGCGGAAACGCTTCATTCTTCGGAACCGCCCGCCTGGGATATACAGTCGGCGTAAAGGTGTTCTCTGGATTTTTCTCATGCTCCCGGATGTATGTTTCCGCGTCTTTGCGCGTAAAGACGAGATAATTCTCCCGGTCAATTTTCGGTCCTTTGCCGGACTCCTGCAGTGCCTTGATCTGTGCCCGCAGTTCCGGTGTGATCTTATTCAACGCCCGTTCCTCTCGTTCCTTGCGGTATTGAGCGTAGATTTCAAGGCGTTTCTGCGGACAGTCATCGAATGCCAGTTCCAAAGCGGAAAACTTCTTTTCATAGACCGCAGTTCCGGGAATCTGCGGCGTCCGGCAGACCAGTTTCTGCGCAAGCAGGATGTCCTGATTGCGGATCGTCTTGCCCGCAGCAAGATCGGACAGGTCTTTTTCGGACAGCGAAACCAACGGACGATGGAACTCTTTCTTATGCGTCTCCCGTTCCGGGATGTGTCCAACAGAAATATCCGGACTGGAAAATTTACCGCTTTCCGCAAATAAGCCGAGCTCTTTTTGCAGTTCTTCCGGACTCATTCGCCGGAACACCGGAATCTCCTGCGCTTTGGAAAAGCCGAGCAGCTTCTGCCCGCGCAGTTTGTTCCAATCCACAAATGTTCCGGCTTCCAGCTGATCCTGCTCATCATCGGAAAGTTCCGTGACGAGCGGTTCGACAGATTTTTCCGTCTTCGGCTTTCCGCCTGAAGCATACCCGATTTCAATTCCGTTGCGGAACTCACCGTTCGCCTGAAAATATTCGATTTCCGTCTGCAATTCCTCCGGCGACAGGAGCGCATAATAGGGCTTGCGTTCCACATCCGACCAAACGATAGCGACCTGCACCTGTCCGACCAGTTCTTCCACTGGAAGACTCCCGGCAAGCCGTTCCCATTCCTTGGCGGATGGTGCACTCAGGGGTGAAAGAAACGTATGGAACGTGGTGTCTTCCTCAAAGGTTCCGACATCGCCGGGAGCGAATCCGAATTGAATCCCTTCGGAAACGCTTTTCCCGCTGCGCAATTTCTGTAACTCCTGTCTGAGTTCTTCGGCCTCCAGACGGGTATAAATCTCCTGCGCAGGAACCGGCGCCTTATGCCGCAGTACCTCCTGCAGATCCTTCGGAACCGGAATCCTGGGAACCGGGATTTCCCAGCGTTCAAAATGATCGCTCAATGCTTTGAAGTTGACGGACTTGAGCGGCTGGGAAAAATATTCCAGCCACGCTTCTCCCGCGCCGAACTGCGGATTCGGCTGCTGAAGCAAAGTCAGATTCTCCTTCTCCAGCCAATCCTTCATCTGCTCGCGGCAGTTGTTCTCGGAAACGCCGATAAAACGCTTTTCGATGAGTTCATGCTTCTCATTTTGCGCTGCCGCATTGATCCACTCCAGAGGCGGCAGATTCATGCGGAACAGATCGCGCGCCTCATCCTCCTGAAGAGTCAGTGGATTGATATTTTTGAATGCGGGAATTTCCGCCATCTGTAATTTGTGCAGGAGTTTCACCTGCTCTTCGGTCATGATGGACATTCTTCAACTCCTTTCCTCATATGGTTTTCCTTTCTGCCGATTCGCTCTGTTCCGGCGATTCCGGGACTGGTTCTTCTTCCGCGTCTTTCTTGTTCCATGCCGTATCGTCGGCAACGGGAGGTTGCTCGGGAGCGGAAGCCGGAGCCGTGAGGTCGGGAAACGGCGTATTCGGCGAAACAGGAGGCGTCAGGCCGTTCAGGAACGCCATGAGTTCCTCCGTTTTCTTCAGCTGCGTGAGGTTGCGATGCCGCCGGGTCGCTTCATCCAACCGTTTTTCGCTGTTACGCAGACCGCGAACGGTCAAAACAAGCCAGATGCTTTGAAGCGCCATCAGTCCCAGAAAAAGAATGAAAATCAGCAAAACTGCTCCCATGAGTTCCGTTTCTGGAATCAGATCAAGTCGGTTCATACAAAAATTTCCTTTCTGTGCATATTGCAGTTTTGCATCCCAATAATGGTTGATCTTCTGAATCTCGCTGGAATGCGAAATGGCGGGATTCATGATTGGTTGGCTTGGAAAATCCCGGAATGTCAGGCAGAAAATGCCGAAAACAGTCAACATCAGCTGAACTGCCATCAGAACCGCAACCACGATTTTCCAGCAGGATTTCCGTTCCGGCGCAGCGGCAGTGTGATCCGTCGGCGGAATCGTTTTCTGCGCTTTCACTTCTTCCGTCAATTCCTCCATCCGGTCGGCGAGATTATCCTGAAAAAACAGCAGGAACAGCATGACGGGAAACATCGGATCGGCGGGATCGCTGAAATTGCAGCGCCGGAGCATCAACTCGTAATCGTGCCGCTTCGCTTCCGGCATATATTTCAGGAAATCCGTAAGGGTCAATTCAAAATTGAACGGTTCCGCCATCATGCAGTTCTCCTTTTCCCGTCTCACATATCAAGATCATCGCCGCGTGAACGGGGACGCGGCGCTCTGTTCCGGGGAGACTTCGTTTGCGTTTCCGGTTCTTTCCCCTGATCCTGCTGATCCCGTGCCGGAGCAAGTTCGCCGTTTTTCTCGCGTTGCTGCCCGATGTAAATGAGTTTGCCCATCTCTTTGGAGGATATTGTCGCCCATTTGTCGCGGGAAATCGGATTCAGCCGCCCGTCTTTGACCAGCCGGACAAACTCGTTGAGCTGGTGACGGGTGCGCAATCCGTCACCGGCAGGAGCGTCCGGAGTTTTCGCCGGAGCCGCCTGTTCCGGCGCCGGAGCGTTGCGGCGGTTCGGCGGCTGACTGAAATCGACAGCTTTGGATTTCTCCCATGCCTTGATCTGTTTAGCGGCCTGTTCCGGCGTGATCGCGCAATACTCTTCATACGGGATTGAGTCGATCACTTTCTGCGCGACCGCCTGACGATAGGCGGTCTGCTGTTCCGGCGTCATTTGCGGTTTCATTCTTGCCATTTCAGTTCCCTTTCGATTTTGTAGTTTCTTCTTTTTCGTGTTCATCGGGTTGTGTTCCCGATCGGAGCGCAATCCGTTTTTGTGCGGATGTCAGAATTTTCTGACGGGATTCATTCCGTTCATTTGCCTCCATTCTGGAAGCGAAAAACTCAATGAACTGATCGGTGCCTGCGTAATAATGGTTCCGCAGGCGTGATTTCTGCATGATGGTCGGCAGAAGTGTTTTCGGTCCTTTGCCGTGCAGATAATCCCGCAGAAGAATGTCATTGTTATTGAGCTTGCTGATGTATTCCTGCTCAATCGGTGATATGAAAAAGACGGTGTAATCCAATTCCATTTCCCGCATTCCCGGTTCCAGCAGGGAGTCGCAGACAAAAAAGTTGTCTCCGTCCTTCGCATTTTTGATGAGCAGATAATGCACCGGAAAGTCAATGTTATGGAAATATTCCAGCCACGGTCCGAACGTCCTGACGGAATCCGGATCGGAAGTAACGCAGCCTGCCACGTAAACATCCACATCAAGTTTCCGCAGGGCATCCCACGGAACCGACGAAAACCATTCCTGCGTCGAACGGCTGGTTCCCGCTTTCATATCTACTATAGTGACGGTCGCAGGCGATGATTCATAAAGACTGTTTATAACCTCATCCAGCGGATAAGTTTCTTTCCGTTCATCCAGAAATCTGCAATGTGTCTTCATCAGCGTGGCGAGCGTCCGGTTCTCGTTGTCCGTATCATAAACGGTCAGCGAGAGTCCGAGATCCTCCGCCGCCCCCGCCAGCATCGCGGAGGCAAAGGATTTTCCCACGCCTCCTTTGGTGTATAGTCCCACACAGTTTGCGCACGGAGAGAGAAACGGTTTGCGCAAATCACA